>VFSW01004218.1_pt1 | contig 21433 bp, 23 predicted proteins | sample 5358111 | NCBI WGS metagenome assembly VFSW01 (sample SAMN11554181, study PRJNA540505) | mine drainage metagenome | isolation source: sediment from site ElyBrook_90M | place: USA: Ely Copper Mine, Vershire, VT | collected 2017
CGAAGATCGCAATACGGGCGAAACGCGGGACGATTGCAAACGAACCAAGCATGCCGATTCTCCCTGATAACAATTAGGATCGCCACTGAGCTGGCGCTGACGTTGAAGCCCGAGTGGCCGCTTGAATACCTACATTGAAAGGGAGATGCGAAACTTGATCCGCATCAAGGATCGCGACGGCTCTATCGTGACAACGTGAACACTCCATGCGTCCGGATAACCCGTATCATCGATCATCCGACCGACATGGCGCTGCCGTTGCGCCCAAAATAAGAGCGCGGATCGAGGGGAATACGCAGGAGTTTCAACGCCCAGCCACCAGTCGAGAAGTTAACGGCGGCGTTAGCACACATGGCAAGGCTCGCCTAATCAGGCTTCGGGCTCAATGCCCAACCTGTAAAGGTGTTCAAGAGGGGCACGTAGAGGGCCGGGATTGCCGGATTGTCTTGTCAGGTGAGCATCACCCGAAGAGCGCTGTTGCGCCGCCCAAACAGGCCAAACAGGTAGGACCATGGAGCTGGCCTTCAAAACCATCTCCTATGAGTGGCTCGATCAGAACGCAGCGTTGATATCGACGACGTCGATGAGCTTGTGGTTGACGAACTCCTTGATGCCAAGACCGAGCAGTTCCCGGCCATAGCCGGAGTGGCGAATCCCGCCGAAGGGCAGGTCGGCCTTGACCATCGTCGGATGGTTGACGAACACCATGCCAGTCGAAATCCTCCTGGCCACCTCGGCGCCGTGCCGCGGATTGGAGGTAAATACTGACCCACCTAGACCAAACGGAGAGTCATTGGCGATCCGCACGGCGTCGTCTTCAGTCTTGGCACGGAACAGCATGGAGACGGGTCCAAAGAACTCCCAGTTGCGAGCCGGATTGTTATCCGTGACGTTGGTCAGAATGGTCGGCTGCACGAAAGCTCCCTGATTGGGAACCTTGGGTCCGACCTCGGTGGCCGTGGCGCCAAGGGCAACGGCCTGTCGGATCTTCTCCTTGAGCTCATCGGCTGCGTTCTGCGATGACAGGGGGGCCAATGTCGTAGCCGGGTCGAAGGGGTCTCCCGCGTGTAGACCGGCCACACCGGCGGTATAGCGCTTGACGAACTCGTCATAGATCTTGTCAGCGATGATCATCCGTTTGGACGACACGCAGACCTGCCCACCGTTCCAGTGGCGCCCGAACACCGCCCACTTGACGGTCTTTTCCAGGTCGGCGTCTGCCAGCACCACGAATGCATCTGCGCCGCCGAGCTCCAGCGTCGACTTCTTCAGCGCCTTCCCCGCCGCGGAAGCGACGACCGCACCGGCGCCTTCGGACCCGGTGAGTGCAACGCCACGCACCAATGGGTGATTGAGGATGAGTTCGATCTGGGAATGAGCCGCATAAAGGTTCTTGAAGGCGCCGTCTGGAAGGCCTGCCTCCAGCATGAGTTTTTCACATGCCGCCGCGCTTTGAGGGACAATGCCTGCGTGCTTGAGCAAAATCGTATTGCCCGCGGACAACTGCGGCGCGATGATGCGTGCGACTTGGTAATACGGGAAGTTCCACGGTTCGACGGCCAGCAATACGCCGAGGGGCTCATGGACGAGCACTGCTTCGCCTTCGGCCAGATTGGCTACGGGCAGTTTCTCCGGCGCGAGCAACTTCTCGGCATTCTTGGCGTAGTACTCGAAGATGGCGGCGGACAGTTCCACTTCCGCCTTTGCCTCGCCGGTGACCTTGCCCATCTCCAGGGTGAGAAGCTTGGCGTAGGCATCGATATCCTTACGCAGCAGGTGCGCTGCCTTCTGCATGACCTTGGCGCGCTCGGCGAACGAGGTGTTCTTCCAGGTCAGAAACACCTCATGAGCGCTCTCGATTGCCTGAGTGACTTCAGCGTCGGTGGCGTCAGGAAACGTCTTCTCCACTTTGCCGGTGTTAAGGATTCGTCGTTGCATACGTCATGTTAGTCTCCCTTTTGGACGCGAAGCGTGCCGGCTGACTATTGCGGGACGACAAACCTGATCGCGTAACCTTGATCTCAGCCAACGCAGACGGGTGGTCTCCGGCAGGCCTATCGAAGCACTGATATTTCCTCGCCGGCTTTAACCTGCATCAAACACTGGCCTGGTCGGAACGCCTATCGTGTCTCGGGCCAACGATCCTCGATAGGAGGCGCGGCCATGGCCAAATCAATGAAAGCTGCGGCGGTGCATGCATTCGGCAAGCCTCTGAAAATCGAGGAAGTTCCCATCCCAACGCCGGGGCCAGGAGAAATCCTCGTCAAGATCGTCGCCACGGACGTCTGTCATACCGATCTTCACGCGACAGACGGCGACTGGCCGCTGAAGCCGACCCCGTTTTTTGTTCCCGGCGACGAAGGCGCTGGGATCGTGGCGGCGGTTGGTCTGGGCGCAACCGGACTGAAGGAAGGTGATTTGGTTGGCATCGCATGGCTGCACGACCCCTGCGGCGAGTGCGAGTTTTGCGAAACTGGCTGGGAGACGTTGTGCGAATCCCAGCACATGAGCGGATACACGGTGACCGGCAGCTTCCCGGAATACGCGGTCGGCGCCGCTCCTGGTGCGGTCGGTCGCCAATTCCACCCGCTGCGATGGCGACGAGTTCCTGGCAATCGCGGCCAAAATTCCTGTACGCACGATGACGACGTTTCCACTCACCGACGCCAACGAGGTGCTGACGCAGTTGCGCGACGGCCGAAGCATGGGAGCGGCGGTGCAGGTCCCCGGAACTTAGAGGTAAGACGAGGACCACCGTGCTCGCGGGCGTCCGAAATTTAGGAGTTGTCGATGACGGAGCCAGAAACGCGGAAAGGCGGAATGCCCATGGGTGCGGTGCCGCCCACTGTCGACGTAGCCGCGGTTGTTGGCTCTATCATCACCGCCCAAGGGGCCGACCGCACCCGGTTGATGGACATCGTCCAGGCGACCCAACATCGCCTCGGTTATTTGTCCGATGAGGCGATCCAAGCAGTCGCCGTGGCCCTGAGCATCCACCCTGTCGAGGTCGAGGACATGGTGTCCTTCTACGCCTTCTTGAACAGGGAGCCCAAAGGCCGATTTCACATCCGGCTATCGAAAACGCCCGTCTCGATGATGAAGGGCGCCCTTGCCGTCGCCACGGCTTTTGTCGCCGCAACTGGCGCCGCGATCGGAAGCACCTCGAAGGATGGCGAGTTCACACTGGAGTGGACGAGCGATATCGGCATGGCCGACCAGGAGCCGGCCGCCCTCATCAACGGTACAGTAATCACGAGCCTTGCGCCGAAGGACGTTGATCCCATCGTCGCGGCGCTGCGCCAGCATCACGCTGACAATGCCGTGCTGCTCTTTCCCGGCTCTGGTGTCCAAGGCGCTGGATTGCCGAAGGCCCAAATCGGCAAAAGCCTCATGAATTCCGGACCTGTTGTCTTCCAGTCGGCGACGACACTGGCCGATGGCCTCAGGGCCGCGCTCGCCCGCTCTCCAGAAGATGTCATCCAACAGATGACGAAGGCCAAGCTGCGCGGCCGCGGCGGAGCCGGTTTCCCGACCGGCCTCAAATGGAAGCTTTGCCGACAATCGGTCAGCGACGCCCACCATGTCGTCTGTAATGCCGATGAGGGCGAGCCCGGCACGTTCAAGGACCGGGTTCTTTTGACCGAGATCCCCGACGTGGTGTTCGACGGCATGACGATTGCGGGCTATGCGCTTGGAGCGCGGCATGGGCTGGTCTATCTGCGCGGCGAATACGCCTATCTCTGGGACAAGCTACAGATCGTGCTGCAGGAGCGGCGGCGTCTCGGGCTGCTTGGAGAGAATGTCTGCGGCCACGAGCGATTCAACTTCGACATCCGCATTCAATTCGGGGCCGGCGCCTATGTCTGCGGCGAGGAATCAGCCCTTATCGAGTCGCTGGAGGGCAAGCGCGGCGCTCCGCGCGATCGTCCGCCCTTTCCGACCGATCGCGGCTATCTGCAGCAGCCCACGGCCGTCGACAATGTCGAGAGTTTCGCTTGCGTCGCCCGCATCATGGAGAAGGGGGCGGAATGGTTTGCAAGCTTCGGCACGCCCGAATCGACTGGCACCAAGCTCCTGAGCGTGTCCGGCGACTGCCCGCGGCCGGGCGTCTACGAAGTACCCTTCGGCGTCACCGTGAACGAGTTTCTCGATCTCATCGGGGCGCCAGACGCGGCCTTCGTGCAAATGAGCGGCCCCTCGGGGCAATGCCTGGCGCCCAAGGATTTCGGGCGGCGGATTGCCTTTGAGGATCTGTCGAGCGGCGGCTCGGTCATGATTTTCGGGGCGGACCGCGACGTCCTTGATGTCGCGCGGCAGTTCGCGGAATTCTTCGTCGAGGAATCCTGCGGCTGGTGCACGCCGTGTCGCGTCGGCACCACGCTTCTGAAGAAGAATTTGGAAAAGATCATTGACGGTCGCGGCACGCTCGCCGATATCGCAGCGATCGAGGCGCTTGCAAACACCGTGACCCGCATGAGCCGGTGCGGTCTCGGTCAGACCGCACCGAACCCGATACTGACGACGATGCGTAACTTCCCGGAAGCCTATGAGGCCCGGCTTCGGCCGGAGCCGTTCCTGCCGCGCGTGACGCTGCGTGAGGCCCTTGCTGAGGCCGTCCAAATCCAGGGACGGGAGCCGGTGGCCCAGGAGGAAAGGGTATGAGCGACAACACGTTCACCTTCACGGTCGACGGGATCGAGATCACGGCGAGCACCGGACAGACCATCATCGAAGCCTGCGACGCCGCAGGGGTCTATATCCCGCGACTTTGCTACCACCCCGATCTGGAGCCGGCAGGACATTGCCGGCTCTGCACATGCAACATCGATGGCCGCCGCAGCAGTGCCTGTACCATGCCGGCCGTACACGGCATGGTCGTGGAGAGCGACACGCCGGAGCTCAACGACGACCGCCGCACCCTCATCGAGATGCTGTTTGTCGAAGGCAATCATTTCTGCCCATCCTGCGAGAAGAGCGGCGACTGCGAGTTGCAGGCACTGGGCTATCGCCTCGGAATGGCGACGGTGGCACCGCTTCCCTATCTATGGTCCGAGCGTGAACTCGACGCGAGCCATCCGGACGTCTTCATCGACCGCAACCGCTGCATTCTCTGCTCGCGCTGCATTCGCGCCTCAAGGACGGTGGACGGCAAATCGGTGTTCGGCTTCGAGGGCCGCGGCATCCATATGCGCCTGAACGTCGATGCCAAGAGTCTCGACGAAACGACACTCGCCGCGGTCGACAAGGCCGTTCATGTCTGTCCGGTTGGCTGCATCGTCATCAAGCGCACCGGCTACCGTACGCCCTACGGCACACGACGGTTCGACCAGACGCCGATCGGCAGCGACATCGAGGCGAAGCGCGCAGGCCAGAAGAAATGACCGACAACAACGGATATCTGCAAAACGCGACGGGAACAGAGGAGCCCATGCCATGGCAAAACCGAAATTAGCCACCTGCTCGCTGGCCGGCTGCTTCGGTTGTCACATGTCGCTGCTCGACATCGACGAGCGGATCATTGAGCTGGTCGATCTTGTCGATCTCGACAAGTCGCCGCTCACTGACAAGAAGGAATTCGACTGCCTGGTCGATGTCGGGCTCGTGGAAGGGGGCTGCGCCAACGAGCATAATGTCCATGTCCTCAAGGATTTCCGCGCGCATTGTCGCATCCTGGTATCGGTCGGCGCCTGCGCCATCAACGGCGGTATTCCCGCCATGCGCAACCTCGTCGGGTTGCGCGAATGCCTCGAGGAAGCCTATCTCAAAGGGCCGACAGTCGAAGATGGCGGCCGGATCCCGAATAACGAGGATCTGCCGCTGCTGCTCGACAAGGTCTATCCTTCGCATGAGATCGTCAAGATCGATTATTTCCTGCCCGGCTGCCCGCCTTCGGCGGACACGATCTGGGAGGGATTGAAGGCCTTGCTCACGGGCAAGGAGCCGAAGCTTCCCTATCAATTGTTCAAATACGAATGACGGAATCGGCGATCGACAAGATCATTCGTGGAGGCATGTGATGAGCAGCGTTCAGTTGAGCCAGGGGCCGCGCAAGATCGTGATTGATCCGGTGACGCGCGTCGAAGGCCATGGCAAGGTGACGATCCGCTTGAACGCGGCCGGCGAAGTGGACGAGGCCCGCTTCCACATCGTCGAGTTCCGTGGGTTCGAACGATTCATCCGAGGGCGCATGTTTTGGGAGGTTCCGGTCATCATCCAACGCCTGTGCGGCATCTGCCCGGTGAGCCATCATCTGGCGGCAGCCAAGGCGATGGACGCGGTGATCGGCGCGGACAGATTGACGCCGACAGCGGAGAAGATGCGCCGGCTGATGCATTACGGGCAGGTCCTGCAGTCGAACGCGCTGCATATTTTTCATTTGGCGTCGCCCGATCTCCTCTTCGGCTTCGACGCGCCGCCGGAGCAGCGCAACATCATCGCCGTGCTGAACCGTTTTCCCGAAATCGGGAAATGGGCGATCTTCATTCGCAAATACGGCCAGGAAGTCATCAAGGCGACCGGCGGGCGTAAGATCCATCCCACAAGCGCCATTCCTGGAGGAATCAACCAGAATCTCTCAATCGAGCACCGCGACGAGCTGCGCAAGGAGGTCGATCAGATCATCGCCTGGTGCATGGCGGCGTTGGAGCACCACAAGACCTATGTCGAAGCGAACCAGGCGCTTCATCGCGACTTTGCCAGCTACAAGTCGAATTTCGTCAGCCTCGTCGGTCCCCAGGGCGGCATGGACCTCTATGACGGTCGGCTGCGTGCGATCGGACCCGGTGGCCAGACGATTTTCGACGGCGTGCGCCCCGCCGACTATCGCGACCACTTTATCGAAGAGGTTCGCTCCTGGAGCTATCTCAAGTTCCCGTATATCCGCTTACTCGGCCGAGAAGATGGATGGTATCGCGTCGGCCCACTCGCTCAGATCAATTGCTGCACATCGATCGACACGCCGCTCGCCGAGGCTGCGCGTCAGGAATTCATCGGCGAGAACGGCGGCAGCCCCGTTCAGGCCACGCTCGCCTATCATTGGGCGCGTTTGATCTGCCTCATCCATTGCGCCGAAAAGATCAAGCAGCTTCTATTCGACGACGACCTGCAGGGCACGGACCTGATGGTGCGGGGAGAGCGGCGCGGCGAAGGCATCGCCTGCATCGAGGCGCCACGCGGCACTTTGATCCACCACTACACTGTCGACGGCAACGACCAGGTGACGAGCGCCAACCTCATCGTCTCCACCACGAACAACAACGAGGCGATGAACCGCGCGGTCAAGCAGGTAGCTATGAGCGACCTCTCAGGCCACGAGATCACCGAGGGATTGTTGAACCATATCGAGGTCGCCATCCGCGCTTTCGACCCCTGCCTTTCCTGCGCCACCCATGCCCTGGGACAGATGCCGCTCATCGTGACGCTGGAGGATGCGGAAGGGACGCTGATCGCAGAGAGGACCAAGCAATGACCGCGCTCGCATTTGCCGGCGATCCGGCCCCAGCCGCCATGCCGCTGGCTATTCAGTCACCGCGGATACTGGTGATCGGCTATGGCAATCCCGGCCGCCAGGACGATGGGCTTGGCCCGGCGGCGGCGGAGGAGATCGAAAAGCTTGACTGGCCGAATGTGACAACGTCTAACAACTACCAACTCGTCATTGAGGACGCGGTTCAGATCGCCGCCCACGATGTCGTCTGGTTCGTCGATGCCACGCGTGAGGGAGAAGCGCCCTGCGCGCTTCAGCGGCTCTCACCGGCGTTCGACATCACCTTCACTAGCCATCTGCTCAAACCCGAGACGCTGCTCGCAATCGCCGGCCAACAATTTGGACGATCTCCGGAAGCGCATCTCGTCGGCATCCGCGGCTATGAATTCGACTTCCTCGAAGGGCTATCAGATCGCGCCAGCACCAATCTCGCGCTTGCTGTTGCGCTGATGCGCCGCCGGATCGGCTATCTCCTGAAGGTGTCACGATGAATATCGGTCTGGGCGAGAAGCGAAGGACAATTCTTCTGGTAGATGCGGACCCGCATGCACGGGCGGTGCTGCGCAATGCGCTCGAAGCGGCGGGTTTCACCGTCGGTGAAGCGGCGAGCGGCTACGAGGGAGAACGGACCGCGATGCGCATCAAGCCGGACGCGATCCTCGCAGATCTGATGATCGAGACCATCGATGCCGGCGGCGCCTTTGCCGACAAGCTCAAGGAAGCGGGCAGCCAGATCCCTGTCTATATCGTCAGCACGGCGGTTGACGCCCTGGTCGGAGCAGTTGGGCTGCGCGAGCTCGGGATATCCGGCGTGTTTCTTAAGCCGGGCGACCCGGCGATCATCGTTCAGACGCTCAAGACGCGTCTTGGCGTCAATTGAAAATGACGGATGCAGGGCAGATGCACGAAATGTCGATCGCGGAAAGCCTGGTGGAACTCATCGAGGAAGAGGCCCGCAGTCAGGGCTTCTCCCAGGTCAAGCAGATACGCGTGAAGCTCGGCGCTCTGGGTCACGTCGAGCCGCACGCGCTCGCGTTCTGCTTCGACGCAATCAGTCACGGAACGGTCGCCCAAGGCGCCTGTCTCGAGCTGGAAACGGTGGCCGGCGAAGGCTGGTGTTCAGGATGCGATCGGACCGTCCCGATCTCCGCGCGCTACGCCCTTTGCCCGGCATGTGGGCAATCTCATGTGCGGATGACTGCAGGCGATGAGCTTCGCCTGACAGAACTGGAGGTCGAATAATGTGCACGATCTGTGGCTGCGGCACGGCGACGGCCGAAAATCAGGGACGGCTTTCCGATCACAACCCCCACCATCACGACCATGATCACGGTAATCACGACCATCAAGATCATTGGCATGGGGAAGACGGATCGACCGATTTCGGCACGGGCGCGGGCGGCGTCCACCTGCCGGGAATGAGCGAGGACCGCATCATCCGCCTCGAACGGGACATTCTCGCGAAGAACGATGCCTACGCTCAGGCTAATAGAACTCGGCTGGCAGCGGCCAACCAGTTTGCGCTCAACTTCGTCTCCAGTCCTGGCTCCGGCAAGACGTCACTGCTGGTCCGCGCGATTACCGACCTCCAGTCCCGCTTTCCGATCGCGGTAATCGAAGGCGATCAGCAGACTTCAAACGACGCGGATAGAATCCGGGCCACCGGCGCGCCGGCAATCCAGATCAACACCGGAAAAGGCTGTCATCTCGATGCGCATATGGTCGGCCATGCGCTCGATCAATTGCCGTTGCCACCGGGTAGCCTACTGTTGATCGAGAATGTCGGCAATCTCGTGTGTCCTGCCGCCTTCGATCTCGGCGAGGCGCACAAGGTGGTCGTGCTGTCGGTGACCGAGGGCGAGGATAAGCCGCTCAAATATCCCGACATGTTCGCGCAGGCGGACCTGATGCTGCTCAACAAGGCAGACCTGCTGCCGCATCTCGATTTCGATGTCGAAGCCTGCCTCGCATTTGCGCGGCGCGTGAATCCGCAGATCGACATTCTCACGGTCTCGGCGCGGACCGGGGAGGGGATGCCCGCCTTCTATCATTGGATCGAGGAGCGGACCCGCAACGCCTCCCAGGACTCGAGCTATGCCCCGGGCTGAATCACCCAACGGGATGCGCGCGCCCCGGACTTCGATACGGAGCGCTCGCCTCCGGATTCGCATCCGAGGTGCGGTTCAGGGCGTCGGCTTCCGGCCGTTCGTCTATCGGCTGGCTGAACGGCATGCTCTGTCGGGCTTCGTGCTGAACGACGGAGAGGGAGTCCTGCTCGAGGTCGAAGGACCGGCACTCCATGCGTTTGTCGCGGGACTGGAAGACGAGCCCCCGCCTCTCGCTCGCATTGACCATGTCGATGTCTCCGTCATAGCCCCGGCAGGAGATTGCGAATTCGAGATACGCGAGAGCATCGCAGGAGCGGCACGAACGCGCGTCATCCCGGACGCGGCGACATGCGAGGCCTGTCTCGATGACCTCTTTGACCCGGCGAGTCGATTTTACCTCTACCCCTTCGTGACCTGCACGCATTGTGGGCCGCGCTTCACGATCACGCGCTGTCTCCCTTATGACCGGGCGCAGACGTCGATGGCGGCCTTTTCCCTGTGCGAGGCCTGCGCGCAGGACTATGGCAATGTCTTGAGCCGCCGCTTCCATGCCGAGGCGATCGCTTGCCCCCATTGCGGGCCGCGCCTCAGCCATCCCGTCGAGGCGATCGCAACGGCCGTGAAGGATGGGCGCATCGTCGCGTTAAAAGGGATCGGTGGCTTCCACCTGATCTGTGACGCAAGCAACGAAGCCGCGGTGGCTGAGCTGCGGCGGCGTAAGGCGCGCGAGGAAAAACCTTTTGCGATCATGGTGGCGAACGAGGCGTCAGCCGACCTTATTGCGGTGCCCACTACAGCCGAGCGGGCGCTCCTCGAGCGCAGCGAACGGCCGATCGTTGTGATGCGGCGGCGCGGGGGGCTTGCGCCTTCCGCGGCGCCCGGACTCGACCGCATTGGCGTCATGCTTCCCTACGCCCCAGTACATCACCTCCTCTTCCATGCTTTGGCGGGATACCCGGTGGACCCAAACTGGCGGTCGCAGCCCTGGCCCATGGCGTTGATCGCCACCAGCGCGAACCCCGGCGGCGAGCCTTTGGTCATCGACGATAATGACGCCCGTCGGCAGCTTGCCGACATCGCCGATCTCATCGTTACCCATGACCGGCCGATCGTGGCGCGGGCCGACGATTCCGTCATGGCGGTCATCGATGGCGCGCCTGCTTATCTCAGGCGCTCGCGCGGCATCGTGCCAGAACCGATTGATCTCGGCGCGGACGGTCCCGCCGTGCTGGGCGTCGGCGGTTACTTGAAAGCGACCGTGACCGTCACCCGAGGACGCGAAGCTTTCGTCTCGCAACATGTCGGCGACCTTGATAACGCCGCGACCATTCGCTTTCACGAAGAGACCATACGGCATCTCCTCGACATTCTGGACGTCACTCCAGAAGCGATCGCCTGCGACCTCCACCGGGATTTTCCCTCAACGCGATCGGCGGAAACGAGCGGGTTTCCGGTTTACCCGGTTCAGCATCATGCAGCCCACATCGCGGCTGTCGCCGTGGAACATAAAGTCCATGGACCGATCCTCGGCCTCGCGCTCGATGGCCATGGCCGCGGTGACGACGGCGGCGCCTGGGGCGGTGAACTGATGCGCCTCGACGGAATGCGCTGGCAGCGACTCGGCCATCTAGCCCCGCTGGCGCTGCCGGGTGGCGACCGTGCGGCTCGCGAACCCTGGCGCATGGGCGTCGCCGCTCTCGTCACGCTCGGTCGGAACGCCGAAGCAGCTGGCTATTTTCCGGATGCGCCGCTCGCCGGCCCGCTCGCCGAAGCATTGGCCGGCTCGCCGACTGCACCGACGACGACCAGCATGGGCAGGCTGTTCGATGCGGCCGCGGCTCTGCTTGGATTACGGGTGCGCCAAAGCTATGAAGGCCAGGCGGCGATGGAGCTGGAGGCGCTGGTACGTACGCCACGTGCGTTGCCTGGCGGTTATCGGCTTGAGCGCGATGAGTTGGATTTTCGCCCGCTGCTCGAAGCCCTCCTGCAATTGCGCGGTGATCCGCGGCGTGGAGCGGAGCTATTCCACGGCACACTCATCGACGGACTTGCGGAATGGACGGCTATGGCCGCATCCCGGTTTGGACTGACACAGGTCGCGCTTGGCGGCGGCTGTTTCATGAACCGGGTGCTCGCCGGAGGGCTTGCAGAAGCGTTACGCGCGCGGGCGCTTGTTCCCTTACTCCCGCGCGCGGTCCCAGCAAACGACGGCGGTCTGTCGCTCGGCCAGGCGAGCCTGGCGCGCGCCATCCTCATCGAACGCGCCACCGGCACAGATGGAAAGGATCACGCATGTGTCTCGCCATTCCTGTGCGCGTGAATGCCCTCCTGCCCGACAGGATGGCACGCGTGACGCTAAGCGGGGTTTCCATGGCGATCTCGATCGCCCTCGTCCCGGATGTCGAGGTCGGCGACTATGTCATCGTGCACGTCGGCTACGCGCTGGCCAGGATCGATCCCGAGGAAGCGGAGCGAACGCTCGCGCTGATGCGCGAGGGCGGCGTCATAGGGCCGCCGAGCACCGAGGAGTTTCGCCATGAAATATATTGACGAATACCGCGACGGGCGTCTTGCCCGCACCCTCGCCGCAAGCATCACGCAGGAAGCCAGGCCCGAAGGCAGCTACCGCTTCATGGAGTTCTGCGGCGGACACACCCATGCGATATCGCGCTTCGGCATTGCTGATCTCCTGCCAGCCAATGTGCGCATGATCCACGGGCCGGGCTGTCCGGTCTGCGTACTCCCTGTCGGGCGCATCGACATGGCGATCAGCCTGGCCCAGCGGCCCGAGGTGACACTCTGCACCTATGGCGATCTCATGCGCGTGCCCGGCTCCCGCGGAACTACGCTGCTCAAGGCCAAGGCCGCCGGCGCCGACATCCGCATGGTCTATTCGACTCTCGATGCGATCCGCATCGCCGAGGCCGAGCCTCTGCGCGAGGTCGTGTTCTTCGCCATCGGTTTCGAGACCACGACGCCGCCGACCGCGCTGGCGGTCCGGGTGGCGGCGACGAAGAAGCTCAAGAATTTCAGCGTATTCTGCAATCATGTCCTGACCCCCTCGGCTATTCAGAGCATCCTCGAAAGCCCCGACGTGCGTGCGCTCGGCCGCGTGCGCATCGACGGCTTCATCGGTCCTTCCCATGTCAGCACTATCATCGGCACGCAGCCCTACGACTTCTTCGCGGAGGAATTCGGCAAGCCGGTCGTGGTGACCGGCTTCGAGCCCCTCGACGTCATGCAGGCGATCCTGATGCTGGTGCGCCAGGTCAACGAATCACGTCACGAGGTGGAGAACCAATATGTCCGCGCCGTGACGCGCGATGGCAACCTAACCGCGAAGACCGAGGTCGCAGAAGTCTTCGAGCTGCGCAAGGCCTTCGAATGGCGCGGCCTCGGCATCGTGCCCTATAGCGGACTGCAACTGAAAGCGGCTTATGCGGCCTTTGACGCCGAACGGCGCTTCGATCTCGAGGACATGCCGGGGTACGACAATCCTGCCTGCGAGTGCGGCGCGATCCTGCGCGGCGTCAAGACCCCGACCGAGTGCAAGCTGTTCGGCACCCTATGCACGCCTGACACGCCGATGGGCTCCTGCATGGTGTCTTCGGAAGGAGCCTGCGCGGCACATTGGACTTACGGCCGATTCCGCGATCATGCGCGGATAGCCTCATGAGCCCGAAGGCTTACCGGCGCCGTCTCGATATCAAGAACGGCCGTGTCGATCTCTCGCATGGTTCGGGGGGACGGGCGATGGCGCAGCTCATCAGCGACCTATTCCACGAGGCCCTCGACAACGAATGGCTTCGCCGCGGCAACGACCAGGCGACCTTTGATATCGCCGGCGGGCGGATGGTGATGACGACCGACGGCTATGTCGTCTCGCCGCTATTCTTTCCCGGCGGCGACATCGGCTCGCTGGCGGTCCACGGCACGATCAACGACATCGCCATGGGTGGGGCACAACCGCTCTATCTATCCGCGAGCTTCATCATCGAGGAAGGTTTTCCGCTCGTCGATCTCAAGCGCATCGCCGACAGCATGGGAGCCGCCGCCCGCAGCGCCGGCGTCCCGGTCATCACCGGCGACACCAAGGTCGTCGAGCGCGGCAAAGCCGACGGGGTGTTCATATCGACCACGGGGATCGGAACCGTAGCCGGCGGCCTCGATCTTTCCGCGGAAACGGCCCGGCCGGGCGATCGGGTGATCCTCTCTGGCTCGATCGGCGACCACGGCGTCGCCGTCATGTCGAAGCGCCAAAACCTCGCCTTCGAGACGGATCTCATCTCGGATTCCGCCCCCCTGCACGGTCTCGTCGCTGCGATGGTGGAAGGCGGCGGTTATGGCCTGCGCGTCATGCGTGACCCGACCCGCGGCGGCCTCGCCGCGACACTCAACGAACTCGCACATCAGTCAAACGTCGGCTTCCGCATCGACGAGGACGCGGTTCCCGTGAAGCCCGAGGTCGCTGCGGCCTGCGAGCTGCTCGGGCTTGATCCGCTCTACGTCGCCAACGAAGGCAAGCTCGTCGCGATCGTCGCGCCGGAGATGGCCGACGGAATCGTCGCGGCGATGCGCGCCCATCCGCTCGGGCGCGACGCGGTCATCATCGGCGAAGCGACCGAGGACGATCATCGCTTCGTGCAGATGACAACCGCATTCGGCGGCGGCCGGATGGTCGACTGGCTGTCGGGCGAACAGCTCCCGCGCATCTGCTGACGCCGCCATGCGCATCCTTCTGCTCGCCCATAGCTTCAACAGCCTGACCCAACGGCTCTATGTCGAGCTCACCGAGCGCAGCCACGAGATGTCCGTCGAATTCGACATCAACGATGCGATCACGCGCGAAGCTGTTGCGTTGTTCCGTCCGGACATCGTGCTCGCCCCATTCCTCAAACGAGCGATCCCCGAAGATGTATGGCGGGGGTGCCGCTGCCTGATCGTTCATCCGGGTATCGTCGGTGATCGCGGCCCCTCCGCCCTCGACTGGGCTGTGCTCGACGGCGAAGCCGTCTGGGGGGTGACCGTACTCGAGGCTGAGGCGGAAATGGATGCCGGCCCGGTTTGGGCGTCGGTAAACTTCCCCATGCGCCCGGCGACCAAGTCGAGCCTCTACCGCCGCGAGATCGCCGATGCCGCCATGGAGGCGGTGACGACTGCGGTCGCCCGCATCGAAAGTGGAAACCATGATCCAGTATGTCGGGAGGCGATGATGCTAGGTCGCCTTCGACCTTTGTGCCGCCAGAGTGATCGCCTGATCGACTGGCACCATGACGGCACGGATATCGTGCTGCAAAAAATCGGCAGCGCGGATGGTGTACCGGGCGTGCGCGACACGCTCTTCGGCCGCCCGGTTCGGCTCTTCGACGCCCATCGGGCCGAAGGCCTTACCGGCGCGCCGGGCACGATTATCGCGCGCTGCGACGGCGCACTCGCCCGCGCGACCCGCGACGGCGCAGTCTGGATTGGCCATGTTCGCGAGGAGCGCGATGAGGCCCTGAAGCTGCCTTCGACCTATGTATTCGCAGCCGAAAGCGCGGCGCTGCCGGTTGCCGCCGGCTATGCGCCGATCCGCTACGAGGAGGAAGGCGCAGTCGGCTTCCTTCACTTCGCCTTCTACAACGGAGCCATGAGCACGACTCAATGCGAAACTTTAAGGGCCGCTTATGCGCAGGCGCTGCGGCGCCCGACGCGGGTGCTTCTGCTTATGGGCGGCCCCGACCACTGGTCGAACGGCATCCATCTCGGGCTGATCGAGGCGGCCGACAGCCCGGCCGATGAGTCCTGGCGCAACATCAATGCCATGGACGATTTTGTCCGCGACATCATCACAACGGAAGATCGGCTCGTCGTCTCCGTGCTGCGAGGAAGCGCCGGGGCCGGCGGCGTATTCCTCGCGCTCGCGGCCGACGAGGTCTGGGCTTGTCAAGGGATTGTGCTCAATCCACACTACAAGGACATGGGCAATCTCTACGGCTCGGAATATTGGACCTATCTACTGCCCCGCCGCGTCGGCCCCGAGAACGCCCGCCGTCTCACCCAGGCGCGCCTGCCGATGGGCGTCGCGGAAGGACAACGGCTTGGCCTGATCGACCGCACCTTGCCGCCAAATTCCTTCAACGAGCCCGGCGCGATCGGCGAGGCGGCCCACCGACTCGCCGCCGATCCGAACTTCGAGACGCGACTGATCGACAAGCGGCGCCGGCGCGAAGATGACGAGGCGCTGAAGCCACTCGAACGCTACCGTGCAGAAGAGCTCGAACGCATGCGTCTCAACTTTTATGGTTTCGATCCGAGCTACCACGTCGCCCGCTGCAATTTCATCCGGAAGACTCCCAAGTCGCGGACGCCGGTGACGCTCGCCCGCCACCGGGCAACGACGGCAATTCCACCGTCTACGTGAGGCGATCATGGCTAACCCACAGAAACGATCAATCCGTGATGTCGCGCTCCTGACGCCCGCCGAGCTGAGAAAGGCCGATCACATGGCGATGGGGGCCGGTGTCACCGGCCCCACGCTGACGGAGGCCGTCGGCCGCGCCCACGCGGACGCTGACGGCCGTTGCGCGATCCACGGCAGCAGAAACTGAGAGTCGATCCCCGCTACATCCACCAGCTTATCGGGATCGAGGATACGCAGGCGTCGGTAATGGAATTCGACGATTCCGTCCCATCGCAGGTCTCGCAGCACCCGGTTGACATGAACGGAGGACAGACCCGCCAGCGAGTTCGTGCCCTGGATCTCCTGAAGTCGCGGGGAATGCTCCGCCAGAGGGACTTCATGGCCGAAGGCATTGGCCCGGAGACGCTAGCCCGTCTCGTACGGGGGGCGGCGGTCGTGCGTCCGGCGCGGGGCCTCTATCAGCTCCCAGACACACAGATCGAGGCGGCCCACATGCTTGCCGAAGCCGCCGTGCTGGTTCCCAAAGGAGTCGTCTGCCTAACCTCGCGCTTCAATATCATGAACTGACGCTGCAGATGCCATCAGCCGTATGGATGGCGATCGAGCGCACCGCCAGGCGGCCGAAAATCGACTATCCGCGCATCCACTTCGTGCGCTTCACCGGATCGGCGCTGACCGAGGGGGTCGAGCGTCATCGCGTCGAGAGCATCGAGGTCCCCATCACGAATCCGGCGCGGACGATCGTCGACTGTTTCCGCTATCGGGCCAAGGTCGGGCTCGACGGCGCCATGGAAGGACTTCGCGAAGGCCTCGGCCGCCGACGGTTTAAACCCGATGAGCTGTAGCGTTACGCGCGAACGGCGCGGGTCTGGTCGGTGATGCGCCCCTACGTCGAAGCGATGGTGGCCGATGCCACGTGAGCCTCACAATATTGGCGCGTCGGTGCGGGCCCGCCTGCTAGATCGCGCGCGCGCGGAGCGGTCCGATTTCCAGATTCTGCTGACGCGCTATGCGCTCGAGCGTCTGCTCTACCGGCTGAGCATTTCCCCCTATCGCGACCGCTTCATTCTGAAGGGAGCCATGCTCTTTGCGACCTGGGTCGCCGATCCGTTCCGGCCGACCCGCGATCTCGACGTGCTCGGTTCTGGCGACAATGGTGCTGAGGCGATCGCGGAAACCTTCCGCGTTATCTGCGCCCAGCCGGTTGCGCTGGAGGCCGCGCCGATCCGCGAGGAAGTGGAGTATGGCGGCGTGCGCGTACGCACGACGGCGACCATCGCCGGCGCGCGCATCCCAATTCAAGTCGATATCGGCTTCGGTCATGCCGTCACGCCGGCGCCGGTCGAAATCGACTATCCCACCTTGCTGGACGCCCCGGCGCCGCACCTTCGGGCCTACCCGATCGAAACGGTGGTGGCGGAGAAATATGAAGCTTTAGTCGCTCTCGGCATGGCGAACAGCCGGCTCAAGGATTTCTATGATCTCTGGCTGATTGCGCACACCTTCAAATTTGGGCGGTCCGCGCTCTCTAAAGCCGTGCAGCGGACATTCGAGCAGCGCGGCACAGCGCTGCCGGCCGACATTCCGGTTGGTCTGACGGATGAATTCGCGGCGGCGTGGGCTGTCCAGTGGCGAACCTTGCTCACGCGCGAGCGCATGGCGGCGGCGCCAGAAGGATTCACGACGGTCATCGCTGATCTTCAGAGGTTCTTGATGCCGTTACTTATCGGATCGAACACAGATCTGATTTGGCCGGCGGGCGGGCCATGGTCGCTCGGAGCATCGAAAGATGGATAGCCGAGACCGCTTGAGTAGTCGTGCTTTGACTTCAAACCCCAGCAATCCGGGCTGAGCCGATTGTGCAACAGGTTGTTGCACAATCCTAAGCAGCCACCTTCAGGCGCTTTTTGCTCAGCAAGACCCGCACAAAGGCATTCCACTTCTTCATCGCGGCCCGTTTCTCCGGCATGTAGTTCCAGCGATCATAGCTCGTCGAACTGACATCCTGGAGCATGTGGTTCTGCAGCCGGTCGCGAATTTCTTTCGACAATCTTGGGGGTAACGGCCGAACAAAATCCTCCGCATCTTGCAACTTCCCGGCGCCCGACCCCGAACGCATGATTGAAAGGCAGATCATAGGGATTCGCGAGAAATTCTTGGTACTCGCCCACCGTCTTGGCCAACGAGGAGGAACGTTCTCTCAAGCCTTTGGCAAGGTGGCAAAGGAAGCAATCAATTCGTCGACTGAACAGCTACACGAGCCCAAGCGGATGTCGATCCCGGCGGTACGGAGCTGCTCTCTTTCCGGTCCGTCAATAAAGCCGCAAATTAACCGTTGGGGCTTCAGCTCAAGTATAACTTGGCATGCCGACTTCGCGCCGGATCGGTCGCACGGATGGAGTTTCCTCGAACCATCGGCATTGATCAGCAAGACGCCGTCGCATTTTTCGAAAAACGGACAAAGAAGCGGCATTGAGCCGGAGTTCACTACAAGCCCAGCGGTTCGCACCGCCGCCGCCGACGACCAGGATACGGCAGTTGCCACGCGATCCGCGCTTCGGGGCAAGATTGGGTTCCAGAAGGCAATAACGGGATCGCCCGGAATTCAACCCCGATCCGGAATCGCGGTTCCGGCCATTCTATTAAAACAACATCCGCTTTCCGAGGCGGTTCCTCATTGACCTAAATCAATGCTTCCTCGCTGCTCGATGTCTTCCTCAGCCGTGAGAACGGCGCAACGCGCCCATATGCGCGCTCACGATGGTTAGGTCGCTGGAAAGCGGCGTCAAACCCATCAAGAACTGCTGCGATTTTTGCCCAACTTGTCACCGATAGATGTCCACTCCTGGCGAAAATTCTCATCGGAAGCGGGAAATCCTCCGGCGCCCAGCGGTGAATCCGAGCTCGCGCCATAATAGTCGTTGATGCTGATGGTGCGATCATGGTCCTCCCAATCCGACGACCCAGAGCGAGCGTACCTCGGTGCGCCTCTGACCACCTCAGCGGAGATCGTTGTCTGATATCCGCCTAAATCGACGTTGTATTTCAGGGATGACCAGGGCAGGGGATAATAGTCATCGCCGATACCTAGAAAACCACCGAAACTCAATACCGCGTAAGAGACCTTGCCACTTACCTTTTCGATCATCACGTGCTGGATATGTCCGATCTTTTCGCCGTCAGTTCCGTACACGGCGGTTCCGGTAACCTTATCGCTGCCGATGAGACCAATGGGTTCACGTTTCTCTGTAGCCACCGTGCCATCCCAAACTTATGTTCCGACTACGGAACGGTTGGATCGAAGTTCGCGCCGCCAAGATGATCGATTGCACAGTGGTTTACATACCGAACATTGCGTCGCGAACGTCAACGTTTAAGCCGCACTCTCGATCGGCACGAAACCTACCGCGAATTATTCTCTGATAACCAAGCTCAGTGTGACAGCAGCGCGCAACGGTCGGCGCGCAGCAGAATATCGCGTGTCACGCCGCCGAGCGCCCATTCGCGCAAACGGCTATGCCCGTAAGCGCCTGCGACGATGACGTCGGCGCTCTGTTCGTGAGCGATGGCGTTCAGCTGGGTTGCGTTATCGCCGGAAGATGGCGATGCGAGGGATTGCGCTTCGACACCATGCTGCGTGAGCCAGCCGACAACATCTTCAAGGCGAACTCGGGCAGCAACCAGATCTTCCTCGGCGGCGATCTCGACGACGCTCACATGAGCAACCTTTTTCAGCAGCGGCAAGGCGTCAAAAACAGCGCGCCGTGTTTCACGGGTGTCCTTCCACCCGACGATCGCCCGCTCCAATTTCAGCTTGTCTACGGCAGCCGGCACGATAAGGACGGGTCTTCCCCCTTGCATGATTAAATCGCTCGTATAGACGCGTCGCGACCCGTCAAATAGGCCGCTGGAACCTACCCCCGCAATGACCAGGTCGGCGGCACGCGCCTCGCGCGCGAGGTAGTCAGCGAGCGGTGCGTATGTCACCGTCGAACGCCACTCCACAGTCCTAACCTGCCCCTGAAGTGCGCTTCGGAATTCGACCTCGGCCTCCTTCATCTCGTTTTCGATTTCCGCACGGTCCTTCTCGACGAGCTCCTGGGGGACGTATGTTTCATCGTAGAGGACCTGCATGGGGTTCCCCGTCGCGATGCCGATCACCTTGGCATCGAAGCGCTCTGCGAGGTCGCCCGCGATCTGCAATAGGTCAGCGTTTAACCGTCGGAGTTCCAAATGCACCATCAAGGTCGCGTAGGTCACGGTATGTCTCCCGGCAGAAAAGCCGACAATTTGACGAGCCGATTCAATTGTAACGTCGATCCGTATCAATACCCGCCCGGATCGCCAAACTTGACGGGTACTTAGCTTTCGGGGCGTCGGCCCGGGAGAATTGCGCGCCTAAATGCCTTCCGCGGCAACTAGTGGCGATGGTCCATCATGTCCTGATGCTGCATCATCTGATCCATCATCATTTGCATCATTCCCATGCGTTGCTCCATCATTCCCATGCGTCCGCCCATATCTCCTGGCCCCTGTTTGGGGGACGACTTCTTGTCGCCATCCCGCATCATCCCGCCGCTGGACATCATCCCCATGCCTTGACCGTCCGCCTTCATCATCGTTCCCATGGTGTCCCGCATGGTCGCCATGTGCTCGGTCATCAGCTTCTGACGCTCGGCCGGATCGGACGTGGCGCGGATTTTAGCCATTTGCTCCTGCATCTTCTTCATCGACGCCTGCATGTCTTGCATGCCGCCACCCATCATTTGGCCGCCCGGCGATGCCTGAGGCGCAGGCGTGGCCGGCGGTTGACCGGGCGGCGTCTGCGCATTGGCGACTGAGAGAGAACTAAAGACAAAGAGTGCGGCGACAAGTTTTGAGGCGGTTTTCATCAGGTTCTCCATGATCCTGTAAGAGGTGCAATTCTTGCGCGGCCGAAGGACTTCAACGATATCCAACCTGGGTTCGTACGCACCGAAGATGTCCCATCCTTCGGCGACCTAAACATTGATCCACGTTAAAGAAAGCATGACGCGCGCATCCTCGGCTGGGGTCGGACTGATAAAACGAAGAAAGACAAGGCAGAATCGTCTTCAAATGATCTTGCGATGCAGCTGAGCGCCGGAATATTCACGCCGCCTGCTCAGGTCGGAGGTCGGGGCCCGCGCGTCGGATCGATCTCACGATGCGGCACAGTGTTTAATCCTCATCAAAGAATGCAGCCGCCGCCGGTAGTTAACTGGCAACTAGCTAGTCCTCGTCGTTAGTGCGGAGCCAAACATGAACATTCGATCCGATTATTCGTCCTTCTCAGCTGCTTCCGAGAGGTTGCGGCCGCTAGATAACCACATAGGCCGATCAATCCCGCGCCGGTCGCTAAGAAACGTTGGAACGAACGCGGGCATGGCTCTGCTGCGAGGGCTGTTCAGGCAGGTC
>VFSW01004219.1_pt1 | contig 21433 bp, 19 predicted proteins | sample 5358111 | NCBI WGS metagenome assembly VFSW01 (sample SAMN11554181, study PRJNA540505) | mine drainage metagenome | isolation source: sediment from site ElyBrook_90M | place: USA: Ely Copper Mine, Vershire, VT | collected 2017
GCATGAGCTCGCGTGGGCGGACGCGCGAGGCCGGGACGGATCCGGGCTCGCTGGCCCTGATGTCGGTACGGCGGCCGCAGGCGCAGTTCTCAGAAGCCTTCCGCTCGCTGCGGACCTCCATTTTGCTTGGGGCGGCGGGCGCTCCGCCTCGGGTCATCGTCATTACCGGATCGGTTTCAGGCGAGGGCAAAAGCACCATCAGCGCAAACTGTGCAGCCGTGCTCTCGCAGAGCGAGCAGCGCATCCTTCTGATTGATGCGGATATGCGACGCGGCAAGCTGCATGAAGTACTGGGGGGCACAGCTCGGGTGGGGCTTTCTGAATGCCTCGCGGGCGTCGCTGACTGGCGCACGGCCGTCCGCAGCGTTCCGGACGCTCCCCATCTTGACTTTCTCAGCCGCGGGGCTCGCCCACCGAGCCCTGCAGATCTGCTCAGCTCTCGCCAGATGGAGCACCTCATTGAGGAGTGGTCGCGCGAATACGACCATGTCGTCTTCGACACGCCGCCGGCGCTGATCGTAACCGATGCGCTGGTGCTGTGCCGTTTTGCCGACGTCGTGATCACCGTTGCCCGTTACCGATTCAGTGATCGGCACGCGCTGCGCCGCTCTTCCGACCTGATTATGAAATCTTCGCGCGGCGTGGTCGGCGTGGTGGTAAATGCTCTGGATTTCACAGGCACATATTATGGCTATAAGTACGGCTACTACGGGCTGTCCGACTCTTCCAATGAGGCTTACTACGAAGAGGGTTCCCCGTTGGAGCACACCAAAGCATGAGACTGCCCGGAAGGAACGGGCGGCTGGGCAGGTTCAGCCGCTTCTATAACAATCTTTTCCTTCTGGCCAGCAGCTCAGTCGCCGGTCAGCTGATTCTGCTGGCCGCTGCGCCCATCCTGACCCGGCTGTATACGCCCCGGGATCTCGGTATAGCCGGTGTGTATGTTTCCATTCTCGGCTTTATGTCTGTGGGCTGCATGCTGCGATATGAGATGGCGGTCGCAGCCTCTCGCGATTCCCGGGAAGCGGCCTCCGTCACCGTGCTGGCCTGTACGCTGGCTTTATGCTCAGCATTGCTGGCCGCAGGTCTGAAGGGCCTCGCCGTACGGCTTCTGTTTCTGCACATCCGCAGTGACGTTTGCCTGATCCTGCCCTATCTTTATTGGGTGCCAGTTGGAATGGTAACGACTTCGATCTATCTCGCCTTCTCAATGTGGGCGGTGCGATTCGAAGAGTTCCGGACACTGTCGGCTACCAAAGTGAAACAGGCCACCTGGGCCGTCGCACTCCAGATCGGCACCCCGTTCCTCCATCGCGGACCTCTGGGACTGCTGGCAGGGCAGGTGGCCGGGCAGAGCGGCGGGGCTACGGCACTGATCGGGCGGGCCTGGAAGGCCGACAAAGAGCATTTTCGCTGTGTTCGCTTTGCCGATTTGAAGGCCAGCGCCCGACAGTTCAGGCGCTTTCCAGCCATGTCTCTGCCTGCGGTGCTGCTGGAATCGCTATTTCTGAACATGCCTCTGCTGGTGCTGACCAGCCTCTATGGTGCGACGCTGGCCGGCTGGGTAACGCTCGCCAATCGCGTTTTTTTTCTGCCCGGGCTGCTGCTCACCCGCAACATTGCGCAGGTGGTTCTTGGGGAAATGGCGCAAGTGGCGGCTGACGGCCATTTGCAGGAGATGGAGCACCTGTTTTGGAAGCGGCTCAAGCAACTCTCGCTGCTGGGCGTGGCTGCCTGTGTGGTGGCCGGCGCCGCTGCTCCCCTGCTGATCCCGCGGATTTTCGGGAAGCAATGGACGAACGCCTGGATCTGCGCCGAGCTGCTGATGCCGGCGTTGCTGGGCAACCTGGTCTCGGCGGTGTTCGGATCCGCGCTCGACGTGCTGCAGCGGCAGGACCTCCACCTGATTCGCGAGGTCGGCCGGACCGTCATCCTCGCCATCTCCATGGGAGCGATCTACGTCGAACGGCCAGGATGGATCGGCGCGCTCGCGATTGTCGGCGCGATGTCCGGTGTCGCCTACCTCTGGTATCTGTGGATCAGCTGGTGGGCCATTCACAAGCAGCCGCAGCGCGTGAAGCATCGGCAGCAGTCCGCGCTGGAATCCCGGGCCGCGGCGCGATAACCCAAACAATGAACAGCAGAAGGGGACAAAGATGAGTCACTTTGCGGTGCCGGCGGAATGGGATCGCTACCGATCCGCCTCGCGAGCATCGTTCCGTTTCCTGGGTCACCGGGCTGCGTTTCTGCTGGTCTCCCTGGCCTTCGCGGCCGCCTTTTGCTGGAACTACATGGAATTCCAGGTGGTTGCTTTGAGCTGGTTCAATGTCTATTACACGGCCACTCCGCTGTCTGCCTGGGTCACGGCCTTTGTCATTTTCCTCGTTCCAGGAGTGTTGGTTCCCACCAGCCTGGTTCGTCCGTCGTCATTTGCCGTGCTTTTGCAATACACGCTGGTGCTCATGCCGGTGTGCTTCGTCCCCATGTTTCGCCAGGAGATGCCCCTGCAGCACTGCCTCCTGCTGGCGGCCACTTTCGCGATTGCGATCCTGGTGCTGCTCATAATGAACCGACTCCCCCGCAAGGTGCTGCCTGTTGCTCGCTTGCGAGGGGACGTCTACTGGTCGATATTCGCTGTGGTCTATCTGTTTCTTAACCTGATCGTCATTTTGACCGGGCCCCGTTGGCAGCTTGTTAACTTTGCGGACGTCTATGACGTCGTCAGGCAGCAGGCCACGGCTTACACTGGCGGCCTGTATGCGTACGCATTTATGAACCTCGCTTGGGCGATGAATCCATTCCTGCTGGCCTACGCTCTCGCGCGGAAAGACTATCGTCTCGCGGTCTTCGCGTCGGTCATGGAGATCTACCTCTATGGGTACGGCGGATTCAAATCGATGGTATTTGTGCCACTCATGGTGATAGGGACTTATTTTCTGGTCAAGCGCTTCCGCCGGCCCGCCACGAAGGCGATAATGACATTATCGGCCTTTATGATCATTACTACTGCTGCATATGTGCGCAACCCATCACCGCTCAATTTTGCCGTCAACAGCCTTTATGATATGCGGACGATCGGCATGGCCGGCCAGAATGCGGCGGGGTTCGATTACTTCTCCTATAACTACGGCTTCACTTATTGGAGCCACATTAAGGTTATTAATAAGTTTGTTCACTACAATTTCAAGCAGGACGTTGGCAATGAAGTCGGGCTTATGGAGCTGGGGATAAGTACCCAGGCCAATACCGGATTTCTTGCAGCGGACGGTGTCGCAGCCTTTGGTTTAGCAGGGGTCATTATCATTTCTTTCGTGGTGGGCGGATATTTCTGGCTCGTGGATTGCGCCGCTTCCGGGCACGACAGCGCCTTCGCTGTTGCCGCTTTCTCGGTGCCGGCGTTCGTTCTGGTCAACACAGGATTCTTCACAAGCCTGCTCAGCGCGGGCACTTTGCTTACTGTCCTTTTCCTGCAGTTCATGCCCCTCGTTCCCACGGACGAGCGCCACTCCGCGGGGGATCGTTTTGGGGACGCTGCTCCTGCTGTAGCCTGGCGTTTCGAATGAGTATGTATCGTGTATACGGAAGAGCCGGCCAGGCTGCCGTCGATCGGTCCGAAGGCATTGCAGAGCAGTCGTTGTCACGGGTTGCAGCGCGCGCAGGCCTGCGCGTGGCCATCTCACTCCCGGTGCTTGCGGTATAGTCCGGCAATGGAATATCAACGGCTAATGAGGCTCGGGCGCAAGCCGCCCTTTTCATGGTTTTCCGATGCAGCCAAGACACTCCTCGCGCTCCAGCACTATGTTCAGGCCTACTCCCTCACGCAGCGCACCAGTCTCGAAAAGCGGGATTACCTGGGTTGGTGGCAGAAGGCAACTGGCTGCCGGCTCTTTGTAGAGACAGGAACCTACACCGGCCTGACGACCGCATACATGGCGAACCTGTGCGATCACTGCTACACGGTAGAACTGGATCCCGCTCTGCATCGGCAAGCCCAGGAGCGATTTGCAGATCGGAAAAACATTACGCTCTATCTTGGCGACAGCGCGCAATGGCTGCCAGCGATTCTTGAGCAGATTCCTGAGCCCGCGCTGTTCTGGCTGGATGCCCACAGCAGCGGCGGTGTAACAGCTCGGGGAACCGAAGACACGCCCTTCGCCCGCGAACTGGATATGATCCTTGCTCATCCCATCAAGAATCACGTCTTGCTCATTGACGACGCACGCTGCTACTGCGGGGTCTTCTCGTACCCCTCCCTCAGGAGACTGCAAAAACTTGTGGAACAGAAGAGCTCCTATGCCATGCACATCAACAACGACATCATCGTGATTCATCCGTGGGAGTACTGACGGGTCGCCGCCAGCGATGACGAAAACGTATCCAGAGATGAGAAACCAGGCGACGAAGCAGACGCTGCTCAAGCAGCCGCATGGCGTTCGGACGAGTATGCGTAGCGCACCTGACGAAATTGGGTCCGGCATCGCCGACAGAGCGGGAGTTTCTGTGGCGTCTCCGGCCTCACGAGCTGCGGCAGCGTCAGGTTTCCGAGTAGCCATCGTTACATCTCTGCATCGCGATTTCGATATACGTATCTGGCGGCACGCGCGCCTGACGAGCACATTCGCGGAGACGCATTTGGTCTGCGGTTGGGCCGTAGCAAACGGGACTGTACGTGATGGGGTTACGCTGCATACGTTTCGGCACTCGTATTCGCGGCTGACTCGAATCGCTAATCTGGCGGGAGTCGTGGCGCGACTCTTGCCTTTGCTGCGTCGGGTAGATGTCATCCACTTTCATGACCTTGATCTGCTACCGGTGATGATTCCGCTTTCTATTGTTCGCCCGGTAATCTACGATGTGCACGAGAATTATGCCGAAGAGATGCTGGTCCGGACATGGGTTCCAGGCCGGCTGCGGCGGCTGTTATTCCATTTTGTACAGGCATTGCATGCCGTTGCGTCGCGAACGATAGGCAATATTGTCTGCGTGGTTCCCGACCAAAAACAGGAATTCCGCCACGCCAAACGGCTGGTACTGATTGAGAATTTCGCCAGTTGCGATCGCGCGCTGGAATGGAGAGACAACTATCTGGAGCGTCAACCGACCATCATCTCCACAGCCGCGCAATATCCCGCGAACGGCACGTGGGTGTTACTGGATATCGCGCAGCTTTTACAAACCAGAGCGCCGCAGCTGGAGATCCTTGCAATCGATCATTTTGAGACGCCGAAACTTCGCGGCGAAGTGCTTCGCAGCATGGAGCAGCGTGGTATCAGGAACATCCGCCTCCTGCCCAGGATCGAGGCGCAGCGGGTCATGGAGTACCTCAATCGAGCTACTGTTGGCCTGATTTCGCCCCTGAACCTGATTAAGAACGCGAAGGCCCTGCCAACGAAGCTCTTCGAATATATGGCTGCAGGGATTCCCTGCGTGGCGAGTGACTTCCCCCATGTCGCGAAGGTGGTGAATGATTCCGGCTGCGGGATTCTCGTTGTCCCTGAGGACGTCGATGCATTCGTCGAGAGCATTCTGTGGCTGATCGGCCATCCTGCGGAGGCCCGCAGCATGGGAATGGCGGGCCGCGCGGCGTTCTTTGAGCGGTATAACTGGGAATCCCACGGCCCAAAGTTGAGAAAACTCTATCTGGATGTGACTGGAAGGCAGCCGGATGGCCACTGAGCCCAACCTCCAGTACTGGTCATCGCGAGAATTTCGTTCCCCTGAAGTTGTCATATTTGGCCTGCCGCAGCGACGCTGCTGATGTCGTCGTGGCAGGCGCAGAAAGTATCGCCGAGCAGGTAATCGCACAAGTCACGGCGCAAGGGCTCATATAAAAGATGTGCGGTATTGCAGGAATTTTCTCCAGGAAATCCCCGTTCGCCGATTGCGCCACGATCCGCTCGATGACCGACGTGGTCGCGTATCGCGGTCCCGACGGGCAGGGGCATCTGGTCGATGGCTGCGTGGCTCTGGGGCACCGCAGGCTCGCGATTCTCGATCTGAGCGAGGCCGGGCATCAGCCCATGCATTCCCTTGACGGCAACGCCAGTCTTGTTTTTAACGGCGAGGTTTACAACTACCTGGAACTCCGCGAGCAACTGCGGGTGAAAGGGCACCGGTTCGTTTCCAACACCGACACCGAGGTGATCCTGGCGGCCTATGCGGAGTGGGGCACGGAGTGCGTGTCGCGTTTTAACGGGATGTGGGCGTTCGCGCTCTACGACCGCCGACTGCGCCGCATCTTCTGCTCTCGCGACCGCTTCGGGATCAAGCCGTTCTTCTATGCCAACACCGATCGCGCGTTCGTCTTCGGCTCGGAGATCAAGCAGTTGCTGCCGTTCCTGCCGGTCCGCCGCGCTCGCCGCGATGTGCTGCTGAACTTCCTGGTGACCGGTCTGTCCGGTTACTCCAAAGAAACATTCTTCGAGGGCGTTTCCTCGCTGCCCGGGGGCCATAACCTGATCCTCGATCTGCACACGGGCGCCTTCACGATTGCGCGCTTCTATGAGATTTGCCCCGCCGCCCTGGAGGGCAAATCCGAGGAAGAGCTTGCGGATCGGTTCTACGCGCTGCTGACGGATTCGATCCGGCTGCGCCTGCGTTCCGATGTACCGGTGGGCACCTGCCTCAGCGGCGGTCTGGACAGCTCGATGATTGCAGCCATCGCCGGCCGCGAATACGCGGAGAAGGGCGGCCGGCCCTTCTCCGCAGTCACGGCGGGCAGCATCGACCCGGAGAACGACGAGACGGAGTTCGCGCGGCGGGTGGTGGAAGGGGGCAGGATGACCTGGCATCTGACCCGCCCCCAAACCGAAACGTTTGTCAGCGAATTGCCGAAGCTGGCCTTTCATCAGGACGAGCCCTTCAGCGGCCTCTCGGTGATGATGAGCTATCAGGTGATGAAACTCGCGCGCGAGGCAGGTTTGCCGGTGCTCCTGGATGGGCAGGGCGCGGATGAAGTTTTGTTGGGCTATCCGATGCAGGTGGGTATGCTGATCAGCAACGCCTTGAAGACGCGCGGCCCTGTGGCGGCCCTGACGGCCTTTATCCAATTGGGCAGTCAGGATCCGCAGCGTTCGGCGCGGTTTCGATTACTTTCGACGGGTGCGTTTCTCGCGCCGCGGTGGCGCTTCCGGCACTACTTCCGGAATTATTCCGCGCTCCGCGAGCGGCCGGAATGCGCGCCGGCTTTCCTCGCCCGGTCGGAGTCGGTGCGGGATCTGGCCGGTTACCAGAAGACCGAGATCACATCCACGGTGCTTCCGGCCCTGCTGCGCTTCGAGGATCGCAATTCGATGGCCTGGTCCATCGAAACCCGCCTGCCTTTCCTGGATTACCGGCTGGTGGAGTTCGGGGTCGGGCTGCGGGTCTCGCTCAAGGTTCGCGACGGGTGGTCCAAGTACATCCTGCGCAGAGCGGCGGAGCGGGTGCTGCCCGCTTCGATTGCATGGCGGAGGAGCAAGATCGGTTTCGCAGCCCCGGTTTCCGTCTTACGCGACCAGGTGCTGGGTGCCAGCCGCGATGCGGTGCGGAACTGTCCCGTGCTGCGGAACGTCATCGATATGGGAAAATACCTGCAGCTCGAGAGCGCTCACCCGGAGAAGGCATGGCGCTACTGCAGCGTGGCATTGTGGTCGCAGATGTTCGGCGTGGGGGATATCGCGTGAACCGCACATTGGCGCATAGCAGGAGAACGCAGTTCAGGTTGGCAAATCCTTTCGTGGGCTTTCTTCTGCTGGTGCTGGGTTGCTGGGCGAGTGCGCTTGCTCAGCAGCAGCCTGCTGAACAAAAGCAACAGACCAAACAGGACCAGCGGCTGCTCTACCAGCACGTGTACCGGCATGACCAGGAGCGAACGCTGGAGGATCCTGCGATTACGAATCAAGTGACCTATGAGCAGGTGGTGCCGGACTCCAGCGAGCAGAACGTCGAGTCGAGAGAGCTGACTCTGGATGATCTGCGGCGATCGCGGTTCGTTCCTGCGCCGGTAGCCGGGGAGGGGATGCAGTTCGTTCCTGGCAGAGGGTATGTCGCCGGCCGCACGGAGGAGGCGACCGAGCCGGGCATGAGCGTGCTCACCCCCACACTGGGCTTCCAGACGAGCGGCGGACTCAGCAGCGGCCAGAATTCCACAGATGAATCGCAGTTCCAGACCATGAATCCCGGCGACAACGCTTCGGCCTCGCAGGCGGGCGTTAATCCCTACGCACAGCCCGCCGACCCACTCCTGGGCCTTGATCCGTTCCAAGCCAACCGGATGACCGGGATCGGCTCGGCTTTGGAGCGTCGGCCTCCTCTGAACCTGCCGTCTGCCAGGCCCTCGCTGTGGCAAAATGCCCTGACGGAGCCGTCGAGTTTGACGCCGGTCGGCAAATTGCCGGCTGAGTCGGCGCCCGTTCGGCGGGCCGGCATGGGTCGGGCGAACCCCACGGGTGAGTTCAAAACAGACCCGACGACCATCCACGACCGCGTGGAGTTGAAGAGGCTCTCGCGCGAAGGGTGCTTAACCAGGCCGATTTCGTCGCATCGTGGAAAGACGTCCGAAGGCCGAGACTAACGATCGGAATTGGCCCGGAAAATCGCTCCGAAACAGCATCCGGAGCGGTGGCTGCGCGCGGCTTCATGTGGATCGGGCGGGGAATGCTTTCAGGGCACAACACAAGCGCAATGTATCTGGAAACTGAATCTGTGAGCCGTTCGCTGCGGGTTGCTGTGGTCAGCGCCGTGTTTCCGCCAGAGTTTACTTATTCGGCGCGAACCAGCGGCGACATCGCAGAGCAAGTGGCGGCCGATGGCCACGAGGTCACCGTCTATGCGTCGTTTCCGAGCAAGCCGGCAGGCCGGTTGTTTCCGGGCGTGCACCGGAAACTCTACGCCACCACGCGCCAGCGGGGCTACAAACTGGTTCGCTGCTTCTCGCTGCTGGCGCCGGAATCGCGAATCCTGAGACGGTTCGTGGAGAACACCTCGTTTGGGCTGATCTCGGCTTTGCGCCTGCTGCTAGCCGCCAAACCGGATGTGATCTATTCGAATACGTGGCCGATCTTTGCGACCGCGATGGTCGCAGTGGTGGCCAGGCTGCGCCGGATTCCGCTGGTGATCTCGGTGCAGGATGTCTATCCCGAGTGCCTCTCCATTCAGGGACGAATCTCCGGGACAAGCGTGGTCGCGCGCATGCTGCGTCAGATTGACCGCTGGAACGCCCACTCCGCGAAGGAACTCATCGTCCTGGCCGATCGCTTCCGCGATGTGTACCAGAACAGCCGAGGAGTGCCGGCTTCACGGCTGCACGTCGTGCAGAACTGGGGTGAGCGCAGCAGCATCGTCATTAATGAGGCCGCATGCCAGGCGTTCCGGCGCAGCAAGGGGATTCCCGAGAACGCTTTTGTTCTTGCCTACGCCGGCAACATCGGGCCGGCCGCTGGTGTGGAGGGTCTGGTGGAAGCGTTCGCCCGAGTTCAGGAGCGGAAGGATCTCTATCTGCTGATCGCCGGTTCCGGAGCCCGGTTAAAGCCCGCGCAGGCAATGGAGCACAAGCTGAAATGCGCGCGGGTGATCTTTCACACGCCCTGGCTGGAGGAAGAGACGTCGGCGGTGCTGGGCAGCGCGGACGTGCTGTTGCTGCCGACCATCGGCAGTCAATCGCTGGTCTCCGTACCTTCCAAGATCATCTCCTCCTTCCTTGCGGCGCGGCCGGTGATTGCCTGCGTTCTGCCGCAGTCGGAGACGGCGTGGATCGTGCGCGAAGCCTCGGCCGGCTGGGTGGTGGAGCCGGAGAACCCGGCGGCGCTGGCGAATGCGTTCCTCCAGGCCGCCAACGCCGATCAAGATCGATTGAGGACGATGGGCGAGCAGGCTCGGGAGTATGCCGCACGGAATTTGTCCCGCGAATCGAATCTGCCGCGCGTCCTGCATCTGTTGTACTCGGCGGCGCAGGAGGGCAGGCCAGATCCCGCCCCCGTCGAGGAATATCAGTAGTTCCAGAGTTGGAGCGCATCTTGGAGACAAAGAAACTGGAATCATTATCGGTTCCCTTTCACGCTGCGTCGGTGGGAGAAGAGGAAGCGGCCGCGGCGGCGGAAGTGATCCGTTCCGGCTGGCTGACCACCGGCCCGCGGACGATGGAGTTCGAGAAGAAGTTTGCCGAGTATGTTGGCGCGAAACATGCGGTGTCGGTTGCCTCTTGTACGGCTGCTCTGCACCTGGCGTATGACGCCATCGGCCTGAAGGCTGGAGACGAAGTGCTGGTTCCGGCGGTGACGTTCACTTCGACTGCGGAGACCGTGGTGTACTTCGGCGCGACACCCGTGATCGCGGATGTTGACCCGATCACGTTGAATCTGTCGGTCGCCGATGCCGCCAGAAAGATCACGCCGCGCACGCGGGCAATTGTGCCGGTGCACTACGCCGGAGAGCCCTGCGATATGGCGTAGATGCTGGCGCTGGCCGGCCAGCACGGCATCGAGGTGATTGAGGACGCTGCTCACTCGCTGCCGGCCTCGTACCGTGGCACGCCGGTGGGCACCATCAGCCGGATCACCTGCTTCAGCTTCTACGCCACCAAGACTCTGGCCATCGGCGAAGGCGGGATGGTGACCACGCCGGACGATGAGATTGCGGCGCGCGTCCGGATGATGCGGCTGCACGGCATTGGCCGCGACGCCTGGAAGCGCTACACGGCGGAGGGCTCCTGGTACTACGAAGTGCTCGACGCCGGTTACAAATACAACATGACGGACGTTCAGTCGGCGATTGGGCTCGTGCAGCTTGGCAAATGCGACGCGCTGCGGCGGATGCGCGCTTCCATAGCGGCGCGCTACGATGTGGCATTCGGCGAGCAGCCCTGGTTCGAGATCCCAGCCAGCCTGCCGGATCGCGAATCCGGCCTGCACCTGTATCCGATCCGCCTGCATCTGGACACGCTCCGCATCGATCGTGGCGAGTTCATCCGTCAGATGAAGGAACGGGGAATCGGGACGAGCGTGCATTTCATTCCGCTGCACCTGCATCCTTTCTATCGCGACCGCTACGGCTACAAGCCCGAGGATTTGCCGGTGGCCACTCGCGAGTACCAGCGCTATCTGTCGCTGCCGTTATTCCCGTCGATGTCCGCGGAGCAGGTGGACTACGTGATCGAAAGCGCCATCGACATTGCCCGGAGCAGCGCAAAGTAAGGTACCCATGGCAAAGCGATTTCTGGATCTTTTTCTCTGTGCGGTTGCGCTGCCCGTGGTACTTCCCGTCCTGGCGGTATGCGCCATTGCGGTCCGCCTGACTTCGGACGGGCCGGTGCTGTTTCGGCAAAAGCGGCTGGGAAAGGACGGGCGCATCTTCGAGATGCTGAAATTCCGCAGCATGCACGTGAATGCTCCCGATCTTAGGAACCTGGACGGATCCACGTGGAACGGCGCCGACGATCCGCGCGTAACGCGTGCGGGGAAGTGGCTGCGCCGCACCAGCCTGGATGAGTTGCCGCAGATATTCAACATCCTCACCGGAGAAATGAGTATTGTGGGGCCGCGGCCCGATGTGCCCGATGCGCTGCGTCACTATCGCCCGCAGGATCGAGCCCGCCTGAGCGTCAAGCCGGGCGTCACCGGATGGGCGCAGGTGCACGGGAGAAATTCGCTCAGTTGGGCTGTCCGCCGCGATTACGATCGGGACTACGTGGCGAACGCGTCCATGTGGCTCGATCTCCGGATCATCCTGAAGACGATCCCAATGGTCCTGTTTGGCACAGGCGTGTACATCGACGGCGGGCGGCAGGCCGAGGCGGAGGCCTCGCGCGAGACGCACCCCAACCATCCCCCGGAAGTCAGTGAGGGACGATGAGGAGACTCCTCATTCTTGGCTCGACGGGTCCGGAAATCGTGAAGCTATTGAAGGCGGTGGAAAGTCGCGGCCAGGCGGATTTCCAGATATTGGGTTTTCTGGACGATGATCCCGGTCGCCACGGCGCGAGCTTTATGGGCTATTCGGTACTGGGTGGCAGCGAACTGCTGCGCAGCGAATTCGCCGATGCGCTGGTGATCAACAACGTCGCCAAAACGACGGCTCTGCGGCACAAGGTCTGGAAACGGCTGGAAGAGATGGATGCGCAATTCTATACGGCCATTCATCCTGGCGTAGATGTGGGTTACACCTCCATCGGAACGGGAAGCATTGTGCAGGAAGGCGTCGTCATGGGGCCCAACGTCGCGGTTGGCAACCAGTGCATCGTCTGTTTTGGATCGATCGTCGCCCACGATAGTTTCGTGGGAGATTGTTGCTTCCTCGCCCCTGGAGTGGTAATCAACGGTCGCGTGAAGATTCTGGACGGCGCCTTTATCAGTGCCGGGGCAGTTGTTTTGCCGAACGTAACGATTGGCGAATGGAGTGTGGTGGGAGCGGGGTCTGTGGTGACCAGCGATGTGCCACCCAACTGCACCGTATTTGGATCGCCTGCGCGGGTGATTGCGGACCGCAGGCCGAGGACGGGTGCGTGAAACTGCATCACGTCGGCATTGCGGTGGCGAATCTGGAAGCGGCGGGCGCGTCTTACGCCGCCGCGTTGGGGCTGGAGCCGGCAGGCCCGCCCGTCGACGATACGATTCAGCAGGTCCGGGTGCAGTTCTGGGCGCGGCCGGGCGATGCGGTTTCCGTTGAACTAATCGAGCCGCTGACGGAAACCTCCCCCACAGCCAGACAGGTCCGCAACGGCGGCGGTTTCGCCCATCTTTGCTATGAAGTCGGGGACATCGAGAGCGAAGTGCAGGCGGCTTGGGAACGGGGCGGGATTGTAGTCCGCACGCCGGTTCCGGCAGCGGCTTTGGGCAATCGCCGCATTGCTTTTGTGTGTTTCCGAGACATCGGTGTTGTTGAGTTTGTGGAGAAGGATCGAGGAGAGGGCAACGATGGAGGAGCGTGAAATCCGGGTCGCCGTGCTGGCGGCCAGCAATCTCGATCTTCTCGCCTTGCCCCTGCGTCAGGAATTGGTCGAAAAGCAGCTCATCGCGTCCGTGTGGAGCGCGGGTTTCAACCAATATCGGCAGGCCGCGATCGATCCCGCGTCCCGACTGTATACCGACGGGGCGGATGCAGTGATCCTGTTTCTCGATGCGCCCGACCTGTTCGAAGATTTGCTGGCGGATCCGCTGACGGCCACCCGGGAGGCGGGACAACAAGCGGCGGAGCGGATGGCCGGCGAAGTCGAGGCTCTGGTCCGAACCCTGGCCTCGCGGCTGCCACGCGCGACCATATATCTGAACACTGCCGTCCTCGACGGAGCAGGCTCGCTCTACGGACTGGAGTACAACTCGCCCTGCTCTCTGCGCGCGATGGTTTCGGCCTACAACGCGGCGCTTGGAGCGCTGGCAGGGGAGAACGCGTCGGTAATCGTTGTCGATGTCGAATCGCTGGCCGCAAATTTCGGGCTGGTGCGCTGGTTCGACCGCCGCATTTGGCATTTGGGCAGGATCCGTTACAGCCGGGAAGCGACGGCGATTCTGGCTCGGGCCTATGCGGCGGCGATTGCGGCCGTTTGCGGCGTAACCCGGAAATGTCTGGTCCTCGACCTGGACAACACGCTGTGGGGCGGCGTCATTGGCGAAGACGGCGCGGCTGGCATCCAGCTGGGACACGAAGGCGTCGGCCTGGCATTCGTCGAGTTTCAGCGCGAGCTGCGCAGTCTCTCCCGCCGTGGCATCCTGCTGGCCCTGTGCAGCAAAAACAACCCCGAGGATGCGCTGAGCGCCATCCGCGACCATCCGTCCATGATTCTGCGTGAGGAGGATTTCGCCGCGCAACGGATCAACTGGGCCGACAAGGCCAAGAACCTGTGCGAGATCGCCAAAGAGCTGAATATCGGCCTCGAGAGCCTCGTGTTTCTCGACGACAATCCGGTGGAGCGGGCCCGCGTGCGCGCGGCGCTTCCCACGGTAGCGGTGCCGGAATGGCCGCAGGATCCCAGCGAGTACTGCACCGCGCTGCTGCAAGTCATGCGGGACGAATTTCTGCGCTTTCATCTGACCGAAGAGGATCGCGGGCGCGCCGGGATGTATCGCGTGCAGACCCAACGGAACGCTTTGGCGAGCGCGGCGGGCGTCGATCTGGAGGGATTTTACCGCTCGCTGGAAATGAGGGTGAGCATCGGTCGCGCCAACGGCAGAACGATCCCGCGGATCGCCCAGCTTACGCAGAAAACGAACCAGTTCAATCTCACGACGCGGCGCTACACCGAAGCCGAGATCGCGCGCTTCGCCGAGCATCCGGGAATGCGAGTCTACTGGCTTGATCTAGCTGACCGGTTCGGCCCCAACGGCATCGTGGGCGCGATGATCCTGCGCGAAAGTCACGCGGGACAATGGGAGATCGACACGTTTCTGATGAGCTGCAGAATCATCGGGCGTACTGTCGAACAAGCCTTCTTAAACTTTGTCGCCGCGGAACTCTCTGCGGACGGGGCGGTTGCGCTGGCCGGCGAATATCTGCCCACGGCAAATAACGCACTGGTCGCCGATATATACGACCGGCTCGGATTCGAGCGACAGGACGGCCAGCGCTGGGCTCTCAATCTGACACTGGCCCCCACCGCGATTCCGGACTGGTTTGAGCTTCACGCCACCAGCACTCCTGTACCGGCGCTCGAATAACAGATATGAATCAGAAACTCCTTCAGACGATCAGCACCATTCTTAACGTTGACGCATCCCGGATAACTCCGGAACTATCGCAGGAGAATACCCCGCAATGGGATTCTCTGGCACATCTGCGGCTGATATTGGAACTCGAACAGAATTTCGGAGTGCGCTTCCGCTCGCAGGACATTCCCGAGATGACGTCAGTGTCAGCCATCGAGCGCGTGCTGCAGGAGATGTGAGGATCGGGAATCGGGCTGCTCTGCCTGATCCATGAAGCGACCCGTGTATCGGACGCCCATGACTGATCGCGATGCCTTCGATGACGAGCGGATCCTCCGCAGCGCCTGAGCGGTCATCGACACGCGCAACGCGACGAAACAGGTGAGCAGCGGGCGCGAGAAAATCGTTCTTGCCTGAGAAACGGAGCCAAATGTCCTTCCACATTGCCGTTATCGGAAGTGGATACTGGGGCCGCAACCTGGTCCGTAACTTCAACCAGCTTGGGGCCCTGCACACGGTGTGCGATGAGAATCCGCTCGTGGAGGCGGAGATCGTCGAGAAGTATCCCAAGGTGCTTTTCCGGCGGGACTATGCCGACGTGCTGGCGGATCCTGCAGTGGACGCCGTCGCGCTGGCCACACCCGCCGGTCTGCATTTCGACATGGCGCAGCGCGCTCTTGAGGCGGGCAAGGATGTCTACGTCGAGAAGCCGCTGGCTCTGTGCGCGGAGGATGGGCAGAAGCTCATCGACCTGGCCGCGCGTGAGCGCCGCATCCTGATGGTCGGGCACATCCTGCTGTACCATCCGGCGGTCCGGAAGCTGAAAGAGCTGATCGCCGCCGGTACGCTGGGGCGGATCAACTACGTGTATTCAAACCGGCTGAATATGGGCAAGATCCGCACCGAGGAAAACATTTTGTGGAGCTTCGCTCCCCACGACATCAGCGTGGTGCTTAGCCTGCTGGGGGAGGAACCGGTCTCGGTGACCTGCGAGGGAGGACATTATCTCAGCAACAGCGTGGCCGATGTGACGCTCAGCCAGATGACCTTTGCCAGCGGCGTGCGCGCCCACATCTTCGTCAGCTGGCTCCATCCTTTCAAGGAACAGCGGCTGGGGGTGGTGGGCTCGGATAAAATGGCGGTCTTCGACGACACCGCCGCGGACAAACTTGTGCTTTATCCGCATCGGGTGGAGTGGAAGGACCGGGTGCCGAATGCGGTGAAGGCCGAGGCCGAGCCGGTGGCGCTAGACTCCACGGAGCCGCTCCGCACCGAGTGCCAGCATTTTCTCGATTGTCTGACTTCGCGGCGCGCACCGCTCACCGACGGGCGGGAAGGCCTGCGCGTGCTGCGCGTGCTCAGCGCCTGTCAGCAGGCGCTCGTGTCCCGGCGCACCGTGGAGGTACGCCCGGCTCAGGCCCAGCCGGCGCGGCTCTGGTTCGTTCACCCCACCGCGGTCGTGGACGAGCCGAGCGAAATCGGAGCGGGCACGAAGATCTGGCACTTCTCGCATATCCTGCCGGGCGGTCGGATCGGTGAGAAATGCATCTTCGGCCAGAACACTCACGTGGGCGAGGGGGTCCGGATTGGCAACAACGTGAAGGTGCAGAACAACGTTTCCATCTACAACGGCGCTGAGATCGAGGACGATGTCTTCCTGGGCCCATCCTGTGTGCTGACCAACGTCACGAATCCGCGCTCGCAGGTGAACCGGCATTCGCTGTATGAGAAAACGATCGTGCGCCGGGGAGCGACGGTGGGGGCCAATGCCACGCTGGTTTGCGGCATCGAAGTGGGGTGTTACTGCTTCATCGCGGCCGGCGCGGTGGTGGCGAAGAACGTTCCGGATTATGCGCTCATGGTCGGCAATCCCGCCCGCCATATCGGCTGGATGAGCCGCCACGGTCACCGCCTCGGCGCTCCCGACGCGTCCGGTGTGATGGTGTGCCCGGAAAGCGGCTATCGCTACCGCGAAGTCAAGCCCGGCGTCCTCCGCTGTATGGATCTGGATGAAGATGCGCCACTGCCGAGGGAGCTGGCGACCGGCGCGAAAAGCTACGACGAATTCAAAACCCATTCCGCCCTGGAGGCAGAAGCAGTGCGATGAAGGTTCCTATCCTGGATCTGCGAGCGCAATACGCGACCATTCGCGACGACGTGATGGCGGCGGTCGAGTCGGTTCTCGAGTCCCAGCAATGCATCGGTGGCCCGAATGTTACTGAACTGGAGAAGAAGGTCGCTGCGCTCAGTGACTGTGCGTACGCGGTCGGTGTATCCAGCGGCACCGATGCGCTGCTCTGCAGCCTTATGGCCCTGAACGTCGGCGCCGGTGACGAGGTGATCACCACGCCGTTCACCTTCTTCGCCACCGCCGGGTGCATCGTCCGCGTGGGAGCCACGCCGGTGTTCGTGGACGTCGATCCCCACACCTTCAACATCGATGCGGAGGGAATCCGGGCGGCGATCACGCCGCGCACCAAAGCCATCATGCCCGTCCATCTCTTTGGTCAGGTGTGCGACATGGACCCGATCCTGGCGATTGCTTCCGAGTACGGGCTGCCGGTCATCGAGGATGCCGCGCAGTCGATCAGCGCCACCTATAAAGGCCGCAAGGCGGGAAGTATGGGGGCCTGCGGTTGCTTCAGCTTCTTCCCCAGCAAGAACCTGGGCGCGGCGGGCGACGGCGGCATGATCGTCACCAACGACGCGGACCTTTACGAGTGCATGACCCTGCTTCGCTCCCATGGAGCGCGGCCGAAGTACTACCACGCAGTGATCGGAGGAAACTTCCGGCTCGACCCCATCCAGGCGGCAATCCTGCTGGTGAAGCTGCCGCACCTGGATGAGTGGAGCCAGGCCCGGCGTCGCAATGCGGCCTGTTACGACGAGCGCTTTGCCGACTCCCCCGTGCAGACGCCATACGTTCTGCCGGAATGCGTCTCGATCTATAACCAGTACTGCATCCGTGTGCCGCAGCGCGACGCATTGGTGGATCACGTGAAACAGCGGGAAGTGCAGACGGAGATCTACTATCCTCTCCCGCTCCATCGTCAGCCGTGTTTCGCGTATCTCGGATATGCGGAAGGCAGCCTGCCTCAGGCGGAGGCGGCAGCGCGCGAAGTGCTGGCCTTACCGTGCTATCCTGAGCTGCCCCCGCGGTTGCGGAACTACGTTACAGATACTGTATTGAGCGGGCTCGCACTGTACCAGACCGTCTGAGTGCCGGGCGCAGGAGCCGGATCGGCTCTGCCCAATCGACCGCACGCACTGCGGGCGCCAGGTCGCACCCCTGAAGGCGCGTAGCGCTGAAGCAGAGGTTCGAGACGGCACCAGGTAAGAAGCGGGCTTCGGGCGGAAGAGCGGTGCACAGCGCGCGCAGTCGGCTCTCTCCGGTAGCCAGGTAAACCCCAGGAATCATCACTCCTCTTGCCCCGTGATGGGCGACCAGGAAGACGAGGCATCCCATGAATTGGAAATGGCCCCTTTTGGCGTATCTGCTGTTCGGCTGCGCATGCTTTGCACAACTGGCCGCGACTGCGGCGCCGCCGAGCCAGCCGGCAGACCTGACGCAGGCCGAAGCGACCACCATCGGTCCCGGGGACCTGCTCAACATCGGCGTGTTCGCCGTGCCCGAACTTACGCTGAAGGTTCGAGTGAGTGAGCGCGGTTCGGTGACTCTGCCGCTCGTCGGCAAAATGGACTTCGGGGGCCTGACTGTGGCCCAGGCCGAGCAGTCCCTGGCGAAGATCCTCGTGGAGCGGAACTTCGTTCTGAAGCCGCAGGTCACGATCTTTGTCGCGGAGTATGCGACCCAGGGAATCACGGTTCTCGGCGAAGTCAGTCAACCGGGGACCTACCCACTGTTTGGGCCGCATCACCTGTTTGATGCCATCTCTGCGGCGGGCGGAATGACGCAGCGTTCTTCCTCAGCGATCACGTTGATCCGTCGGGGTGATCAGGATCACCCCGTCCATCTGAACCTTGCCGTGACCCATGCAAACGTCGACGCGAACGTGATGCTGCAGCCGGGCGACACGATCATTATTGATAAAGCGCCGGTGGTCTACGTCGTCGGCGAGGTCAACAAGCCCGGTGCTTTCCTGATGGAAAACAACACCACCGTCACGGTCCTCCGGGCGGTGGCGCTGGCCCAGGGTGCCACCCACCGGGCGGCGCTCAACAAAGCCGAGATTGTCCGCCGCCTGCCCACGGGCGTCGAACAGATCGATCTTCCCCTCGGCAAGATCATGCGTGGGCAGATGGCGGACATTCAGCTCGTGGGTGACGACATCCTGTTTCTTCCAACAAGCAAGAGTAAGGTCGGCGCCCAGAAAGGTATTGAGGCGATCATTGCGGCAACAATCGGACTTGCGGAGTTCGGCCGTCTCTAGAGATCGCCGCGATGCCGCCTCGGCCTGGCGCTGAGCCTTCTGCCCTGCGGGGTGAGGCTGCGGTCGCTCCCAGCGTGGATTATCCAGGTAAACTACCGCCCGCAGAATCAGGAGCGATTATCGAACCCGAGCCTGGTTTCGATAATCTCAAAAAGAACTAAAGAGCCTATGTTCGATATTCGTAGACGCGCAGGACCGGCGGAGATCTGCAAGGAGATTCTTACCCGTGCCGGGTCCAACATATCATCGAGGTCCCTTCATAACCTTGATGCTGCACTCAACTACCTTGCAGTGGGTCGCTGGATGCGAGAGCACAAGTTTGAGGTATCGCGCCGCCTTCGCAGAAGGGAAGATCTGTTCGATTTAGTTGCAAGCCGGATCTTCGATCGGGAAGTGCTCTACCTTGAGTTCGGCGTCTGGAAAGGGGCCGCTACCCGTTATTGGTCGAAGCTCCTGCACAATCCGAACAGCAATCTGCATGGCTTTGATAGCTTTGAAGGCCTTCCGGAAAACTGGACCGTCGACATGCCGAAAAGTCACTTTTCCCTTGGCGGACGTGTCCCCGAACTGGATGACCCGCGCGTCGAATTCTTCAAAGGGTGGTTTGACGACACACTCGCCACTTACAGACCTCCATCACACGAAGTTCTCGTTGCCATTATCGATGCGGACCTCTACTCTTCCACAAGATGCGTCCTGAACTTCCTTGAAGCAGTGATCGCTCCTGGAAGTTACCTGTACTTCGACGATTTCAACCATCGTAATGACGAACCACGTGCCTTCGAGGAGTTTATGAATCGCACCGGTCGCTCCTTCTCCCTCGTCGGTGCCACGCGCGTCCTCTCAGAGGTAATGTTTCAGGCGGACTAACGAATCACAGTTCGTGCATATCGATCGCCGCATCGTCAATAATCGACGTCAAGGCGAGCCTTCCAGTTCGAAGGACCGCGTTGGCACGTAGGTCCTGGTCGCACAAAGCATGTTGCAGGAAGCCTGGTTCGAGCAGCTTTATGGCGCTATCAGCCAGGCAGCGCCGGGGGCGCCGGGGCTCCCGCTGCTGGTCAACGTCGTTCCGTTCATCAGCCAGATGTAAACCTGCGCTGTGGTGCTGTTCCGCCACAGGATGCCGGCCCGGCCGCTCCCATCGTAGTCGCCAACGCCCTGAATGCTCCAGTCGGAGGTGATGTAGGTGACGCTTCCGCCGCCTGACATCGTGATCCCGTTGATGAGCCAGACGTAGACCTGCCCGGTGGTGCTGTTGCGCCACAGGATGTCGCTCTTGCCGTCTCCGTTGAAATCGCCAACCCCCGCAACGCTCCAATCCGAGGAGACGGAGCCGAGGCTCCCGCTGCTGGTCAGCGTGCTGCCATTCATGAGCCAGATGTAGAGCTGGCCGGAGGTGCTGTTCCGCCACAGGATGTCGGCTTTGCCATCTCCATTGAAATCGCCAACGCTCTGAATGGTCCAGTCGGAGGAGATGTAGGTGACGCTCCCGCCGCCCGCGACGATCGTTCCGTTCATCTGCCAGAGGTAGATCTGTCCGGTGGTGCCGTTGCGCCACAGGATGTCGGCCTTACCGTCGTCGTTGAAATCGCCGATGCCCGCAACGCTCCAGTCGGGGGAGACGTAGCCGAGACTCCCGCTGCTGGTCAGCGTGGCCCCGTTCATCAGCCAGATGTAGACCTCTCCGGTCGTCGTGTTGCGCCACAGGATGTCGGCCTTGCCATCGCCATCGAAGTCGCCGGCGCCCTGAATAACCCAGTCCGACGTGGGGCTGCCCGGGCTGCCGCTGTTTGAATAGGTGGTCCCGTTCATCATCCACAGGTAGACCTGCTCGGTGCTGGTGTTGCGCCAGAGGATGTCGCTCTTGCAGTCGCCGTCGAAGTCGCCGACGGAGCCAAACGAAGCCGGATTCGGATTGGGGTTTGGGTTGAGGTTTGGGTTTCCGGTAGTGCAGGATCGAGAAAGTCCTGCGTCGACGACGAAGACGGCGCTCGGCGGCGCTCCCGCGCCACCATCAGTAGTAGTACCGTACAGCTTGCCGTCCCGCGCCTGAATCAGCGGGGCTTCGGGTCCAACACCCGTTTGTTTTCCGGGCAGGAAAGTCGATTGGACCAGGGTGCCCGTTGTTGTGATGGTGTAAACCGCTCCCTCAAGGAGGGCATAGCCGCTACAGCAGGTTGTGCCCCATAAGTTCCCATCGGAGGCCTGGACCAGACCCACGGGCTCTGTGCCTGTATCGGCGTTATTGAGATCGAAAATCTTCTGGTAATCGCCGTGTTTGCTGATTTTGAAGACGATGCCGTTGAGATGTGCCCCACCGTGGGTGGCAGTGCCATACAGGTATCCGTCTGTGCCCTCGATAAGCGGGGCACTAGGAACTCGTTGAAATTCGACTGATTGCGGTGTCTCCACTGGTGATTTTCA
>VFSW01004220.1_pt1 | contig 21432 bp, 24 predicted proteins | sample 5358111 | NCBI WGS metagenome assembly VFSW01 (sample SAMN11554181, study PRJNA540505) | mine drainage metagenome | isolation source: sediment from site ElyBrook_90M | place: USA: Ely Copper Mine, Vershire, VT | collected 2017
CCCGCGATGGTTGCCAGCCCGAATGTGGCCGCGCCAGCGGCCCCCGCGCCAGCAGAGCCAGCGCCGGTACCTGCAGGAGATGCTGCAGCACCGCCGCCTGCGACTACCGCAGACGCGCCAGCAGCGCCTGCCCAGGCTCCAACAGAAGCCGTCGCCCCGGCGACGACCGCACCAGAGCCTCGCGAGGGCATCGTGGGCGTTTTGTTTACTTCATTCATTATTCAGTGAAACCAGACGATGGCGGATGAATTTCTCTCACAGGAAGAAGTCGACTCCCTCTTGCGAGGCGTGTCCGGGGAGAGTGAGGACGCCGAAAAGCCTGAGGATGATGGCCAGGGGGTTCGTCCCTACAGCCTGGGCAAACAGGAACGCATCGTGCGTGGGCGCATGCCCACCATGGAGATCGTCAATGAACGGTTTGCCCGCCTGTTCCGGATCTCCCTGTTCAATTTGATGCGCCGTACCGCTGACGTGTCGGTCGGGCAATTGCGGGTCAACAAGTTCAGCGAGTTCATTCGCAACCTGCCGGTACCCACCAACATCAACCTCGTTCATGCCAATCCATTGCGTGGAAACGCATTGTTCGTGTTCGATCCCAACCTGATTTTTCTGGTGGTGGACAACATGTTTGGCGGCGACGGGCGATTTCATACCCGGGTGGAGGGACGCGAGTTTACGCAGACCGAACACCGCATCATCCAGAAGCTGATTGCTGCGGTCTTTGAAGCGTATGGAAAGGCCTGGGAAGCGGTCTATCGCCTGCAATTCGAGTTTGTTCGCTCGGAAATGAATCCACAGTTCGCCAACATTGCCACACCCAATGAAGTGGTGATTGTGACCACCTTTGAAATCGAGTTTGGCGGCATTGGCGGTTCGTTTCACATCTGCATGCCCTATTCCATGATCGAACCGATTCGGGAACTGCTCTACAGCACCATGCAGGGCGATCACCTGGCGGTTGACAAGCGCTGGCTGCAAATGCTGTCCAGGCAGGTGCAATCGGCTGACATTGAGTTGGTGGCCGTGTTGGGCGAAGCGCGCGTGAAAGTGGAACAGTTGATGAAACTCAAGCCAGGCGACGTCCTGCCTCTGGAAATGGGAGAAAACGTGACGGCGCTCATCGATAACATCCCGGTTATGGAGTGCAAGTACGGAGTGTTCAACAATCAGTATGCCCTCAAGGTGGAAAAAATGCTTTCCACCGCTATGGGTGGCTCGAACCAGGGAGGATGATCATGCCCAATGAAGTAGGAGAAATCAGCGCAGACGACTGGGGGGCGGCACTGGCCGAGCAGTCTGCGGCAGAAGCGTCGGCCAGCCCGGCACCTGAATCGCAACCCGCGGCGCAACCGCATGTGTTTGAGAAATTTGGTTCTGACGTGGGGCTTGCCGCCCATAACGACCTCGAAATGATCATGGATATCCCGGTCCAGCTGACGGTGGAGCTGGGGCGGACCAAGATGCCCATCAAGAACCTGCTGCAGCTTGCCCAGGGTTCCGTGGTGGAATTGTCCGGAATGGCAGGAGAGCCCCTGGATGTGCTGATCAACGGATTTCTGATTGCCCAGGGCGAAGTCGTCGTGGTCAACGACAAGTTTGGCATTCGCCTGACGGACATCATTACGCCTTCTGAACGTATCCGCCGGCTCAACCGATAATCATGATGAATAGAATGGCGTTGCTACTGGCCGCCTGCTCGGTCATGGGGGCTGAGGCTGCCGACAGCCCGCGCCCTGCTTATACCCCGCCATCGGTGTTGACCCTGGAGAGCGTACTGCAGGTGGTGTTCAGCCTGCTGCTGGTGCTAGGCATCGTCGCACTGGTGGCCTGGCTGCTCAAGCGCGTCAGCCTGCCCCAGCAAAGTGCGGGTCGCCAGCTCAAGGTCATCAGCAATCTCGCCGTGGGTCAGCGAGAGCGCGTGGTGGTGGTGGAAATCCAGGAGACCTGGCTGGTGCTGGGTGTGGCGCCGGGGCAGGTGCAAACCCTGCATACCCTCCCGCGACAGGGTTCGGAGCCGCGACATGGGGCGTAGCTGGCTGTTGCGGTTGTGCTTCATGGTGTTGCTGTGGATGGTCCTGCCCGTAGCCTGGGCGGCAACACCGGGGATTGCCGGCATTACCAGCACGCCTGCGCCGGGAGGCGGGCAGACGTATTCGCTCAGCCTGCAAACCCTGCTGCTGTTGACGTCGCTGGCTTTCCTTCCGGCTATCCTGCTGATGATGACGGGTTTTACGCGCATCATCATCGTGCTCTCGTTGCTGCGTTCTGCTCTGGGCACGCAGTCTTCGCCCCCCAACCAGGTGTTGATCGGCCTGGCGCTATTTCTGACCTTTTTCGTCATGTCGCCGGTATTTGACAAGATCTATACGGAGGCCTGGCAGCCTTACTCGGAAAGCAAACTGTCGCTGGATCAGGCCATGGATCGTGGCGCTGCACCGCTCAAGGCCTTCATGCTGCGACAGACACGGGAAGCAGACCTGGCCCTGTTTGTGCGTATTTCCAACAGCGAACCCCTGCAAACGCCAGAGCAGGTGCCGCTCAAGATTCTGGTTCCTGCGTATGTCACCAGCGAACTCAAAACCGCATTCCAGATCGGCTTCGTCATTTTCATTCCCTTCCTGATCATTGACATGGTGGTGGCCAGTGTCCTGATGTCCATGGGGATGATGATGGTTTCACCTGCGGTCATTTCACTGCCGTTCAAGTTGATGCTGTTTGTACTGGCCGATGGCTGGAACCTGTTGATCGGCTCACTGGTGCAGAGCTTCTACACCTGAGGATCATTCAATCATGACCCCTGAAAGCATCATGACCCTGGGCCGTCAGGCCCTTGAACTGACCATCATGGTCTCAGCGCCCCTCTTGGTGACCGCATTGGGGATTGGTCTTCTGATCAGTATTTTTCAGGCGGCCACGCAGATCAATGAGATGACGCTGTCCTTCATTCCAAAGCTGATCGGCATGGTGCTGGTGCTGATTGTGTCGGGCCCCTGGATGATCGGATTGATGGTGGATTACATTCGCCGACTGTTTACCAGCATTCCAGGCATGGTGGGCTAGGGCGACCATGCTGAGCATTACCAGCGCGCAATGGTCCGCCTGGCTTGCTGCGTTCATTTTCCCGCTGGCGCGCATCCTTGCCGTGATTGCAAGTACGCCGCTGCTGGGTGACAAGGAAGTTCCCCTGCAGGTCAAGATCGGACTGGGCGTGCTGCTGACAGTACTGGTGGCTCCCACCCTGCAGATCCCCTCCGGCATCGACCCCGCATCCCTTCAGGGACTATTGATCCTTCTGGAACAGATTCTGGTGGGCGTGGTGATGGGGTTTGCCATGCGCATTGTCTTTACGGCAGTGGAGATGGCGGGTGAGGTGGCAGGGCTGCAGATGGGGCTGGGTTTTGCCAGTTTTTACGATCCCCAGAACGCGTCCTTTCAACCCGTATTGGCCCAGTTTCTGGGCGTGATCGTCTCGCTGGCATTTCTGGCCATGGATGGCCACCTGTTGGTTCTGGCCGCGTTTGCCGATAGCTTTCAAAGCGTTCCCATCACGACAGCCATGCCCTCGGCGGTGGGACTGCACACGCTGGTGTCCTGGGGAGGCAGCCTCTTTGCCGATGCCCTGCAGATTTCCCTGCCGCTTCTGGCTGCCTTGATGATGACCAATCTGGCCTTGGGCATCCTCACCCGTAGTGCCCCGCAACTCAATCTCTTTGCCGTGGGGTTTCCCATCACGCTGGGTATGGGGTTTTTGGTCCTGACGCTCTCCATGCCCTATTTCAGGCCCCTGATCGAACGCTTCTCCCATGCCGGATTGAGCGCGATGCTGCAGGTGGTGCAGCAGTTAGGCCATTAAACCTGGGTACTGACGAGGTTTCCCGCTGCCCCGTTGTTCTGAAGGCCCTGGGACAGGGTCTGCAGGAAGCTGGTGAGATTGGCCTGGCTGCCTGTGACGTCCTGTGCGCTCAAGAGATTCTGAAAATTCTGCTGCAGGGCTGTATCTGCAGCGCCCAGAGCGTTACTGGCGCCGGGCGACCCCGTGGTGCCAGAAACACCTGACGTGCCTGATGTGCCACTGGCTGCGGTCAGCTGTTGAATCAGGCTTTGCAATTCCGCCTGAATCTGGCTTGCCCCGCCTCCGCCATGATGGTGATGGCCATGGCCGCCGTGCACCGCAGTGACGCCTGAAGCTACACCTGCGGCATTGACCGACGCAGTTGAAGCCTGGCCTTGAGCCTCAAGTGCGGCAAACAGGCTTTGCAAAAAACTGCCCAGCGCCTGCTGCGCGTTGACGTTGGCAGGGGACGCAGGCCCTGTTGTCGAACTGCTGCCGCTGGTTGGTGATGAAGGTCTGCTGATGTTCGAAGAAAGGCTGCCGGAAGGCGCGGTCACGCCGATCTGTGATAGCGCCTGGGCAATGACGGAGGCAAAACCGCCAATGCCTCCAGCCCCTGATCCACTGCCATCACCATCACCGTCGCCCTTGCCTGCGGCATTAGGTGAATTTACGCCTCCCGTCGTGTTGAGTTGAGAGAAATAGTTGCTGGATTGAACGGCATTTATGGACATGGTGGGTTAACCCTTGAGTGAAATTGATGACGAGATCTACATGTAATTGAACAGGGACAGGCTCGAGACGGTTTTAAAGGATTGCATGGCTGCCTGTAGCCCCAATTGCTGTTGGCTTAACTGGCTGAGTGCCTTGCTATAGTCCAGATCCCGCAGTTGCGATAAGGTCGTTTGGTACTGCAAGCCTAGCGCACTTCCGCTGGACTGTAACGCAGTGATGGTGTTGAGGTTCGAGCCAATCGCAGCGCGCACCGTCAGTACCTGGTTGAGTCCCTGATTCAGATTGCCCTCGGCCTGATTCAGTTGCTGCGTGAATGCAGCAGATGAAGTGGTATTGCCCGCAACAACAGGCGTATTGAGCGTTGTAATCAGGTTTTGAACGGTCTGGAACAGCGAGACGTTGGAACTTGGCGCTACAGTGAACGTATCGCCGCTGGCAGGTGTCCCCTGGATGTTGAATTGCAGACCATTGAAGCTGATGGTCTGTCCGCTGGTGTACGGTTGGTTTGCAGTGGGCAGGCTCGATGCAGGCAAGGCGGCACCTGAAGGGTCTGTCCCCGTTACGGTATAGGTGGTAGCCCCTGTCCCCGAAACACTGAACGTCAGGGTATAGCTGTTGCCCTGTTGCGCTGCGGTGGGGGGCGGGGTGCCGAGATTGCCCTGACTGATGATGCCTGAACCGCTGTTATTGCTGGAGGCGGCGGTCACGAACGAACCATTGCCATTTTTCACGTTCATGAACAGGTCAGCGCCCGTGACGTTGACAGCCATCTGCTGGCTGCCGGAGACCTGGATGAGGTGTTGTCCGCTGTCTCCCTGATACTGAATACCCGACGCCGTCGTTGTAAAAGGTTGTGTTTTGCCCTGTAGCCCGGAAAACAGATAGTTTCCCGTGCCATCCTGGCTATTGGCCAACCCGATCAGCTGATTGAGTTGCCCCTGCAGGTTGGTGGCCAGCGTTTGCCGGTCAGAGTTGTTGAGGGTGCCATTACCCGCGTTGACGGCTGTAGTCTGGATGTTCTGGATCAGCGTCGTGACGCTTTGCAAAATGCCTTCGCTCATGGACAACGAGGTGGTGGCCGCATTGCGATTGGTGGCGTATTGGGTATTGGCAGCATTGGACTGCGAGACTTCAATGACTTGTGCTGCTGCTGCAGGATCGTCAGCCGGGGTCATGACCCGCAACCCGGAAGAAACCTGCAACTGCGTATGCAGCAGGTTGGTCTGCTGCTGGTTCATGGAGCTGATGTTGCTGTCATAGATGGTATTGGTGCTGATTCGCATCATGACGTCCTCTAATTGAGCATGGTGAGCAGGGTGGAAAAGAGGGTGTTGGCCGTCTGGATGGCCTTGCCCGCAGCTTGATAAGCTTGTTGATACTTGATCAGGTTGGCCGCTTCTTCATCCAGGTTGACCCCGGAAATGGATTGCTGGGTCTGGGTGGTCTGGTTGACCATGTTGGTCTGGGCCTGACTGGTAATCTGAAGCTGGTTGGTCTGGCTACCCACCTGGCTGACCAACTGCGCGAAGGCGCCAGCGTAGGTGACGGCCCCGCCCAGCATGGTGTTTTGCGTTTGCAGCCCCGCCATCAACAAGGCGTTGTTACCGTCGGATGAGGCATTGGTGTTGGCTTTGACGGTAAACACATCGTTGGCGCTGGGATTACCGTTGATCTGCACCGACCAGCCGTTGTAGGAAATCGGCGTGCCAGGCGTGTAAGCCAGGGTAGCCGGAAGGCCAGTACCCGTTCCGGAAATGGTGAATGTGGTCGGGGGATTGTTGAACGTGATCGTCACCGGCTGTTGCAGATTGGCGTTGACCGGGGGCTGCTGCGTCGATGCCGTCGTTGCCGCAGTGAGGCCCGCATTGCCCGGAGCTGTTCCTGCCACGGTGATTCCTGCCGCACTGGCGCTGCTGAGCGTGAGCGTGGCGTTGTTGGTGGCTGGGGTCAGCCCCGTATCCGAACTCAACGTTGCATAGGTGCCCAGCTGGGCAATCGTGATGTCTCGCCCATCCGCAGCTGTCAGGGTCACGGCGCCCGTAGAGGTATTGGCGCTGGCAGTGACACCCGTCTGGGTGGCGATGGCATTGATGGCGGCAGCCACATTGGCACCCTCGCCGGCTGCATTGGTGCCCGCTGCGACAGCCCCTACACTGATGCCGTTGATGCTGAAACTGCCGGCGGCAATTGCGCTCGTCGAACCTGGGGCCGAGCCCGTCACGATGTTGACATTGGCCGTAGCCGTCACCCCCGAACTGGCAGAAACGGCATTGATGGCTTGCGCAATGGCGTAAGCACTGTCGGCGCTTTGTCCCGCGGCCGAACCTGCCACGCTGGCGCCTACCGGTTTGCCATTGAGGGTGAGCTGGCCAGCCGTCAACGCTGTCGTGGTGGAGCCGCCGGTGACGGTGGCATAGGGCGTATTGACGACGCTGGCCGCGGTGATCGTGCCATTGCCGATGTTGTTGAGGGAGGCATTGGAAATGACCGGGATGGCTGCGGCAATCCGGGAGGGGTCGCTGATGGCCACACTGATGCCCTGGGCACCATTGACGGTGGGTCTGATCAAAAAGCTGTCACCATTGCTGGGGGTGCCAGAAACGCTGAGCGTGAGGCCGTCAACGGTTTGCGGCAGGCTGGCATAGGTTGTGACCTTGTTGTCCGAGAGGCGCGTCAAGGTATAGGGCTGGGCATTTGCCGAATTGTAGGTGAGCGTATAGTCGCTGCCGGTAAGCGCCGTCGCATTGGCAATGCTGGCGCTCACCACGGCCGTTCCAGCATTGTTGCTGTTGCTGTTCACAACCGGTGCACCCATGTTGAAGAAGGTGCCGCCCATGGCGCCATTGAGATCCTGGCCCAGGCTATTTTGCGCGTTGAATGTGGCCGCAAGGCCGGTGGCGAGCTGCCCCAGGGCGTTCTGGGTGGTCGTCAGGCTCTGGTCGCGAAAAGCCAGAAGCCCTCCCAGATTGCCACCCTGCAGGCTGCTTTGCTGCATGGGAATAGATGTGCCCCTTGCGTTGTAGGAGACATTGACCTTGGTGGGGTCCGAGGGTGAGGTCACGGTTTGCAAGGCGAATGCCTGATTTCCCACAACCAGCGCCTGTCCGCTACCGATATACACGTTGTAGCTGCCGTCGGTTTGCTTGATGACGGTGGCTTTGATCTCCTGGTTCAGTTGCGAGATCAACTGGTCACGCTGGTCCAGCAGGTCGTTGGGCGGTTGTCCAGTGCCTCCGGCCGAAGCCACGGTGATATTCTGGTTGATGGCCGCAATTTGCTGGGCATACGCGTTGATGCTGTTGACGCTGCTGCCGATTTGCCCGTTGACGCTGGTGTTCATGCTGTTGAACAGCTGGTTCAGGGACTGAAAACTGCTGGTGAGGGATTGGGCGCTGCTCAGCATGGTTTGTCGCGCCGCTGCCGACGACGGGTCGTTGGCCACGCCGCTGACGGCACTGAAAAAATTCTGGAGCGACGGTGAAATGCCGGCCGTGGGGTCGGCGATGACGTTGTTGATCTGCTGAATCTGGGTGTAGTACGTGCTCAACTGGCTGGACTGTGCCTGTTGCTGCAGCAGCTGGGTATTGAGGAAATCATTGTAGAGTCGGGTGACCGTGCTGACGTTGACCCCCTGACCCATGAAGCCCGAGCCCGTCAACAAGGGCGTATTTGCCGTCTGAACGATTTGCTGGCGATTGTAGCCCGGGGTGGAGGCATTGGCGATATTGTGTTCAGTCGTCAACAAGCCGGTTTGTGCGGCAGTCAGCGCACTGATTCCTATGCTTGAAAGGTCTGCCATGTCACACTTCCCCGTTCACTGCGCGCACCCCGACCCAGTAGTTATCGGATGATTACCGGACTTCTTTAACATTTTCCGGGTGGCTCAATTGTTTCATCATGATGTCCGCCAGGCCGATGCCCTTGGCTGACAGGTTTTGCGACAGCTGCTGGTCCAGCATGGCGGTAAAGGTTCGGGTCTGCTCGCTGTCGAACAGTCCGTTTTGCGGCGTGGCGTCACGCATGGATTTCAGCATCATGTTCAAGAAGAGTGACTCAAATTGCTGGGCCGCCTGCTTGAGCGCTTGGTCAGGCGCCTGCTTTGCCTTGAGTCGAAGGTTGCCCAATCCCTGGGCATCGATGGCGAGGTGCGTCGAGAGGTCGGTGGAAATGGGCATCAAATAATCTCCAGATCGGCATGCAGTGCCCCAGCAAACTTCATGGACTGCAGGATCGACAGCAGGTCCTGGGGTGTTGCGCCGATCTCGTTGAGGGCCTTGACCACCTCGTTGAGCGAGACACCCTTCTTCACGGCAACCAGCCCCCCCTTTTCTGTCTTGATGTCTACGGTGGATTGCCCCGTCTCCACCGTTTTCCCATCAGACAAGGGGTTGGGCTGGCTCACGGCGTTTTCGGTGCTGATGACCACGGTGAGGTTGCCGTGGGCCACGGCACATTCATCGAGCGTGACATTCTGGTTCATGACGACCGAGCCCGTTCGGGCGTTGATGATGACTTTGGCCTCAACCTGCCCGGTCTCCACTTGCAGGCTTTCAATTTTTGAGATGAACTCCACGCGGGCGCTTCCTTCAGGTGCATGGACCTGGATGGTTCGCCCGTCCAGCGCAGCAGCGATGGTTCTGGTAGGCGAGAGTTCCCGGTTGATGGTTTCTGCAATGCGGGTGGCCGTCGTGAAATCGGTATCGTTCAGTTCCAGATTGAGAAACTCGCCCTGACCCAACGTCATGGATACCGCGCGTTCGACGGTGGCGCCACTAGGGATGCGTCCCACGCTGAGGTGGTTGACAACAACCTTGGAGCCTTTCGAACCAGCGCCGATGCCGCCCACCAACAGGTTGCCCTGAGCCATGGCGTAAATCTGGCCGTCAGCACCTTTGAGTGGCGTCATCAGCAGGGTGCCGCCCAACAGGCTGTTGGCGTTGCCAATGGATGATACGGTGACGTCGATCACCTGGCCCGGGCGGGCAAAGGGAGGAATGGTTGCCGTGACCATGACGGCCGCCACATTTTTAAGCATGGTCTGCGAAATGCTGATGCTGGGAAGGTTCACGCCCATTTGCGTCAGCATGTTCATGATGCTCTGCACCGTGAACGGGGTTTGCGTCGTCATGTCGCCACTGCCATCGAGGCCCACGACCAATCCATACCCAATCAACTGGTTATCACGCACGCCCTGAATGCTGGAGAGGTCCTTGATGCGTTTGGCCTCGGATGCCAATGACAATGAAATCAGCAGAAGCACCAGGCATAGTTTGAGTAAGGTTTTCATGGTCTGCACGATATGATCAAAATGGCATGGCCGACAGAAAAAACCTGCTGAGCATGCTCATGACGGCGGCCTTGTCGATGTTGGCATTGCCGCCCTTATATTCAATGCGGGCATCGGCAACCTGGGTGGACAGGACGGTGTTGCCGCTCTGGACATTGGCTGGGTTGACCACGCCGGATAGCCGGATGTATTCGTCCACCTGATTGATGGACACCAGCTTCTCACCACTGACCACCAGGTTGCCATTGGGCAGCACATCAATGACGGTTGCCGTAATGGCCCCCGTGAGGAAGTTGCTGCCCGAGCTGTCGCCCGTGGTGGCCAGTTTGTTGGCCGAGTTTGCAGAAATATTGAGCCCGTCCAGCACATGTTTGGCGTTGACACTGGCGCTGGGCAAATTCGAACTGACCGTTGAGGCGTGATTGGCGTCGCTGCCATTTTTTTCGACAGCCGAGCTGTTCTCAAGGATCGCAATGGTCAGTGTGTCTCCCACATTGCGTGCGCGCACATCCTCAAACAAGGGGTGTTGATTGATGCCCGATTGAAAAATGGCCCCGTTGTTGGTGCGGGCTGCGGATAAGGTGTCCACAGGACGCGCGCTGAGCGGTTGCGAGATATGTGTCGAAGGCGCCGTGCCGCAAGCGCTCAAGGCGAGGAGGGCTGCTCCGGCAAATGTCCAGTTTTGCAGATCGCTCACGGGGCCTCCTGGTTATCGCATTTGTGCCAGGTACTGCAGCATCTGGCCGGATGTTGTGATGGACTGTGAATTAATTTCGTAGGCGCGTTGCGTTTCGATCATGTTCACCATTTCTTCCACGACGTTCACGTTGGAAGTTTCCACATAACCCTGGTTCAAGATGCCGGTTCCGTTCAGGCCCGGGGTATTGAGGTTTGGTGGTCCAGAAGACTGGGTCTGGGCGTACAGGTTTTCTCCCAGGCTCTGGAGGTTGGTTGCATTGACAAAGGTGGCCAGCTGCAAGGTACCCACCTGCAGCGGAGTCACTACGCCGGCCTGGGTGGCTGATACGGTGCCGTCGCGGCCGATGGTCAGGCTGGTGGCGTTGAGCGGAACCGTGATGGCTGGCTGTATTAAATAACCGCCTGAGGTGACCAGGTTGCCCTGGTTATCGGTCTGGAATGAGCCGTCCCGCGTATACGCCGTGGTGCCGTCAGGCATCAGCACCTGGAAGAAACCGTTGCCATTAATGGCGACATCCAGATTGTTGCCCGTTTGCTGCAGGTTGCCCTGGGTCTGGATGCGTTCGGCAGCAACGGGCCGCACCCCCGTACCCAGCTGCATCCCAGAGGGGTACATGGTTTGTTGTGAAGATTGCGCGCCGGGTTGGTTGACGGTTTGGTACAACAAATCCTGAAACACCGCGCGGGATTTTTTAAACCCGTTCGTGCTGACGTTGGCAAGATTGTTGGAGATGACATCCATCTGGGTCTGCTGAGCTTCCAGCCCGGTTTTTGAAATCCACAGAGATCGTTGCATTGCTTGAATCCTATTTGATGGCGGTCGGCGTTATCCGGTGATGCTCAACAGCTGGCTGGCCTGCTGGGCATCGTCTGAAGCGGTTTTCAGCATTTGCATATGCATTTCAAACTGCCTTGAAATGGAGATCATGTCGACCATGGCGCCAATGGCACTGACGTTGCTGCCCTCCAGGCTGCCCGGCGTCACCGTGACGCTGGCGTCTGCGGCAACAGGCTTGTTGTCCTGCGTGTGGAACAAGCCGTCCTGGCCGCGCACCAGTTGTTTTTCGGGCGGGTTGACCAGCTTGAGACGGCCCACGGTGGTGACCTGCGAGGGCGTGGCTCCTGACGGCACGGTGGACAGGGTGCCGTCTGCAGAAATGGTGATCTCGGAATCAGGAGGAATGGTGATTTGTCCTGGAGGACCCGGTTGCCCCGTATCGTCAATGATGGGGTAACCAGAACGGGTTTGCAGGATGCCGTTCGTGGAGACCTGCAGGTTTCCATCCCGGGTATAACCCTCTTTACCGTTGGGTAGCAATACGGCAATCCAGCCCTTGCCACCAAGACCCACATCCAGCGTGCGGCCGGTGTGTTGTAACGGTGCCGGAGTGAAGTCATAGCCTGTGGTGGAGTTCACCACAAAGGTTCGTGTGGGCATTCCCTCGCCCGTCAGGGGCACGGCCCGGAAAGCATCAATGCTGCTGCGATATCCGGTGGTGCTGGTATTGGCCAGATTCGAGGACAGTGAAGCTTGGCGCTCCATGATATGGGATGCGCCCGTCATCGCTGTGTAAATTAATCGGTCCATGGTGGATCAGGGATCAGCGCAGATTGACCAGGGTCTGCTGGATCTGGTCTTCGGTTTTAATGGTCTGGGCATTCGCCTGGTAATTGCGTTGGGCGGTGATCAAATTCACCAGTTCGGCCGTCAGGTCCACGTTCGAAGCTTCAGTGGCACCGGACTGGATGACGCCCAGGCTTCCCGTTGCGGGTGCGCCCACCAGCGCGGCACCGGAAGCCGTCGACTCGCTCCACTGATTATTGCCTTGCGACTGCAGGCCCTGGGGGTCGGCAAAGTTGGCCAGCACGATCTGCCCCAGGTTCTTGGACTGCCCGTTGGAGTAGGTCCCCTGAATGATGCCGCTGGGCCCCGTATTGAAGCCGCTCAACTGCCCGGAGGTGTATCCGTTCTGGGAAAGCTGGTTGACGCCGAAGGACGCCCCGTATTGGGTCGTCGTGGAAAAGTCGAGCACCATGCTCAGTTGGTTGGCGCCAGGGGTGACGGAAGTAGGGACGGTGGCATTGAGCTGACCCAGTTTCAGTGTTCCGGCAGGGGGGTACACCATCGTGCCCGAAGCGTTGAAACCCAGTTGACCCAAGGCTGGAGCAGGCGTGCCCGGCACGGCGGTACCATCTACCGTCAGGTAAGTGTTCCAGGTCGACGAGGCCGTTGTACTTGCAAGAGCGGGGGGAGTAGTGGTCGAACTGGCCAGGGCAAAATACATGGTGACCACATGGCTGTTGCCCAGGCTGTCATAAACAGTCATTGAAGTGGAGTTGTTGAACGAAGTCGGGTCGGTGGGGCTGAACGTGCCCGCGGTCGGTACCGTAGAGCCCGAATTCAGGTTGAGGCCCACGGTTGCGGTGCTGGTTGCACTCGGGCTCAGATTGGCCGTCGGGATCATCAGTGGAACGGGCGTGGCGGCGACGATCGTGCCCGTGCTGCTGGCTTGATAACCGGTCAGCTGCAGGCCTTGGGCGTTGACGAGATACCCGTTCTTGTCGAGCTGGAACTGGCCATCACGACTGTAGGAGATGGTGCCGTTCTGGCTCATGCGAAAAAACCCCTGGCCGTTGATGGCCATGTCCAGCGGGCTATTGGATGCAGTGATGTTGCCCTGGGAGAACTGTTGCGCAATCGTGGACAGTTTGGTCCCGATTCCCGTTTGGCTGGCGCCCGAACCATTCAGGGACGCTGCATAAACATCCGAAAACTCGGCTGTGGACGCCTTGAACCCAACCGTATTGGCGTTGGCGATATTGTTGCCAATGGCATCCAGTTGGCTGGTTGCCGCATCAAGACCGCTTAAACCTTGTTGAAATCCCATGTTTTTCCCCTGATTGCTACTTGACCATAACGACTGAAGAGAGTGCGGCGGTACCCAGGGTGCCCAGATTCAGGGAAGCGCCTTGGGTACCCAGCGTGACTGAATCGACTGCACCATAGGACAGTGTGGTGGCCGGGACGCTATTACCGGCCTGGACTGCTGTGCCAACGATATGATAGGTGCCGGCAGCGGCGCTCGATCCTGAGTCGGTCTTGCCGTCCCAGGAGAAGGGAATGACCCCGGCCTGCTGGGCGCCCAACTGCAAGGTGCGCACCGTATTACCGCTGCCATCCTGGATTTTTATCACCAGGCCATCCACGGGCTGGCTGAGCTGAACCCCGGCAATGGCAGGGGTATTGGCCGTGAGATTGATGCTAGAACCGGGAACCAGCACGTTGTGGCCGATGAGGCTGGTGGCTGCAGAGACGGATTGGCTGGTGCCCATGCTGGAACTAAAAGCCTGCAGTGTTGAATTGAGCTTGTTGATGCCATCCACCGTACTGATTTGGGCCAGTTGCGAGGTCATCTGCGAGCTGTCCATCGGGTTCATGGGGTCCTGGTTTTGCAGTTGCGCAACCAGCAATGTCATGAAGCTGTTCTGCAATCCGGCGGCACTCGTGCTTGAGGCGGTTCCCGTGCTGCTGTTGCTGGCGAGGGAACTGTTGGCGCTATTGAGCGAATTGATCAGCGTGGTGGCAGGATTGACGGTTTGCGTGGAGGTAACCATGGTGGCTGGTCCTATTGTCCAATGGTGAGGGTTTTGAGGAGCATCGCGTTGGAGGTATTCATGACGTCCACATTGTTCTGGTAGGAGCGAGAAGCCGAGATCATGTTGACCATTTCCTCCACCACGTTGACATTGGGCATCGTGACGTAGCCGTCCTTGTTGGCCAGCGGGTTGGCGGGGTCGTATACCGTCTTCATCGGGGTGGGGTCATTCACGACGCCGTTGACCTTGACGGCCGTTCCAGACTGACCTTGCAGCGGGACGGCGCTGAACACCACCTGCTTTGCGTGATAAGGCTGACCGTCGGCACCTGTGGCGCTGTCGGCATTGGCCAAGTTGCTGGCCACCACGTTGAGGCGCTCGGATTGGGCTGTCAGGGCAGAGCCTGCGATGTTCAATATGCTGAACAGTGACATCTTCGTCAAAATCCCTGTAAGGTTGTCAGGATGTCTTTCACCTGCTGGCCGATGAACTTCAGGCTGGCTTCATAACGGATGGTGTTTTCGGCAAACTGGGCACGCTCGGCATCCATGTTGACCGTGTTACCGTCTGCACTGGGCTGGATCACGGACCGATATTGCACCGGGGCTCCCAACACGCTTGCGCCCGCACTGCCGCCCAGATGTTGCGGTGCAGCGCCAGCCATCTGCAGGCTTCCGGGCTGGTTACCCAGGGCGCCCTGCATGGCGCTGGCAAAATCGATGTCGCGCGCCTGGTAATTGGGGGTGTCGGCGTTTGCAATGTTGGATGCGATCAGCTCCTGACGCGATTCCCGCAGCTGCAACGCAGTCTGCTGAAATTGAAGCGCTTGGTCGATGGGACTGATCATGAGCAGGGTGGCCTAGTTTTTCTGTTACGGAGTTGAAGCCCATCATAAGGAACAGCGTAGGTGCGTCATCAGCAGATTAAGGGCAGGATAAGGGCTCAATTCTCTCCTTAAAAGGCTTCCCAGACCGGGCAGCCGCGACTGACAATGGTGGTTATGAAAACAGTACGATTGGCGTTGCTGCTTTGGGGAGCGTCCTGGGCCGTCCAGGCTGCCCCCCTTCAGGACCACCAGGCCCTTGTGGCGGTGGTTACCCGCTTTGTTGAGGACCAGACCCGTTCGCTGTCGGGCAAGGTGTCCATCCAGGTGGAGGCCCCGGATTCACGACTGAATCTTGCAGCCTGCGCCAGTCCGGAGGCATTTATTCCTCCGGGTGGGCATTTGTTGGGACACGGTATGGTGGGGGTACGCTGTCTCAAGGCGGCAGAGGGGCCTGGCTGGTCGGTCTACATTCCGGTCCAGGTCACGCTCAAAACCACCTTTCTGGTGGCTAGAAGGGCCCTTACGGCCGAGAAGATCCTGAGCGCAGAAGACGTTGTCGAGCAAACGGGTGAAACCAGTCGCACCGATCTGATCACCAACCCCGCCCAGGTGATTGGCAAGGTGGTGAAACAGGGCGTGGGTGCAGGACAGGCCTTGAGGCAGGACATGGTGCGCGATGTCTATACCATCAGGCAGGGACAAACCGTGCAGGTACTGGTGGATGGCAAGGGATTCAAGGTCAGCTCGGAGGGGCAGGCCATGAATAACGCGGGCGAAGGACAGAGCGTGCAGGTTCGTACAGCCTCGGGGCGTCTGATCACGGGCGTGGCGGGAGCAAACGGCGTGGTCAGGGTCAATCCCTGAAAGACGGCGCCTCAGTGAGGCGCGCGGCCTCGTCCAGCACGACGCACGCTTCATGAATGACACGCTCCTCGCCCTGCCCTCCGCCCTGCAGCGCCATGATCACGGTGCGGGCGCTGACACAAAGGCGCAGGGCACTCACAGGCGTACCCTGACGGCTGCCGCATAGCACAGGCTGCCCCAACCGGCCGCGTTGAAGACCGGGCCGTGCCTCAGGCAACTGCTGAAATACCTTCAGGGTCTCCTCACGCGTCAATGGGGACAGACCCCCGTCGCCAGCGTGGTGGAGCAGAAAAGGGAATATCGTCTGCACGGTGTCCCAGGCATTGTCTTCCATGAGCGGGCCCCGTTCCAGGGGCGGAACGGGCAGGGATTCCAGCTGGGGGTGTTGCGCGATGTGTTTGCGGATGGCCGCAGCGAAGGCCAGGAGAAAATTGCGAATCCGGTCCTCTGGCAGCGCGCGAAAGGCCCGCAGCGACTGCAGCGCCGCTTCCCAGCGCAGCAGAAGGCCGGGAGTGCAGGCCTCCAAAGCCCTGTCAGAACGAAGCCCCGGCATGAGCAGGGCGCCGGAGAAGGAAGGCCCCCCCACAAATTTGGAACCCGTCAATGCCACGACGAAATCGCGCGCGAGGTAGGCTTGCAAGGTGGCATGGGACAGGCGAAACTGACACGCATCCACCAGGACGGTGATGCGCTGCGGCGCATGGTGATGCAGCTGTGAGACACACGCCACGCTCGGGGCAATCAGGCCGCTTTTTGAAACATCGGTGAGCACGAGCAGCACGGGCCGTTCGGCAGCCAGTGCCGAGAGCGTCAGGGAAATGACCTCTGCATCGATGGCAGCCGCACTTCGGGGTTGTCCATCGGGTTCGCGGACGTTCACGGTGATGACATGGCCCCGATGGCCCGTCGCCAGGGCTGCGGGCACGCCGCTTCCTGACTCAGCGGACTCCACCATGACGATGAGCGGTTCGCTGTTGGCCGCATGGAGATGCTGTACGGCGAGGCGATGGGCGTCGGTGCCAGAAGGCGTGAGCATGATTTCAATGCCGGAATCTTTGGGCAATCCGCACAAGCCCGCCAGTTCGGCGCTGATCCTTCGGGCTTCGCCAGCCACGTCAGGATGCGCCTGCAGTTTGACGCGAAGCGCATCCGCCGCCGCAAAGCCTTCGGATGAAATGACGGAGGCTGTGCAGGAGCCAAAATCCAGCAGTGCAGGATCGGGAAACGGCGCACAGCCGTAAGGGTTTTGGTGATGGGGCGGGGCGATGGCGATACGGGCGTCCCCGCCTTGCGTCAGAAGCAGGCTGGTTTCGTGCAGCGGATTCATTGCCGGGCTCTTTCCAGCAAGGCCCTGAAGGCCGTGAACACCTTCTGCATTTGCGGCTGCTTGTAGGGAAAGAGGTCTACCGGGTCCATGGCGTGGACCACAGCGCTGCTGTCCACTTCAAAAACCAGCAACTGCCCATCCTGCGTTTCGGCGCAGTCCATCACGAGATACTCCAGCCCCAGTCGTTCGTGAATGCCCTGCAGGGCCACCCGATGCCGTTGCGCAAAGTCCTGATCAAACCGGGCCATGAAGCGCGCTTCTTCATCGCGTTTCGCGAGGGATTCGGTCATGCCGCCATTGAGGTAATGCACCATCCAGTGGTCTGACAGGGCCATATGACTGGCATAGGGTTGGCCATCGATCAGGACCACGCGGTACTTGCGAAACTGGCCGTCTGCGCTGCGATAGTCCACGAATGGCGTGACATAGAACTCGGACTCGGGCTGGGTGGCCAGATACTGTTCCAGGTCGTGGGGCGTCCCGGCTTTCACAAGGCCCTTGCCGGCGTGCGAGTCTATGGGGCGAACGATCACCGGAAATTCAGCCTGGACAAGGTCTTGACGCTTCACCCGACGGGCCATGGGCATGGCAACGCCGGGCGCATCGGCCAACAGCGCGCTGGATTCGTTGCGGGACAGCCGAAGAATGCGTTCTGGCCCATTCAGCAGCGGTCGCGGCCAGACTCTGGCAAGGTCGATCAGTGCCCGCAGCAGGGCCTGGCTGTGATCCGCCTCTCCTACGGCAACAAAGGCCACATCATGCTCCGGCAGCGTTGGCGGAAAAGGGAGATTGGGCGCCAGAAACAGCAGCGTCAGTTCGATATCGGAATCCTGTACCAGAAATTCCAGCGGCGTGTTGGCGTTCAGCGGGCCCGGGGTCATCAGGGCCAGCAAGCGAATGGCCGGCGCTTTCCTGGCGGGCAGGGTATAGATTTGCCGCAGTTGCAGAGCCTGTTGCTGAACGTCGAGGGCGATGTCGTGATTGCCTTTCAGATGCAGGATGATGGACAAATCCAGTAACGCTTCCGCATTGTCGGCCGTGGGGTGCTGGCCCACGCGCGCAATCAGCTGATTGCCCAGCGGGGTGAGATCCACACCCCGGAAGGCCTGGGTCATGATTGCCGCCAGCCCCTGAAACTCCGGGTTCACGCGTCGAGCTCCGCAGTGGGCATGGCATCAAATTGGGCACCCAGGGCAAGGGTGGCTTTCAGGAGCGCGTCGATATCCTCCTCCTGCGTGCGGTGATTGACGATGGCGGCGCGGATGGCAAGCCTGCCGTGAAGGGTGGTGGTGGACGGAACGGCAATGCCCGATTCGTGGAGCGCCGTGACGATTCGGGCATTGATGAGGTCGGACCGGTCGCAACGGTAGCGAAAGCACACGATATTCAGGGACACGGGTGCCAGCAACTCCAGGGCAGGGTTTGCCACGATATGCTGCTCCAGGTAACGCGCCAATGCGCAGGTGTGTGAGATGACGGCACCCAAGTGTCTCGCCCCATACACTTTCAGCGTAAACCAGGTTTTGAGGGCGCGAAATCCCCGGGACAAGTCGGGGCCATAGTCGCAGGGCCAGGGCGAACCAGCAGCAACGCCGCGGGTTTCCCGGCGCAGGTATGCGGCAGGAGAGGCAAAGGCCTGGTGGTGCAGGGTGTCATTGCGCACCAGGATGAAACCGGCGTCATAGGGCACCTGGCCCCATTTGTGGAAATCAAAGGCAATGGAATCCGCATGTTCGAGGCCATCCAGGCGTGGCGCCAGGTCGGGCGCAAGGCGCGCCAGGGCGCCATAGGCGCCATCCACATGAAACCACACGGCGTGCCGCCGGCAGATTTCGGCAAGCGCGGCGAGAGGGTCCACTGCGCCGACATCCACCGTACCTGCAGTGCCGACCACGAAGAAGGGGGTCAGCCCTGCGCGGCGGTCCTCAACCATGGCGGCTTCAAGCCGTTCAGGATCCATTTCGAAGCGGGCATTCACCGGAATGATCCGCAGCGCATCCGTACCCAGCCCCGACAGGTCCATGGCTTGGGCGATGCAGCCATGCGCGCCTGCAGAGGCATAAGCGCGCAACCGTTGGCCACTGGCAGCCAGCCCTTCGCTGCGAACACGCGTTCCCAATAGGGTGGTTTTCGCCACCAGAACGGCAATCAGGTTGGCCATGGAGGTGCCTGTGACGAACAGGCCGCTCGCGGTTTCGGGAAAACCAAACAGGGTTCGCATCCATTCAAGGATCTGTCGTTCCACAGCCACCGGCATCTGGTCGCGTCCACCCAGGTTGGCGTTAAGGCCGGCCGCCAGCATTTCAGCCAGCATTCCCACGGGCGTGCCGCCTCCGTGCACCCATCCCATGAAACCTGGATGCGCATTGCCAACCGCATAGGGCAGGATGTCTGCCATGAATTGCCGGTGTACTGCAGCGAGGTCGGAAGGCTCCTGTGGGAGGGCTTCGTGAAACCGCTGGCGGACTTCGGTGGGGATGGGTTGCCACACTGGCCGTTCGCGCAGGTGCTCGAGATAATCCAGAATGTCGTCGAGCATGCGATGGCCCTGGGCGCGCAAATCGTTCCAGTCAACTGGGTCGAGCGACTCCTGGCTCATGGGTACGGGTGGCCTGCGCGCATGGGACTGCTCCGAAAATAAGACCTTCTGATTCTAACTTGACCAGAAGCCTGGACGCTGCGCAACCGGATTTTTTTCAGGGCCAGGCCTGCGCACCGTTGGTGCATTGCAGCAGAACCCGGTGGGCCAGCTTTTGAATGGGCAGAATTTCATCAACGGCCCCAAGTGCGATGGCCTCCTTGGGCATGCCAAAGACGATGCTGGTGTGCTCGTCCTGGGCAAAATTGTAGGCACCTGCCTTTTTCATTTCGAGCATTCCTGCGGCACCGTCCTTGCCCATTCCGGTCAGGATGATGCCGATGGCATTTTTTCCTGCCACCTGCGCAGCAGACTGGAACAGGATATCCACGGAAGGGCGGTGCCGGTTGAAAGGCGGGTTTTTGCTCAATGCCGTGACATAGGTGGTGCCGGCTTTATCCAGCATCAGATGGGAGTGCCCTGGCGCGATGTAGGCGTGCCCGGGCAGGATGGGTGTGCCGTGGCTCGCTTCTTCAACGGCGATCTGGCACAGGGCGTCCAGGCGGGTTGCAAACGACCGTGTAAAGGTTTCGGGCATGTGCTGCACGATCAGCACGCCGGGGGCATCGGGCGGCAGTGCGCGCAAAAATTCCTTGATGGCCTCAGTGCCGCCCGTGGAGGCGCCCAGGAAGATCAGTTTGCCTGAATGGTGGGACAACCCAACCTCATCTACGGTGAGTTTGCGCCGGTTTGGACGGGGCGAACATTGGCGATGACCTGTTCCACGGGAATGTGGAGCAATTGGCCAATTTCAGTGTAATCGTCCGGAAGCGCGGCGTCATCCCAGCCATTGGCGGAATGACGGGCCAGATTGACGGCCAGAATCACAGTGCGCACCCTGACCTGCTGTGCCTGGGCATCATCCATCAGGGAAGACAGGAGCGTGGGCAGGGCCCATTCCTGGGTGAGCCGCAGCTGCAACTCTGCAATGGGAAAGCCCAGGACCGTCTCCTGCGCGGTGCGGCTGCGCAATGATTTATCGTTTTGCTGCGCGTCGTGGATCAGAAGCATGTCCTGGGGCGCGAAGCACCACAGCAGCAATTCGGCGAGATCGTGCAACAGGGCGGCAATGTACACCTCGTCAAAGTGCATGTCATTGAGGCGGATGGCCCACTCGATGGCGTAATTGGCGGCCCGCTGGGCCCTCTGAATGACGCGTTTCAGGTTGTCCAGGGCTTCAGGATGCCCTTGCAGCAGGGCCTCGACGGTGGGTTCGGGGTGAACGTTGTTGTAGAAGGGGTCCATGCCCAGCATGAGGACGGCCTGTTCCACCTGGATGACCTCGGCACTTTGCCGCTTGTGCCGGTGTCGTTGCAGGTAGTACAGCAGTTTGACCGTCATCAGGGGATCGCGCAAAACGACGCGGGCGACGTTGCGGGCGCTGAGAAGCTCTTCATCCTTGTGCAATTCAGCCAGGTCCTGGCCTGTTCGGGCCAGCACGGGAATGTCGGCATGACCGAGAAAGGCCGCCCAACCTTCCAGGCTTCGTTTTTCTGCTGCCAGCACGTCTTCACCTCATCCTTTTACCCGCAACCTAGAGGTTGTCGGCAAGTTGAGGGAAAACTTTACAGGAAAAACGACATGGTGCTGATGAGAGGAGTCGAACCTCCGACCTACTGATTACGAA
>VFSW01004221.1_pt1 | contig 21431 bp, 23 predicted proteins | sample 5358111 | NCBI WGS metagenome assembly VFSW01 (sample SAMN11554181, study PRJNA540505) | mine drainage metagenome | isolation source: sediment from site ElyBrook_90M | place: USA: Ely Copper Mine, Vershire, VT | collected 2017
GCGGCCTGCACACCCAGATCGTCTATTCGTTCTGCCGGCACAACGCGACGCGGCGGCTCGAATTCGGGCTGCAGCAGATCATCGCGATCAAGGGCCAGAGCCAGAGCGGCAAGCCGATCATCGGCAAGCCGACCTCACAGGACATCGACCTGCGGGGCGATCGGATCAACGGTGGGGTGAAACTCTGGCCGGTCGGCTCCTCGGCGGCAAAGAGCCTGATCTACGCCCGGCTTAACATCGAGACGCCCGGGCCGGGCTATGTGCACACGACCCGCGCGCTTCCCGAGGACTTCTGGGAGCAGTTGATCGCCGAGCGCCTCATCACGCGCTACGTGCGCGGCTTCCCGACGCTCGAATGGCAGTTGCCGAAGGGGCGGCGCAATGAGGCGCTCGACTGCGCGGTGTACGCCTACGCGGCGGCGACGCAGTTCGGGCTGCAGCGCATGCGCTCGCGCGATTGGACCCAGCGGCGCGAGCGGCTCGCGAACGCCGCGCCCTCCGAGAGGCCCGAGTCGACGCCCGCGGCGACGCAGGCGCCTGCGCCTGCCGCTGCGCGGAAGCCGGCGAAGCCTCAGCAATGGATTCAGCCGCAGCGAAAGAGTTGGGTCACCCGCTGGTAATTTCGCTTTCACGGAGACGACATGGCGCTCACCGACATCGCTCTGATATCGAACGGGACTGCAACTGGCCCGATGAAACAATGGCCGGGCGGCCAGGGCCTCTTCTCCCTCGTCGGGACGCTCGGAGGCGCGACCGTCGCGCTCACGTTCCTCGGTCCAGATGGCGCGACCATGCTACCGGTGACCGGCGTTTCGCTGACCGCGAACGGTTCGGCGTTGTTCACGCTGCCACCTTGCTGGATACAAGCGACCGTGACGGGCGGCACGAGTCCGACCGGCATCTACGCGAATGCATCGCAGGTCGTTTAAAAGGCAAATTTTGCCGCGAATTGGCTTAATCCGCGCGGTTTTCACGCGACATAAGGGCCTTTTGACGGCCGATCAGGAGTAATTCGCATGCCCGGGAAATTGATCGATCCGCGCGTGCGAATCCCGTCTCTGATCCAACAGGGAGACACCGTCGCGTGGGTCGACGACCCCTTCGCTGACATCGAGGGCGGTACTTACGACTCGACCGGGTTCACGCTCACCTACACGGTGATCGGTCCGGCGAAGCTCACGGCCGCCGCGGCGGCGCTCGGATCCGGCTGGGAGACCACGATCAGCGCCGCGCAGTCGGCGAGCCTCACCGCCGGCCAGTATTTCTGGCAGGCGCGTATCGCCGGCGCCGTCTCGATCACCGTCGCCCGAGGCGAGCTGAAGGTCATCACCGACCTCTCGCAGCAGGGCGCCGGGTATTCGGGGCTCTCGCAGGCCGAGCAGACGCTCGCGACGTGGGAGAGCGCGCTCGCGGCGCTCACCGGCGCGCAGGGCTCGCCGGTTGAGAGCTACAAGGTCGGCGAGCGCGAGATGCGCTATCGCAATGTCCCGGAAATTCTTCAGACGATAGCCTATTGGCGAGCGAAGGTCATCAGTGAGCGAACCGCCGACTCCATCTCACAGGGGCAGGGTAATCCGCGAAAACTCTACTTCCGATGGCCGAGCCGATTCGGAAGCGGAACATGAAGCGCCTGCTGCTCGGTTTCGAGTCGTGTCTCACGGTTCCGACGTTCATCGCGAGTTGGCTCGTTTGCGCAATTGGCTTCTCAGTCGTGGCCGGATACCGGATGGCCGCGGCGGCGCGCGATAAGAAGGCCGAGATCTTGGGCGAGATATTCAAGGGCGGCCGATGAATCCCTTCGAGCTATTGAAGCCCGCGCCGAAGGCTGCGGGGAAGCGTATGTATGGCGCGGCCGACTATTCGCGCCTCACGGCAGACTGGGCGCCGACGTCGACCTCGGCCGATGCCGAGATCGTCACGAGCCTGCGGGTGCTGCGCAATCGTTCGCGGCAGCTCGTGCGGGACAACGAGTACGCGTTGAATGCGGTCCGGCAGATCCAGCAGAACGTGATCGGCACCGGGATCGGAATTCAGCCGCTCGTCAAGAATCAGCGCGGCAACCTCATCGATCGGGTCAATAACCAGATCGTCGAGGCGTTCGAGCCCTGGTGGAAGGAGCGCGAGAGCATCCATACCGCCGGCATCATGAGCGGCCCGGACATCGAGCGCTTCCTCGTGCGCAACATCGCCGAGAGCGGCGAGGCGTTCCTGCGGATCATTCGCAAGCCCTTCGGGGATTCGAAGATTCCGCTCGCGCTCGAACTCGTCGAGTCCGATCGGGTCATGGATCAGTGGACCCAGCAGGTCGCGCCGAACGGCCGATTGATCCGCATGGGCATCGAGATGAGCGAGTGGCACCGGCCGACGGCCTATTGGCTCTGGCCGGTGCACCCGGGCGATTGGCAGTTCTCGACCTTCTCGGCATCGAATTTCATTCGCGTGCCGGCCGAGGACATGATCCACCTCTACGTCGTGGATCGCTGGCCACAAAGTCGGGGCGTGCCCTGGTTCCATGCGACCTTGAAGCGCCTGAACAATATGGGCGGCTATGAGGAGTCCGAGATCATCGCGGCGCGCGGCTCCGCGGCGATCATGGGGTTCATCCAGTCGGCAGATCTTCCGGCGCCGGACGACGTCGAGAGCGACAAGCGCGTGATCGACATGGAGCCGGGGCAGATCCGCCACCTTCTCCCTGGCGAGCAGTTCTCCGGGTTCAACCCGGCGCGGCCGAACGCGAACATGGAGCCCTTCATGCGGTTCATGTTGAGAGGGGTCGCGGCCTCGATCGGCATGAGCTACGAATCGCTCTCGCGCGATTACAGTCAGACGAATTACTCAAGTGCGCGTGCAGCGCAACTCGAAGACCGCGACATGTGGCGCGTCGTCCAGCACTGGTTCATCGGCGCGTTCCGGCAGCGGTTGCATCGAGAGTTCATGCAGGCCGCCGTCATGAGCGGGGCCCTTGAGATCGACGACTACTTCTCGAATGAGCAGAAGTACAACCGCGCGCACTTCAAGCCGCGCGGCTGGACCTGGATCGATCCGCAGAAGGAGGTGAATGCCTACCTGACTGCCGTGCGCTCCGGGTTCATGACCGTGGGCGATGTGATCGCGCAGACCGGCAACGGCCGGGATTCGGCGGACGTCTTCAAGACGCGCCGCGCCGAACTCGATGCGATGGCCGAGATGGATCTCGTCTTCGATTCGGACGCCGCCCAGACCAATCAGAAGGGCATCGCGCAGAAGAACACGGCGCCCGAGGAAGAGGTCGACAAGCCGGCCGAGGACGGCGAGATGGCCGCAGTCGGCACACCGGAGGAATCGCCGGAAGGACCGACGTCTCCCCCGACAAACCAGCCCGCGGCAGAGCCCGCGAAACCGCCCGCGAAAGCGGCATAGGAATACCCGATGGCGAAGAAGGCGCGGCCCGAGAAGATCGGGCCGCAACGGCGCGCCTTTGCCTTGCGCGCCGACGATTTCTCGCTCGACAAGAACGCGCGAACGATGCGCATCTCCTTCTCGAGCGAGGAACCGGTCGAGATGTGGTACGGGACCGAGATCCTGGATCACTCCGCCGGCGCGATGCGTACGGACGGCGCGCGGCAGGAATCGATGCCGCTGCTCTTCAACCACAACATGGACGACCTGCTCGGCATCGTCGAGTCGGTCGAGATCCAGAAGAAGCGCGGCTACGCCCAGGTGCGGTTCGGCAAGGATCCGCGCGGCGATTGGGCGATGGCCCAGGTCGAGGACGGCATCCTCGTCAATTCGAGTTTTCTCTATCGGGTCTACGAGTGGGTCGAGGACGTCGAGGAAGACACCCTCACCGCGACCGATTGGGAGCCGTACGAACTCTCCCTCGTGACCGTGCCGGCGGACCCTTCCGTCGGCGTCGGCCGCGCGTCTTCGGACGCAGAAAACCCCGTTTCAATTTCACAACGCGCCATCGAGCGCACAGGAGCGATGACAATGAGTGAGGCAGCCGCGGCTTCGGCCGTCGAAAAGGGCGCTGCGCCGGCCGCGGCCAGCATCGATTTGAACGAGGTGCGCCGCGAGGCGGCCGAGGGCGAGCGCAAGCGAGTTTCCGAGATCTCGGGCCTGGCGGCTCGATTCGGTCTCGGCGAGGCGTTCGTCGAGGAGCATCGCGTCAAGGGCTCGACGATCGAGCAGGCGCGCGCTTCCGCGCTGGACGCGGTCGATTCCCAGCGCAAGAACGCGGATGGCATCGCCGCGGGCGAGCGCGCGCGGGTCACGGAGATCGAGGCGATCGGCAAGCGCTTCAATCTGCCGCGCGAGTTCGTCGAGAAGCACGCGACGGGCAAGACGAGCATCGAGAACGTTCGCGGCCTCGCGCTCGAGTACCTGAGCGCGCGCGGCGAGCAGAAGCCGCTGTCGAGCGCGGTCGTCGACATGACGGCGCGCGAGGCCTCGAAGTACAGCATTCGGGCGGCGATCCTGGCTGCGGCATCGAACGACTGGAAGGAAGCGGGCTTCGAGCGCGAAGTGTCCGGCGAGATCCAGAAGAAGCGCGGTTTGAGCCCGCAGTCCGGGGCGAGCTTCTTCATGCCGACGAACCTGCCGTTCCAGGTGAACGGGGCTCCTCGGTCGCGGTTGCTCAACCAGCGCGCGATCTACCAGGTCGGCACGGCCGCGCAAGGCGGCAACTTGGTCGAGGCCGAACTGCTGGCCTCGGACTTCATCGAGGTGCTGCGGAACCTGACCGTCACGGGACAGTTGGGCGCTCGGTACCTCGCGGGTCTCGTGGCGAACATCAACATCCCGCGGCAGAACGCGCAGACCGCGACCTACTGGGTCGGCGAGTCGGTGGCGCTCACCGAGGCGGAGGCGACGTTCGACCAGGTCCAGCTGCGGCCGCATGTGGTTGGTGCGCTGTCCAATATGAGCCGCTTGACGCTGCAACAGACGACACCGGCGATCGAACAGCTGGTCCGCGAGGACTTGCTCGAGGTCTCGGCACTCGCTCTCGATGCGGCCGCTCTCTACGGCACCGGTTCGAGCGCGCAGCCGACCGGCATCGCGAACACGACGAACGTGGGCTCGGTGGTCGGTGGCACGAACGGGGCGAACTGGACGTTCGATTTCATGGTCAACCTGTACGCCGCGCCCTTGGTGGCGAACGCGCCGCAGGCGAACCTCGCCTTCGCACTGAATGCGAAGACGAAGGGCTACCTCGCGACCCTGAAGTCGACGACCGGCTCCTACCTCTGGCAGCCCGGCCGCAGCGTCTCGAAGGAAATCCCCGACGAGATCGTCGGCTACCGCTACGCGGTCAGCAACCAGCTCCCCTGGAACCTGACAAAGGGCACCTCCTCGGGCATCTGCTCGATGGCGATGTTCGGCAACTGGCAGGAGCTGATCATCGGCGAATGGGGAGTCACCGAGATCATGGTGAACCCGTACGACTCGACCGGCTTCACGACCGGCGACATCGTCATCCGGGCCTTCCAGACGGTCGACGTGGGCCTGCGTCATCCGGCGTCCTTCGCCGTGATGTCGGACGGCCTGACCCCCGGATTCTGATCCGGGACTTGAGCGATATGCAGGGCGGCGGCTTTCGCCGCCCTGCTTCTTTCCACAAGCAAGAGGATTCATCTGTGGCGAAATACGTCATTCGTCGACCGTTTTCCATCCACCTGCACAAGAGTTCGAAGGTCGTTCAGCCTGGCGGCGCGACCATTCAGCAGGTCAACACGCAGTCGCTCTTTTCCGACGACAAGGATACGCCGGTCGAGCTCACCGACGACGAGGCGTTTGCGCACATGCACAAGCTCGAGCCCGCCGATGGCGAGGCGAAGAAGCTCTTCGCCGTCTACCACGCGAAGCAGACGGATGCCCGCGAAGCGCGCGGCGACGGCGATACGCGCGGCATGGAGGAGCGCATCGCGTCCGCAGTCGTCCAGACGCTCGTCGAGGCCGGGGCGATCAAGCTGGCCGCCAAGTAGATGATTCCAGGCGAGAACGTCGCCGCGTTTTTCCGCGACTTCGGCGTCACTGCCGAGTTCGACGGGCGAACCGCGACCGTGCTGTTCGATCAGCACGACGAGGACATCCTGCACGGCGTCGGGCAGACGCGGCTCTACCTCGTGACGTTCTCCGCTTCCGATTTCCCGACCTTGACTCATGGCAACTCGATCGTCATCGACGGTGAGAGTTACCAGGTCCAGGTCATCAATTCGCTGTCCGACGGATCGCTGCGACAGGCGCGGCTCTTCAAGCCATGACGATCCGCGAACAGATCCTGCAGGCGCTCGTCGCGGCGGCGACTGCGGTTATCACCGGCGGCGTCTATCGCTCGCGCGAGGCGGCGATTGCGCGCTCGGAAGGTCCCGCAATCATCGTCCGGCCCGAGGAAGAAAAGGTCGAGACGCGCGGCCAGCGCGTGGCGCTACGCGATTTCACGGTCAAATGCGAGGTGATCGTCCGCGGCCAGGTGCCGGACGAAGACGCCGACCCGATCCTCGATGCATTGCACACGGCCGTCATGACCGACCCCACGCTCGGCGGCCTGATCGCGTGGATCTTCGAGGAAGAAACGAAGTGGGACTTCGAGCTCGCGGACATGAACGCGGTCTCGGTGACGATTTTGTATCGATGCCGCTGCCTCACCGCGGCGAATTCTCTCAGCCAACGGCCTTAAACCATTCCGCGGAATTGATCGGCTTCGCGGCCGAGGGGTTCGCGCGCCCATAGCAAATAGGAGAGATCAATGGGAATGCAATTCACCTTCGGCCCTGGCGAATGCGTGATCGCGCCGCAGACCGACACCTACGGCAACACGATCACGGTACCGACGCCCTACCGCTTGGGCGGTTTTCAGGACGCGAATTTCGAGACCTCGTCCGAAGTGAAGATGATGTACGGCTCGAACGGCTACCCGATCGCGGTCGCCGCCGGCAAGGGCAAGACCTCGCTCAAGCTCAAGATGGGCCAGGTCTCGATCGACGCGTGGAACGGCATCTTCATCGGCCAGCCGCTGAACGAGACGGTCGGGATCACCGGCGCGGTCATGGACACGAGCGGCTCGACGATCCCGACGACGCCCTTCCAGATCACCCCGACGGTCCCCGGTTCAGGGACGTGGTCCGAGGATCTTGGCGTCATCGACGGCAACGGCCGCGCCTTCAAGGCGGTCGCCTCCGGCCCGACCACGGGCCAGTATTCGGTCGCGGCGGGCGTCTACACGTTCGCGTCGGCCGACACCGGGACCAAGGTCTTCATCTCGTTCGGCTACACGGCGACCAGCACGACCGCGAAGACGCTCGTCGCGCAGAACGCGCCGATGGGCAACAAGCCGCGCCTGATCGTGAACCTGGTCACCTCGTTCCAGGGTAATCAGTTCCGGCTGAAGCTCTACTCGGCGATCGCAACGAAGGCGACGCTGCCCGGCAAGCTCGACGATTTCGCCTACCCCGAGATCGATCTCGATGCCTTCGCCGACATCAATAACGACATCTTCATGCTGGCGGGCGCGCAGTAATGACGATTCTCCATGGCGCCGAGATAAAAATCGGCGCCCGGACTTTCTTCATGCCTCCGATGAACATCGGGGCGTTCGTCAAGACGCGCGCGGATCGGGAACTCCTCGCCAAGGAAGGCATCGCGCAGGAAGATCAGGCGCTCGCGATCTGTCGGGTCATCCACGCCGCGCTCGTGCGCAATTACCCTGGTCTCACGCTCGAGGAGATCACGGACGTGGTCACGCTCGGCAACATGGGTTCCGTGTGGCGTGAGGCGTGTCTCGCGTGGGCGTCGAAGGATGACCACTCGGGAAAAGAGGTCGCGGAAACCCCGACGTAGACGAGCTTTGCTGTTTCCTCATCGCGACCACCGGCCACACGTGGCGCGAGATCTACGAGGAATGGGACTTTCCGCGCGCTAACCGATGGATCGACTACTGCAACGAGCACCCGCCGCTTCAGTCGATGGTGCAGGCGTACCTCGGGATCAAGCGCTCGAAGCCCATGCGCCTTACCGCAGAGAACTTCGCGGACTTCATGAAATCGCTCGGAACAAGGTAAATGGCAAACAAAGACATCAATCTGATCATCGGTGCCGACTCAAGCGGCATCGAATCCGGGTTGAGCCGAGCGACGGTCGCGACCCGCGAGGCCGCGGCCAAGATGACCTCGGAGTTCAAGGGCGTCGGCGAATCGCTCAATAACCTCCATTCGAAGATCTCGACGGCCTTCGAGTTCATCGGTGCGGCGGCTGCGGTCGCGGGCATCATGAAGATCGCCCAGGGCTTGAGCGATGCGGCCGACCGAGCCGAGCAGTTCAAGAATTCCGCCCAACTCGTCGGCGCGACGACGACCGAATTCCAGGGCCTCGCCGCAACGGCGGCTCAGGTCGGATTGCCGGTCGAGACCCTGCAGCGCGGGATGATGACCCTCTCGCAGCACATGACGATGGCGCGGGACGGCAGCCGGCAGGCGCAGGAGCAACTCGCCAAGGTCGGGATCACCTCGGCCGACCTCTCGAATCCCGCCTTCACCGCAGCAAGCGCGCTCTACGCGGTCGCGAAATCCGGCGCAGCGGCCGGCGACGTCCAGGTGCTTCTCGGCCAGCGCTCCGCGATGCTGATGACCGCGTTCGACAAGCTGCGCGGCGGTCAGAAGGCGATGGAGGAGGAAGCGGGGCGGGTCAACGCACTCAACCAGACCGAGATTGGCACGCTCGACCGGTACAAGGAAGGCGTCGCGGTCCTCGGGATCGAGTACGAGAACCTCAAGGGCCACGTGGCGGCCTACCTCATCGGCGCCTCCGGTCCGCTCGTCGACTCGTTTCGCCAGCTCCTCGGGAGCTTCGGGGACGCCACCGGCGGGATCGATGTCCTGAAGGGTGCCTTTGCGACCCTGGAATCGGTGATCATCGTGATCGTCGAGTCGATCAAGGGGGTCGTCAGGGAATTCCAGGCCCTCGGCACGATGGCCGGGGACGTCATGGGCAGCATCGGCACACTGATGCACGATGCGCTCACGGGCCACTGGAAGGACCTGAAATCCGACGGCGCCTCCGCATTCTCGATGCTCAAGCAGGACGGGATCGCGGCGTTCGACGCGGTCGGCGGAAGCATCAAGGACACGATCAGCGGCGTCAAGAAGGCATGGGCGGACGCCTTCACCGCTCCCGCCGAGGCGGCAGGCCCCGAGGCGCGCGCGCAGACCGGCGGCGGTGGAACCGGCGGGACTGTCCGCAGCGGCAACGAGCTCGCGGCGATGAAGAAGCTCATCGCGGACAAGCGCGCCCTCATCCGGCAGGAATTGGCCGAGATGACCAAGGAGATGAACCAGGAGGTTGAGGTCGCGAAGACCGGCTACCGAGCCGAACTCGAAGCGCGCACCGCATCCCTCGACCGTGAGATCGCGGCGGTAAAGAACGCCGCCCGTGAGGGGATGATCGGCCCCGAGCAGGAATTCGAGCAGGTCCTGGCGATCCTGCAGCAGAAGCTCGCCGCGCAGCCGGCTTATTACGAGCAATTGAAGGCGCTCGCCGGCAACAATCGCGTGGAACTCGCGAAGATCGACGCCGAGGAGCAGAAGGACCAGCAGACCTACCTCACGGAGGTCGCGAAGCTCCACGAGCAGACGACGCTGCAGATCGACCGGCAGTGGGAACGGATTTCGAGCAAGATCGGCAACAGCTTCTCGTCGATGATCGACAAGATGCTGCAGGGGACGATGAACTTCCACCAGATGATCCAGCGCACGCTCGATCAAATGCTGATGGGATTCATCAAGATGGAGACGCAGAGCCTCACGCATCACATCGCGACCGAGATCGCGAAGCAGCAGGCGACGGCAGCCTCCGCGCTCGTCCAGCAGACCGTCACCCAGCAGGCATCCCGTCAGGGCATGATGCAGTCGGGGATGATGGCCCTCAAGAAGATCGCGAACGATGCCTATGAGGCCGCCGCCGGGGCTTATAAGGCGACGGTCAGCATCCCCTATATCGGACCCGTGCTCGCTCCGGCCGCCGCCGCCGGTGCGTTTGCCGCCGTCGCAGTCTTCTCGAGCGGCGTCGCCTCGGCCGCAGGTGGTTACGACATCCCGGCCGGCGTCAATCCGCTCGTGCAGGCGCATGCGCGCGAGATGGTGCTGCCGCAGTCGATCGCCGAGCCCATCCGCAACATGGCCGCGGGCGGCGAGCTAGGCGGCGGCGAAGTCCACCATCACACGCACAACTGGTCAATCAACGCCATAGACGGGCATTCGTTCGAATCTCTGATCAACGATCCCTCGAACCGGCGCATGTTCGAGCGGCTCGTCACGTGAGTTCCTTCCTATTCCCCGCGACGCTGCCCGGGATCCAGCCGAACTACCTCCGCAATTATGAATGGAACACCGGCATCCAGAAAGCGGTGACCGGCAAGACCTCGACCCTCGCCTACCAGATCTACCCGCTCGTGCGTTTCGAGTATTCGTTCGAGTTTCTGAAAGACTCCGACACCCCCGCGGATATCAAGGCGCTCGTCGGCCTTTTCAACGCGGTGCAAGGGCGCTTCGACACGTTCCTGCATACGGACCCCGATTTCAACTCGGTCACGGGGCAGTCTTTCGGGACCGGTAACGCCTCGACGACCGCATTTCAACTCGTCGCGACCTACCAGAACTCGGGAGGTCCCGGCCAGGCCGAGATCATCCAGAATCTCAACGGGACGCCGAGCGTCTTCGTCAATGGCGTGCGCGAGTACCCGACGCCACTCACGAGTCCGTCGACCCCGTCGCTCTCGCAAGTCTCCGGCGGCACGATCGCCGCGCGCACCAACTACGTCAAGACGACCTACCTCTCGGCCAATGGCGAGACGCTCGGGAGCACGGAGGCGAGTTACGCGACGAGCGCGAACTATCTACTGAAAGTCGCATCGCCATCCACGCAGACCGGCGCCGTGAGTTGGAACGTCTATGTGTCGACCTCGACCGGGACGGAGACGCTGCAGGCGAACGTCGCGATCGGGACCGCGTGGACGGAGCCGAGCACGGGACTCGTCGCAGGGTCCGCTCTCCCGGCTGTCAACGACACCGGATGGTCAATCGGCGCGACCGGGATCGTGACCTTCAACGACGCGCCGGCAAATGCCGCGGCTCTCACCTGGACCGGATCTTTCTACTATCGCTGCCGGTTCGATGCGGACCATTACGATTGGAAAAAGATCGTTCCCGGATTCTGGTCGGCCTCAAAGATCAGTTTCACGGAAGTCCTGCTGTGAGGAGCGCTTCCGCGGCAACGCTCGCGATCCTCGCGGGCGGGCAGGCCCTATTGGCCGAGCTCTACGACATTACCCTGGCGACTGGCCAGACCTATCACTTCACGAACTTCCAGGTCCCGCTCACCGCCTCGATCTATTCGCCGGCGGAAGGGCCTTTCACCTATCAGACCGGCCTCACGATCAAGCGCAGCACGATCACCCAGAAAGCCGGCACGAACGCCGGCACGATGAAGCTCACCGTGTCGCCGCAGGCGGATTCGCCGAACGCGCCGGTTCTGATCAACGGCTACCCGTTCCTAGAGGCCTGCCGCTTGGGCTTTCTCGACTCGGCCGCGATGCAGATGTCGAAGCTCTTTATGAACATCCCGGCGGCGGGCGCAACGCTTGATACATCGCCTGGCGCGGTGGGGTGGTTCAAGGGCGTCGCCCAGGATATCCAGGTCGGGCGCCTTTCGGCCGAGATCACTGTCGACGATTACCTTGCGCTCGTCGGCATCCAGCAGATGCCGCGGCAGCTTTTCGGGGTTGGGTGCTTTCACCAGGTCTACGATGCGGGTTGCACGCTCGCGAAGGCCTCGTTTACCTCGACCGGATCGGTATTGGCGGTGACGGATGCCGCTCATTTTACGACGAATCTCACCCAGGCGGATGATTACTTCGACCTCGGAGTGATCACCTTCACCTCGGGCGTCAATAACGGATTCGCGGCGACCGTCTCGAGTTACAAGAATGCAAGCGGTGCGCTCGCGCTGCGCATCCCGTTCCCTGCGCCGCCGGCCGCAGGCGACACCTTCTCAATCTACCCGGGATGCGATCTACAGCAGTCGACCTGCACGACCAAGTTCTCGAACCTCGCGCATTTCAGCGGCCAGCCCTACATCCCGGTCCCCGAAACGGTGATCGACGGGGGAACTGCCGCGCCGCCCGCGCAAACGCAGGGCGGCCAGGCGGGCCAACTCATCGGCAGCCAACCTGCCTCGAATTTCCCCTGGCGAGGCGGTTACTACCGATGGTGACGCGCGAGGACGTCGCCGCGGAAGCCCTTAGCTGGCTCGGAACGCCGTTTCACGACTGCGCCGGTCTCAAGGGCGTCGGCACGGACTGCGTGCATTTCCTGATCGGTGTTTATTCTGCCGTCGGACTCATCGAGGCATTCGATCCCGCGCCCTACGCGCCGCAGTGGTTTCAGCATCGCGACGAGCCGCGTTTTCTCGCAGGAATTGCCGAACGCGCGCACCGCGTGGACGAGCTTGGGATCGGAGACGTCGCGATGTTCAACTTCGGCCGTCATGCAGCGCACGGCGCGATCTCGCTCGGGGGCGATACGATCATCCACGCCTATAAGCCCCTCGGGCGCGTGACGAAGGACTCGCTCGCGGCTCACACGCACCGCGTGCATAGCTATTGGGGCCTCTTTCCGTGAGCGGCCTATTAGGCAAGAAGGGCGGCGCGACGCAGGAGCGCTACGCCGGGATGCAGATCTCGACGAGCCTGCAGGGGCAGGTCATCCCGTACGTCGCGGGCCGAAACCGCGTGACGATGAACCTCGTCTGGTACGGAAACTTCCAGTCGCATGGACCTGGGAGCTCCGGCAAAGGCGGCGGCGGCGGATCGCAATCCTGGACCTATTCGACGGCCTTTATTGCGGCGCTCGCGCTTGGGCCGATCCAGGGAATCTACACCGTCTATCACGACAAGTCGGTCGTGACGCTCACCTATGAGAACCTGAGCTATGCGCTCGGGACAAGCGGCCAGCCGACCTGGTCAGCCTATCCGTCAGGGACTCCGACCGGTCAAGAGATTCCATACGATCATCTCGCCTACGTCGCGACGAACTCCTACAACCTCGGTTCGTCTGCGGCGATGCCGAATCTCACCTTCGAGATCGAGGGTGTCGTCCCGGGATATTCGGATGCGCACGGGATGTATGATGCGGACCCTTCCGCCGTCATCATCGATTACCTGACGGACCCCGTGCATGGGGCGGGATTCCCCGGCACGATCGCAACGCTCACCGGGACGACGAACACCTATCAGGCCTATGTGCAATCTCTCGGGCTCCTCGTGTCCCCGATCGAGAACAGCCAGCGCGCGGCGACGGATTTCCTCAAGGAACTCCTGCAAATCACGAATAGCGATGCGGTGCTCTCGTTCGGGACGCTCAAGATCATCCCCTACGCGGACGCTCCGGTGTCAGGAACGACCGCCGATGGCGTGCACTGGTCCTATACGCCGAATCTCACGCCGGTCTATTCGTTCACGGATTCCGATTTCTGCCCGAAGAGCCGGGATGAGCCGGTGCGGCTCACGCGGACGCCGATCTCGAAGACCTACAACATCGTCAATGTCGAATATCTCGACCGGTCGAACTACTACAATCCGGCGCCCGTTTCCGCGTCCGACATGGGGGACATCGCGGTCCGCGGCCCGCGGGCGATGTCGACGCTTTCGTTCCATCAGATTACTTCCGCGACCGTCGCCAAGATGGCGGCGCAGCTGATCCTCCAATTCCAGCTCTACGAGCGCAACACCTACGAGTTCCGGGTTCGATCGGACTATTCGCTCCTCGAGCCGATGGACTATATCGCGCTCACGGACTCAGGATTGGGTCTCTCGAACCAGGTCTGCCGGATCGTCGAGGTCCAGGACGATGCGGACAACTTCGTCACCATCAAGGCGATGGAAGTCCCTGGGACTGTGCGCAACACGCCACAGTACAACTGGGATGCCTCCCAGGGGTATGCGGCGAACTTCGACGAGGCCCCGGGGAGCGTCCAGGCGCCGGTCATCTTCCAGATGCCTCAGATCGCGGCGTCCATTTCCGAAGGCATCACGCTCGGGATAGCAGTTTGCGGCCCGACGTCGGCCGCTTTCTGGGGCGGCGCGGAAGTCTACTGTTCTCTGGACGGTGGCTCGACCTACGAATGGGTCGGGACGGTGGGATCTAACGGTCCTGCACGCTACGGCACAACGACCGGCGCGATCAGTGCGGTCGCGGATCCCGACACGACGACGACGCTGCCGGTTGCGCTCGCGAACACGACCGAGCAGCTCTCGACGGCGGTTACGCACGCGGATGCGGACGCGGCGCAAACCCTGATCATGGTCGGGAACGGGAGCACGGCCGAGATCATGGCCTACGGGACGGCTGCGCTCGTCTCGGCCGGGAATTACAACCTCTCGTACCTGCGGCGCGGCATGTACGGATCGCTCGATCAGGCGCACGCCTCGATGGTGCCGTTCGTCCGTCTCGACGGCTCGATCTTCCAGATCCCGATGGATCCCGGCATGGCCGGACAGACGGTCTATTTCAAGTTCACCTCGTTCAATTCGGTAGGTCGGGCGACGGAGGAACTCTCGGCCGTCACGGCATATTCCTACACGCTCCCCGTGGCGACGTCGGCCGCCGCGGCTCTCACCGCCCGCGGCTCGGCGATCGTCAACGGGAACACGCTCTATAAGGCGACGACCGGAACGGCCGGCTGGGATTCTGACGCCTATGCGCCGCCGATCCTGAATGGTGCGGTCGTGACCTGGCGTTTCGGCGGAAATCTCGAGGCGGCTGCTGGCCTTGCATCGTCCGTTGCCGCCGCCGGCAGCAATGCGCAGATGCCGCTCTATATCGAGAGCTTGACGAACGGCACGTTCCAGGTCGCACTCGCGAGCGGGACTATCGTCAGCGGACCAACGGCATTCACGGCGACGGATGCCTTCGAGGTGCGCTACGACGGGACGACCTTGCGCGCGTTCCGCAACGGCGTGTTGCTATACGCAATTCGCGCGCCTGGTCTCACGCTCTACCCGTATGCGACGCTCTACTCGCCCGGTGCGGTGATCGCGGACTTCGCCTATGGGCCGATCACCGCGAACACGACCCTCGGCGGGAACCTCCTCACGACCTACCCGTGGGTCGTCGGCACGTCTGGATCGCAAGGGAACTATGCCGACAATTACGACGGCACGCACGAGGACTCGTCGATCATCCTCGCGGGCACGTCGAGTTCGCCGCTCGGGCCATACGGGACGAGCGAGGCGATCTGGAAGGCCGTCGGCACCGGCACGACCAATAACGGCGGATGGAACAACCACGGTGACCTCTACGGCATAGATCCGACCAAGACCTACCGCTCGGTCGTGTGGATCTATTGGAACGGTACCGGTACGCCAGACGTCTACCACGGCTGCGATGTTGCCTACACCAATAATCTCGCCGGCACGCAGAATACGAATCCCTATTTCGCCTCGGGAGCGCCGAGCGCTCTCGGCATGGTCGGTGGCCGCTGGTATCTGATGGTCGGTATTCTGCACGGCGCGGGATACAACGGTGCCTCGTCCGGCCTCTCGGGCGTCTACGACCCCTCGACCGGCAAGCAGGTCTATGCGGGGACGGACTACGTCATCATCGCCGGGGCGCCTTACCAGACGCATCGCGCGTACCAGTACAACGCGAACAACTCCTCGAGCATCGTCTACTTCGCGAAGCCCAGATTCGAGGAAGTCACCGGATCCGAGCCCGCGATTGCGACGCTGCTCGCGCCCGCGACGCAGGACGCGCTGCCGGATGGCACGACCTTCGTTCGGCTTCTCGCCTCGCACGCGGTCAACAACGTCGCCTACAACTTCAAGGGGATATGGTCATCGGCCACGGCCTACGTCCAGGGCGACGAGGTCGTGTACGGTTCGACGTACTGGGTCGCGACCGCCGGGAGCACGAACGTCGCTCCCGCCACCGGGAGCGCCGACTGGCAGTCGGTAGGGAGCTATGCTGCCTATCAAGGCGCGTGGTCTAGCACGACAGCCTACGTTCCAGGTTCCGAGGTCACGTACAGCGGCAATTACTGGATCTGCGTCACCGCCAACACGAACAGCGCGCCTTCGACCTCGAACGGCAACTGGCAGGTTGCTGGGCCGACGAATCTTGATTTCGTCCCGGATGGTTCGACGTTCAATCGCACCCTGGCGACAGCGCTCACGTCAGGCCAAGTTGACCTGAGCAAGGCCGGAGTGATCGGTCGAACGCTCCTGAATATCGCCGACGGCGGTACGCGCTATGCCGTGATCAACGGCGCGGGCCTGAATGCGGTGTCTTACGTTGACGGCGCGAACCGGGCGCTGATTGATTTCAGCCAGTCAGGCCATACAAACAAGACACTCGACAATATCCCGAACGGCGTGGTTTACGGACGCCATACTCTCGGCGGCCTCTCCGAGAACATGCTCGACAACGGAGGGCCGTCGATCGGCACTTCCGGTTCGGCAGCTCCTGGCTGGCTCAGCAATGCGAATCTCACGACTGGCACCGATCCGAACGGCACCGCGAGCGTATTGCTAATCCAGTCTCCGAGTATCACTAGCTCGCAGGTGAAAACCGGATACTTGAATATCCAGGCTGGCAACACTTACATCATTCAGGGCTGGTACAAGACAGGAGGGACGGGTAGCTGGCAGTTTGGATTCCAAGGACCGATGCCTTGGCAAGTCGTCGGTGCGCCGACAGCGTGGACCTTCTTCAGCGTGAGCTATACAGCCGCGTCAGGCTACACCGGTACGGCTGCGTTATCTGCATTTTTGTTCGATAACAATAGCGCGACCGCCGACACGTTGACGCTTTGGGGATGGAGCGTCCGCAAGGTTCGCTCGCTCGATACGGAGGTCGCGGATGGAAGCACGTATGGGCGCGTAAAAATCGCCGGCCTCACGTCGGGCGTTCCCGATCCGTCGATCGGCGGGATCGTCGCCAAGGGCTCGACACCGCCGATCCTTCCCGGCGGCACATTCACCTATACATCGACGACGACGAGCGTAACGGTTTCCTGGACGGCGTTCACGATCTACCGGCCGGACGGCACGACGACCGCGGTTTCGGCAGGTTCCTACGCGACGATCACCGGGTTGACCGCGGGTACGACGTATACGGTCTATCCATACTGGAACGAGGCGACGTCGGCGTTGCTGCTCGTGACTGGTGGGACGGGTCACGGCACTCCGGCCGCATGCTATGCGAGCGGCGGCGACCCGGTTGCAGCGGCATCAATGTTGCTCAATGGCTGCATCGCCCTTAACGGTTTCAATGTCTCGACACCGGCCTCCGGTTCGGGCGGCGGGAGCGGCGGTGGGTTCTACTGTCTGCATCCTGAGACGGTCGTTCAGCTCTCTGATAGTACTGAGAAGTGGGCTACCGATCTCAGCGTAGGAGATTACCTACCAGCTCCGGGCGGTGCGGCACGGATCGAAACAATCAATCGGATACTCGGTAGCCTATGGATCGACGTGATGGTGGATGAAATGCCGTGGGGACCGTGCGTAACACCGGACCACAAGTTCTACCTCGCGATCGGAGAGCAAATCAAGGCGAGAGATCTAAGACTAGGGGATATTCTTACAGCGGATGGGAACCACCGTGAGGTGACGGGGTTAGAGCTGCGTAGGGAAGAGGCGCACGTTGTGCAGGTAGAGCTCGCGCATCCGCATCTCTACTATGTCGGTGGTCTCCTCTCGCACAACATCAAGGCGTAACGGTGAAACGATATTTCCTCAGCCGCGACCTGCCGACCGATGAGATCCATGCGGGTCGGCAGTTCGGCGAGTGGCACGCGATTTACCTGGAAAGCCACGGCGGCATCGGGTACGCGGTGGTGCTGTGCGACGAGCACATCGACGCGCCGCCCGACTGGACAGAACTGCCGCACATCCTCGATTCGCGTACGACGCTCGGCGACACGCCGCTCCACGTTCTCGGCGTCGCACCGGATCACACCATGATGGATGCGGCGCTGAAACTCGCCGCAGTCCACCGGATGTTTCGGCCCTAGATCCGCGAGAACTGATCGACGAGCGCGTACTCTGTCGCGCCTGAGCTGCCGGTCACCGCTGCCGTGAAGACGGCCGGGGATTGGTTCGTATCGTAGGCACCAAGGCCATCGAATGCGACGCCATTCAAGGCCGCAGACGGTCCGATGCAGTTCGAGAGCGTGAAATCGACCTTATAGGCGTCGTAGTTCGCATCGATGATCGTGACGGTGCCGTTCATGAGGCACCCGGTGTTGGGGTCCTGCCAGGTCGCCGCGCCGCTCGCGGTCACCGAGAGCACGTCGCCCGTCCCGGTCTCGCTGTAATTGCCAGAGAGCGTCGAGAGCGACGAGCCGGAGTCGTAGAGCGAATTGAAAGTGAGGTCGAGCGCGCCGGTCGTGGTGTTGCCGAGGCTCGTCGTGAAGCTCACGTTGGACGTGATCGACTGGCGTTCCTGGATCGTGCCGCTCAGGGTGCCGTTTCCGTAGGTCGAGCCATCGGCGAAGACGCTTCCCCATTGTGTGAAGCCCTGGAAGTTCGCCGAAAGGTTCGTTCCGGACGTGACGACGGTGCCGACGAACTGGCTCCCGTCCGAACGGATGAAGTGAGCCTCGCCGGCCTCGTCGACGACGCCGAGGACCTGCAGGCCGCTGCTCGCATCGGTGCCTTGCCAGATGCCGCCGGGCGATGCATTCGAGGGAGGGGGCGCGGTTGATGCACTGCCGCCGCCGCCGCATCCGCAAAGGGTCAGAGAGAGCGCGAGAATCGCAGTAAAATGCCGGGTAGCCATTGTTCACTCCTTGCAGTGGATGGTGGTTAGCCGGTCGCCGCGGATGTATGCCGCGGCGGCCGGCGCCTCATCCTAGTCCCGGCGCACCTGTCCGGGCAACTTCGCGTCAAATTTCGCTCAAATTGAGGGCTCTGCCATGCAGACGGCTCGTTATGTCCTGTTGTTCGCGCTGATCCAGACCGTCTCGCTGGTCCTCACGCTGATCGGCCTTCCCGTCGTCGGCATCCTCTCGCTCACGCGGTCCTGGACGGTCGTCGCCGGAAAGCTGCAATGGAAGGGCGGCCGGCTCACCTGGATCTGGGGGAACCTCGAGGACGGCATCGTCGGGCCCGGACCGCTCAATCGCTGGCGGGCGTTCTACTGGTCCGGCGTTCGCAATCCTTGCAACGACCTTCGGTACATCCGCGGCGTATCCAAAGTCGGCCGCCCGCTCTGGCGCAAGACGTGGGGCGCGAAGCCCGGCGGATTTTATGTGGCCGCGGGCTGGAATTCATCGGGGTATCCGGTTTTGAGCGGGGGAAGAAATGTCAACCCATACTGAATGCATCGTTCCGACTGGCGCCCGCTCCGGGCAGGGCGGCTATTCCAACATCAACGGGAAATATGGCCACCGCATAACGTATGAGTTCGTTCACGGCCCAATTCCGCCGGGGATGTATGTCTGCCACCATTGCGACAACCCGCCGTGCGTGAATCCCGATCACCTCTTTCTCGGGACACCCTCAGACAACATCCGAGACATGGTGCACAAGGGGCGCAACAGCCTCAACGGTGCGCGCGCTGGAAATAAGGTTATTTCAGCCATGATGCGCGCGAAAACGCACTGCAAACGCGGACACCCGCTGAGCGGCGAAAACCTTTACGTGAAAAAGAACGGCAATCGTGCATGCAAGGCGTGCAATCGCGAAAGTCACAAAAGGTTAGGCGCATTACGGCGCAATTGAAGGACGCCGCTGTTAGAACAATTTCAAGGAGCATTCCCATGTCAACCACATCGACCGAAGTCAAAGCCGCCGTTTCCCAGGAAGCCGCGAAACTCTCAGGCGATGCCGCCAAGGCCGCGTCGCAAGTGCAGGCTAAGGCCGCGCTCGATATCTCCTCGCTCAAGCAGCGGGTGACGTCGCTCGAGTTGGATGCGAAAACCTGGTACGAGAAGCACGTGCCGCTCGTGCTCGGGATCGCCGGTCTCGTCGCCGGGTTTCTGATCGGGCGCATCGTGTAATGGACCAACCGCACAAAGTCGCGGCCGTTGCGTCCGGTGCCACGTGGGTCGGATGGCTGTCATGGCTGGGCGCCCACCTCGCGCAGGTCAATCAGGTCGTCCAGTTCTTCGTGCTGATGCTGGCCCTCCTGACCGGCATCTATGCCTTGCGGGCCGCTCGGCTGGCGTTGAAGTGAGCGGCTTCGCCGCGGCGCTCGCGCTCGCGGTCGACCTCGAGGGCGCCTTTTCCAAGGATCCCCGCGACCCGGGAAACTGGACTGGCGGTGCCGTCGGATCGGGCACGCTCAAGGGCACGAAGTGTGGGATCAGCGCCGCTGCGTACCCGTCGCTCGACATCGAGCATCTGACGGCCGACCGGATCAGCGAGATCTACCTCGTCGACTATTGGCAGCGCATGGGGTGCGAGCAGCTCCCGCCGGCGCTTGCGCTCGCCGTGTTCGCGTTCGCTGTGAACGAGGGGCAGCCGACCGCCGCACGGATCCTGCAGCGGGTCGTCGGCGCGACGCAGGACGGCGTCGTCGGCATCGCGACGATCGCCAAGGCGTGCGCGCTCGAGATCACATACGTCGTTTCATCGTTCATCGCTGACTGCGCGCTCCATTACGTCGGCTGCAAGGGGTTCGTGACCGACGGGCGCGGCTGGCTGCGCCGGTCGGCCGAGACAGCCCTGCAGGCCGGGAGGCTCCTACCGTGACGGACTTCATCAACTGGCTGATCGGCGTCGCCCGGGCGAACCCGGACCCGCTGTCGCTCATCGTGGGAACCCTCGGCGCTTGGGCGCTCGGCGTGATGCTCGAGGCGTATGCGATTCCGACGAGCTGGTCGACGCGGTCCCAGCAGGGCGCCACCGCGGCGGCGACGGTCTTGGGCGGCGCGACCCTTTCGACCTTGATCTGGGGCTATCTCGACCCGCACAACAGCATCGGGATGCGCTTGAGCATCGCGATTCCGGTCGCAGCATTCTCCGCCATCGGCTACCCGGCGATCGCCCGCTGGGCGACCGCGAAATGGCCGGCGATCGGGACGATCTGGAAAATGTCGCAATGAACGACTGCCATACATGCTTCTGGCGTTCGGGAATCCCGGCCAAGGACGGGAGGTGGTGGTGCGCGCATAAGACCGATAACGGCTGGCTCGAGTCTCTCCGAAAGCCGCGCTGTCAGGGCGCCTATCTCGAGGAACCAGAGCCATCGAGACACGTCGTTGCGCTTTCTTACCCGGTGGAAAAATGAATCCTCTCACCCCTTACCTCTTGCTCATCAAGCTCGCCGCGGCACTGCTGCTTATGGCCGGAATCGCATTCGGCGTCTGGTTCTATGGTCATCGCAGATACGAGGCCGGGGACGCGCACCGGCAGGCTATCGACGCCGCAGCGGCCCATAAGGCGCAGCAGCTCGCGGACG
>VFSW01004222.1_pt1 | contig 21430 bp, 17 predicted proteins | sample 5358111 | NCBI WGS metagenome assembly VFSW01 (sample SAMN11554181, study PRJNA540505) | mine drainage metagenome | isolation source: sediment from site ElyBrook_90M | place: USA: Ely Copper Mine, Vershire, VT | collected 2017
CCCGGCTGGGCGCCCCCGTCCGCCGCCCGGGCCGGCACCGCGAGTGTGTCCGATTCGGAGCAAGCATTGGGGGGCCGCTCAGGTGGAGTGACCGATGAACGTCCTCACGATGCGCGCCGGCGTGCGCCGCGGCTCCCGGTCGTGACCGTGTTCGGCAAAGTTTTGATCGCCAATCGCGGCGAGGTCGCTTGCCGGATCATGCGGACCGCGAAGGCTCTTGGTTACCGTACCGTCGCCGTGTTCAGCGATGCGGACGCCGGCGCGCTTCATGTTCGGGAGGCGGACGAAGCGGTCCGCATCGGTCCGCCGCCCGCGAAGGACAGCTACCTCAATATCGCCGTGCGCCTGGCTGCCGCAAAGCTGGCCGGCGCCGACGCTGTCCATCCGGGCTACGGTTTTCTCTCTGAGAACGCCGCATTTGCGCGAGCCTGCTCGGAAGCGGGTCTCGTCTTTATCGGCCCGCCTCCGTCGGCGATCGATGCGATGGGTAATAAGGCGCGGGCAAAAGCTCTGATTGAGAAAGCCGGCGTTCCTTGCGTGCCTGGCTACCATGGCGGCGATCAGTCCGACGACCACCTTATGGCAGAAGCGCGGCGGGTCGGATTTCCACTCATGGTCAAGGCCGCGGCCGGCGGGGGCGGCCGCGGCATGCGGCTTGTGAACGCTCCCGAGGATCTCGCGAATGCGCTGACGCGCGCGCGTTCCGAGGCGGCGAGCGCTTTCGGTTCCGGCGAACTCATTCTTGAAAAAGCGATCGCCGACGCCCGTCACATCGAAATTCAGGTCTTTGCCGACCGGCACGGCAACATTATCCATCTCGGCGAACGCGATTGTTCGATCCAGCGCCGTCATCAAAAGGTGATCGAGGAGGCGCCATCGCCCGCAGTCTCAACGGAACTCAGAGCGAAGATGGGTGACGCCGCTATCGCGGCAGCGCGCGCTGTCGGCTACGTGAGCGCCGGCACCGTCGAGTTTCTGCTCGATCCGTCGGAAAGATTCTACTTTCTTGAGATGAATACGCGGCTTCAGGTCGAGCATCCGGTGACCGAGGCAGTTACCGGATTGAATCTGGTCGAATGGCAGCTGCGGGTGGCCGGGGGCGAGAGGTTGCCGCTCGAACAGCGGCAGGTCGTGATTGCCGGCCATGCCATCGAGGCACGCCTCTACGCTGAAGATCCTCACGAAGGCTTTCTGCCGCAAAGCGGGGCTCTGATCGATTGGCGCCCGGCGTCCGGACATGGCGTGCGCATCGATCATGGTCTGGCGCCGGGTCAACGCGTCAGCCCTTTCTACGATCCGATGCTGGCCAAGGTGATCGCCCACGGGGCGACGCGTGAGGAGGCGCGCCGGCGGCTTATCAAGGCATTGGAAGATACGGTCGCACTCGGCTTGACCACCAATCGCAGCTTCCTCGTCGCCATGCTCCGCCACCCTTCTTTCGTGGCAGGTGAGGCGACGACCACCTTCATCGACCGGTACTTTCCCGCCGGTAGTGACGCCTCGCGGCGGCCACAGCCGGATTTGCGCACGCTGGCGCTTGCGGCGGTGCTGCTGTTTGAAGCGCGAACCTGTGCGGCGGGGAATGAGGTCGGCGCGGCGCAGAACTGGTCGTCGACCGGCATTGCCGTGTGGCCGCTACGACTGACGCTGGGCGATATCCACCACCTCGCCAGCATCATGGCCGTCCGGACGAATGTTTATTTGATCGCGCTTGGCAAGGACGTGGTCGAATTTTCGGTCGAGGAACGCTCCGAAGACGCCATCCGCTTTACCGCAATGGGCCTGCAACACACCGCGCGCTTTGCCTCGCACGAAGGCATCCTCTATCTCGATTTCAACGGCCTCACCGTCGTTGTGCGCGAGACAGTGCTCGACACCGGCGGTTCGATCCGCCGCGACGGCTCCTCGCGGCTCCTCGCGCCGATGAACGGCGCAATCATCGGCGTGTACGCCAAGCCGGGGGATGGCGTCAGCAAGGGACAGCGCATCGTCGTGCTGGAAGCGATGAAGATGCAGCACGAGATTTGCGCGGAACGCGCCGGCACTATCGACAAGGTCCTGGTCAAGCCCGGTGACCAAGTCGCGACCCGGCAGCTTCTGGTCGAGCTCATGCCGGAGGTGAGCGCCGCGCAAAATCGGACGGAGGCGAGGCTATGAACGACAAAGTTGTGATCACCTGCGCACTCACCGGCGTGCTGACCGATCCGAAACAGCACCCAGTGCCGGTGACGCCCACGGAGATGGCGCGCGAGGCGAGAGCCGCCTTCGATGCTGGCGCGGTGGTCATGCACGTTCACTTCCGCCAGCAGGCTCCGGGCAAAGGCCATTTGCCGTCGTGGGAGCCAGACCTCGCAGCGACCATCATGCGGGCAATCCGCGATGCCTGCCCCGGCGTGATCCTCAACGAATCGACCGGCACTATCGGCCCGGACATTTCCGGCCCGCTTGCTTGTCTGCGCGCTGTTAAACCGGAGATCGCGGCGTGTAACGCCGGCTCGCTGAATTATCTGAAAGTGCGCGCCGACGGCTCCTGGGCGTGGCCCCCGCATCTATTCGACAATCCGGTCGAAAAGGTCAAAGCCTATCTTGATGTGATGGCCGAAACCGGCACCCAGCCGGAATTTGAATGCTTCGACGTCGGCATCGTGCGCTGCGTCGGCATGTACGCGAAGAACGGCATGTTCAAAGGCCGGCCAAAATACAATTTCGTCATGGGCGTTGAGTCCGGCATGCCGGCTGATCCCGATTTGCTGCCAGTCCTCAAGAAGCTCACCGTTCCGGATGCGCCGTGGCAGGTCACGGCCGTTGGCCGCGACAATATCTGGCCATTGCACCGGCGGGCGGCCGAGCTTGGCGGGCATTTGCGCACCGGTCTCGAAGACACGTTCTACTTGCCCAATGGCGCCAAGGTGGGTTCGAACGGAACGCTGGTGGAAATGCTCGCGCGCTACGCGCGTGATGTCGGTCGTACCGTCGCCAGCCCGGCTGAGGCCCGCGGCCTTATGGGGCTCGCGGCGGTCTAACGCGCGACGTGCGTCGCTCCAGCGGCGTTCAGCGGAAGGCGGGCATCACCTCTTTGGCGAACAACTCGACCGAACGCGACGCAGCTTCATAGGGCAACGACCCAAAGATCATGTCGGACACGAAATAATTGATCCCCGTCTGTTCGACGGTTTCGGCGATATAGCGGCGCACTGTCTCGGGCGAACCGGCGATACCCATGCTCATGCCTTCAAGCGTTTCGAAATCGTCCGGGTAGATCATTCCAATGGGGAAGGGGATGCCGCCCCATTCCCAGAGGAAAGCCATATGGTGCCGCCACTGGCGATAGGCGGTGCGAATAAGCTCACGCGCCTTCGCGTCGCTGTCCGCAACGATGACATGGCGAAATACGCCGAGTAGCGGAATGTCAGCGGCATTGTTGCCCTGCGCCTGCCAGGCTGCGCGGTAGGCTTCGGTAAGCGCCTTGACGCCCGCGTTCGGGATCAGCGTCACGATATTGCCCTTGAGCCGCGCCGCGTCGGCTGCCCGGCCGGGCTCAATCGGCGCGAACCAGAGCGGAGGGTGCGGCTGCTGCAAAGGTCGCGCCGCAATGCGGACGTTCTTGAAGCGATAAAATTTGCCCTCATGATTCAAAATATCCGATGTCAGCGCCTTGAGAATAATTTCCGTCGCCTCGCGGTTCATCGCCGGCGCCGACTCCGGATCTACGTCGAAACTGGCGATTTCGATCGGCGAAGCGCCGCGGCCCAATCCCAATTCCAGCCGCCCGCGGCTCATGTGGTCGAGCATCACCACTTCTTCGGCGACCCGCAGCGGATGGTACATCGGCGTGACGTAGAGCAGCGGGCCGAAGCGCAGCCGCTCGCTGCGTTGTGCTGCTGCAGCGAGGAACACGCTGGGCGAGGGCGCCATGCCCAGTGGCGTCGAATGATGTTCGGCGATGTGATAGGAGCGAAAACCGGCGCGATCGTATTGTTCGATGAGCTTGAGCCGTGTTTCGAACAGATCGGCAAGCGGTATGCCGTTATCGTCAAGATGATCGAAGATTCCGAATTGCAGCGCCAACGCAGCCTCCCAAAAAGGAATTGTTTCTATGGTACCGGAGTCGCGCTCCGGCTTGCTTGAGCTGCTAGTGAACCTGCCGCTCCTGGCCCACCCAGAACGGCTTGCGCAGCTCGCGTTTGAGGATCTTGCCCGTCGGCGTGCGCGGCAACGTTTCAACGAAATTGATTGAACGCGGCACCTTGTAACCGGCGATGCGTTCGCGGGCGAAAACGATCAATTCGTCAGGCGTGACTTGGGCGCCGGGCTTTTTGACGATGATTGCTTTTACGGCCTCGCCCCATTTATCGTCCGGGACGCCGATTACGGCCACGTCGGCGACCGCCGGGTGGCCGAACAGGGCGCTTTCGACCTCGGCGGGATAAATGTTCTCGCCGCCGGAGATGATCATGTCCTTCACCCGGTCGTAGATGTAGATGTAGCCGTCCTTGTCGAAGTAGCCGGCGTCGCCGGTATGGAACCAGTCGTTACGTATCGTCCGGCGCGTTGCTTCGGGCTGATTCCAGTAACCAAGCATATTCTGCGGCGAGCGGGTCACGATCTCGCCGACTTCGCCGATGGCGACTTCGATGCCGTTGGCGTCGACCGCACGGATTTCGATGCCATGCATCGCCTTGCCGCAAGATTTGAGCCGTTCCGGTACTTTATCGTCATGGTCCTCGGGCGGCAGGTACGTGATGGCGCCCGTGGTCTCGGTCAATCCGTAAACTTGCGCCAGACCGCAGCCGAATACTTTGAGCGCATTGCGTACCAGATCGACGGGCGCCGGCGACGCCCCATAGACGATCACTTCGAGTGACGAGAAGTCCGTAGTGCCGCACTGCGGGTGCTGCAACAGGAACAGCAGCAGTGCCGGCACCATAAAAGCCTTGGTGATGCGATATTCCGGGATCAAACGCAGAATCGCACCGGGATCCGCGTCGCGCATCAGCACGGTGTCGATGCCGCGATAGAAGCCAATCAGCGCCCAGCCGCTGCCGCCGATGTGAAACAGCGGCATGCAGACCAGGTTGACGTCGTTCTCGTGCCATTCGCCCACATGCCGCAGCCCGCCCTGCGCCAACGGCATGAGATTGGCGTGACTGAGTTGCGCTCCCTTCGGATTGCCCGTCGTGCCGCTGGTGTACATCTGAATGGCGCAGTGCTCGGGCGGGACCGGCATCGCCGGATCGTCAGCCGGTTGAACGGCGAGCCAATCCGAGTAGTTGGTCCAGGAATTGTGCGGAGCATCCAGCGCAATGATGCGGCGAACCGTTTTCATTTCACGCGCCACCGTCTCGACGAGCGGGTAGAAGTCCGACCCGACGAACAGCATCTCGGCACCGGCGTCGGCGATCACAAACGCCACTTCCGGCGGCGCCAAGCGGAAATTGACCGGAACCAGCACCACATCGGTTTTCGCGGCGCCGAACCAGAGTTCGAAGAAAGCCGGAACGTTTTTGGACAAGATCGCGATCCGCGCCTGTGGCCGCACGCCTTCGGCAATCAAGCCGTTGGCAACCTGATTGGCGCGGCGATCCAGTTCGGCAAAGGTTATGCTCCGTCCCTCAAAATGGATTGCTACCCGGCTCGAACGTGTTTTGGCGTGATAGCGCGTGATATCACCGACGGTCTGAATATCTGCGACGCTTTCGACCTGAAGCATGGCGATCCTCCCAACGGTGGCGTAATTTTTTTTACGAAGCTGCTCTTGTGGAATGGTAGGCAGTTTTCGGTTCGTCCGGAAGCCCGAAAAGCGGCCGTATCGCATCGGCTTGGAGCCGTATTCGCTGCGGCGCTATTTCTTGTCCACGCGCGTAGCGGTTATTTTTGCCTCTGTTAACCCGTCGACGACGATCCGCACGTCGAGGTCAGGCCGCAGCTTTGCAAAGTCCGCGACTGCGGGGTTGGGTACTAGCAGCCAGACCGGCGGAGTGAGCGCTGCCATGGCCTGGAGGTCGAGACACCGCGGCGGTTCCCGAAGATAGAAGAACACGTTGGTGTCGAGGCGCAAGCAATACGCCGGTGCCGGCGCGACGCGCATGGCCAGGTCGATCGTGCGGGCGGCAAGCCGCGTCTCGCCGAAACGATCAGCGAACAGCGGCATGATAGCCACAACCAGAACGAACTGGTAGATGATGAGCGGGCCAAGCATCGTAGCCGCGACGCCCTTGATGACCGCATACCGGGATTTTTCCAGAAGGTCCCAAGCGATACCGGCCAGCACGGCAACTGATGGCGCAATCGGCATGGCATAGCGCGTATTGACGCCGGGCCATAGCATCAGGATCACGGTGCAAATTCCGGAATAGAGCACCATTGGCGCGACCACGGCCGGAACATCCGATGCGTTTCGGTCTCTCCGCCAGGGCCTGGGAACAAACGGCAACATGAGAGACGCCGGCAACAGTTCCAAAAACAGACCGACGATATTGCGCGAATTCCTGGCGAGGTAATCAAGCAATGCCGGATGGTACTGCACTCTGGCGTAAGCGAGCCAGATTCCCTCATCGCCCGAATGGTAAATCGCGGTTGCCCAGGCGATTATTGCCGCCATCGGAATCATCATGCAGAGGACGAAGCCAGGCACGTCCCGCCACCGCCGTTCGATGATCAAATAAGCGGCTACGCCCAGCCCGAAAAATCCCGCCGGCTGCGGACCCTTCGCCATCGCAAGCGCGGCGAGCAAGAGGCCGCAGCCGATCCAGCGCAGAATCGTGACGCGGCCTGAAGCCATGCCTTCCCACCACAGCACGAAGGCGGCAAATGACAGCGCCGTCACGACAGTATCGGGCTCGGCAATCGTCAATTTCTGCAACAGCAGTGGACAAAACACGAAGCACAGCGCTGCGAATAACGATGCCGTCAAACTTGCGTAATGCCGCGTGACCCGCTGCACCAGAAGCGCTGTCAGCAAAACCGAGATCATCGCCGGCAGCCGCGCCGACCATTCGTTCACGCCGCCGGTGAGCAGAGCGAAGCCGGCGATCAGCCAGCCCAGCAGGGATGGCTTTTCATGCCATCGGATCCCGTAGACGAAGGGCTGGAGAAAATGTCCGTTCGCGAGAACGTCGCGGGCGATTTCGGCGTTGGTGCCTTCTTCATAAATGAACGAACGCACCGTCAGATTCGGCAGCACCGCACAAGCCCAAAGGAGCACAATGAGAATGGGCACGGCGCCGGGCCGGCGCAGAAATTGCTCCAGCCGTTCGGCCGCCTCGCCAACCGTGCGGTCAAGGTCCTTGAGAATTCCGCTCACTGCCATGCTGATCCGCCACCTGAGATTGGCCGCGCTCTCGCGGTTGCGGCGGACGATGCGGCGGATCTCAATGGAGCCGATATACTTTTACCGCGGTATCGTGAAGCGCGGCACGATATACGGCTTCGCCCAGCGGCTCCAGGGCGGCTCGATAAGCCGCAAGCAGGTCGGAATATCGTGTCCACAGTTTCTCGACCGGGAAGTTCGATCCGAACAGGCAACGCTCGGCGCCGAATATCTCGATCGTTTCTTTGACGACCGCGGCGACGTGGCCGGGATCGTTTTTGTGGATGAAGGTGCCGAGAGCGGACAGCTTTGACACCATGTTTGGACATGCAGCAAGAAGTCGCATCCCTTTGCGCCAGCGTTCCCATCCATCGGGTGAAAGATCCTCCAACATCCCCGCGTGCTGGAGGATGAAAGTGACCTTAGGAGCACTGTCGGCGAGTTCTGCCGCCCCCGCCATCTGTCCGGCGAAAACCTGGAGATCGAAGGACCAGCCGTAGTCGGAAAGTTGCCCGACGTTTTTTTGCAACGTCGGATCGCGAGCGAGATCGGGTCCCGCGGCAAAGCGGTATTGCGGATTCTCATGCCACTGGAGCTGCATCCGAAGGCCGCGCATGCCGCGATATTTGGTCAAGCGGTCGAGTTGCGGGCGTACGTCGTGCGCGAGAAAATCGGCATAGCCGACGATCGCTTGCGGGAAGCCGGTTGCGTCAGCGGCTTGCTGCACATAAGCGACCTCGTCTTCGAAACGTTCCTTGGCCCAATTGGCCTGAACGTACACGGATTGCGTTACGCCGGTGCCGGCAAGATCGGCGAGGAATTCGCTAATTGGATAGTCGCGCCGGATTGCCTCATAAGGCCCGAAGATGCGCGGCTGCATCGGCCCGTCGAGCCACGGAAGGTCGCGGCGGCGCCAAATGTGGTGATGCGCGTCAATGATCCCGGTCATGCCGTCCCCTTATTTCGATGTGATTGAATAGCCGCTTGGAGCGCCATTAGCCAAGCTTTCACTGGCGACAACCGCCAGACGTTCGCATATGTAGGGCTATACATCCGGCTGCATTCGCGGGGCTTTTTTAACTTCTGCGGAATCCGGACCGGCGATAGAGTAAACCTAACGGCCATTTCTCGGCCCCCGCCGAGACAGACGGAGAAGACTATGCGCATTGTTTGCATCGGCGGCGGACCGGCGGGGCTCTATTTCGGTCTCCTCATGAAGAAGGAGAACCCGGTCCACCACGTTACGGTCGTCGAGCGCAACCGGCCCTACGACACGTTCGGCTGGGGTGTGGTGTTCTCGGACGCCACCATGGAGAATATGCGCGCGTGGGACGCCGAGACCGCCGACGCTATCGAGACAGCGTTCAATCATTGGGACGACATCGAGGTCCTGATCAAGGGCCGGCGGATGCGCACCACCGGCCACGGCTTCGTCGGCATCGGCCGTAAGAAGCTCCTTAATATCCTCCAGGCGCGTTGCGAGGAGCTTGGCGTCGAACTTGTCTTCGAGCGCGAAGTTGACTCCGATCTCGAATTTCCTGACGCCGATCTCGTCATCGCGTCGGATGGCATCAATTCCAAGATTCGCAGCCGCTACCAGGTTGAGTTCAAGCCCGACATGGTCATGCGGCCGAACCGCTTCGTCTGGCTTGGGACCAACAAGCTGTATGACGCCTTCACGTTCGACTTTCGCCGCACCGAGCACGGCTGGTTCCAGGCTCACATCTACAAGTTTGACCAGAGCACTTCGACGTTCATTGTCGAGACTACCGAAGACATCTTCAAAGCGCATGGCCTCGATCAGGCGGATGAGGCGCGTTCGATTGCTTTTTGCGAGGAGCTGTTCAGCGAGGTGCTCGACGGCGGCAAGCTGATGAGCAACGCCCGCCATCTGCGCGGCTCGGCGTGGCTCAATTTTGGCCGGCTGACCTGCGGCAAATGGAGCCATTTCAACGGACAGAGCCATGTCGTGCTGATGGGTGATGCCGCGCATACGGCGCATTTCGCCATCGGCTCCGGCACCAAGCTCGCGCTGGAAGATGCTATCGAGCTGACCAAACAGTTCCGAGCCTTTGGCGGCACAACAGATAAAATTCCCGAGGTGCTGGCTGCTTATGAGGAAGTGCGCGCCGTCGACGTAGCGCGCATCCAGAACGCCGCCCGCAATGCGATGGAATGGTTCGAGGTGGTCGGCAGCCGCTACGCCGATACGCTTGAGCCGGAGCAGTTCATGTATTCACTGTTGACGCGCTCCCAGCGCATCAGTCACGAGAACCTGCGGCTGCGCGACAAGAAGTGGCTTGAAGATTACGAGCGCTGGTTCGCGGCGCGCGCCGGAATCAATCTCGATCCCGACGGTCCGCCGGTGCCGCCGATGTTTACACCGTATCGGGTACGCGGCCTCACACTGGCAAACAGGATCGTCATGTCGCCGATGGCCATGTATTCGGCCAAGGACGGCGTACCCAACGACTTCCATCTCGTGCATTTCGGCAGTCGAGCGCTCGGCGGAGCCGGCTTGCTGTTCGGGGAGATGACCTGTGTTTCGCCTGATGCGCGCATCACGCCCGGTTGCCTCGGTCTGTGGAACGACGAGCAGGCGGCGGCCTGGAAGCGTATCGTCGACTTCGTCCATACGACGACGTCAGCAAAATTCGGTCTGCAGATTGGCCATGCTGGGCGCAAGGGTTCGACGCGGCTTGCCTGGGAGGGGATCGATCAGCCGCTTGACGAGGGCAACTGGCCGCTGATTTCTGCATCGGCGCTGCCGTATATGTCCAATAGTCAGGTGCCGCGCGCGATGACGCTGGCGGATATGGATCGGGTGAAGGCAGATTTTGTTGCCGCCACCAAGCGCGCCATCGAGGTTGGTTTCGATATCCTCGAAGTGCACTGTGCCCACGGCTATCTGCTCTCGTGTTTTCTTTCGCCGCTGACGAACCGCCGCACTGATGAATATGGCGGTTCGCACGAGAACAATGCCCGTTATCCGCTGGAGGTGTTCCGCGCCATCCGCGCGGTCTGGCCGCAAGACAAGCCGATCTCTGTGCGGCTCTCGTGTCATGATTGGACCGAGGGCGGCAATACGCCGGCCGATGCTGCGATCTACGCCAAAATGTTCAAAGACGCGGGCGCCGATCTGGTCGATTGTTCCTCGGGGCAGGTTTCCAAGGAAGAGAAGCCGGTTTATGGCCGCCTGTTCCAGACGCCATTCGCTGACAAGCTGCGCAATGAGGTCGGCATCGCGACCGTGGCCGTCGGTGCGATTTCGGAAGCCGATCACGCGAATTCGATCATAGCGGCGGGCCGCGCGGACCTCTGCGCCATCGCGCGTCCGCATCTCGCCGATACCGCCTGGACCTTGCATGAGGCGGCCAAGATCGGCCTGAAATCGGTCGCCTGGCCGAAGCAATATCTATCTGCCAAGTTACAATATGAGACCAATCTTGCCCGCGCTGCAGCCGGTCCGCGGCCGAATTAAGAGGCTTGCACGGCAGTGACGGATAAGTTGCTCGACGATCGCCACGTGCTTGTCACTGGCGCTGGTACCGGGATCGGTGCGGCGATTGCGAGTGCATGTGGCCGAGCCGGCGCGCGCGTCACGCTCGCCGGCCGCCGCCTCGATCCGCTGGCCGCGCTGCAGGTTAAGCTCGGCGAGCGTGCCCATGTCGTGGCAGATTTCGACGTGGCCGATGAAGACAAAGTCCGCGCCGGCGTGGCGGCCGCGCGCAGTGCATTCGGCCCGATCGACATTCTCGTCAACAATGCCGGCGAGGCGCCGAGCGGTCCGTTCACAAAAACCGACCTGGCGACCTGGAACCATGTGCTTGCCGTCAACCTCACCGGCACTTTCCTGGTGACGCGCGAAGTTGTGCCGGACATGACAGCGAAGCGGGCCGGGCGAGTGATCAATATCGCTTCAACCGCGGGACTGGTCGGCTACGCCTATGTGTCGGCCTACGTGGCCGCGAAGCATGGTGTTGTCGGGCTCACGCGCAGCCTGGCGCTGGAATTCGCGCGTATCGGCATTACAGTCAATGCAGTCTGCCCCGGCTACGTCGAAACGCCGCTGCTGGAGCGTGCCGTTGACAATATCGTTGCCAAGACCAAACGCAGCCGCGAGGAAGCGCGCGCCACGCTGGTATCATTGAACCCGCAAGGCCGTTTGGTGACTCCGGACGAGGTGGCGAATGCCGTTCTGTGGCTCGCCTCCGAGGCCGCGAGCTCGATTAACGGTCAGGCGATTGCCATCGCGGGCGGCGAGGTTATGGTCGGGTAAGGCGAAGCGCGAGCAGCCGGGCTACTTGAAGCCTATAAATTTGAACCTTAAAATGATTTGCATCGGAACAAGATTGCGACTCGACCGCGCAATGCTATTTAACTGACAACGAGGCGTCGCGTGCAGGAAACCGCAAGCGTCCCGCTGGACGCGGAAACCAAGGTTGCCGAGCGCCCCGGCGACCATGAGAGCGAATTGCGTCTTTGGCTGCGCCTGCTGACCTGCACGACCTTGATCGAAGGCGAGGTTCGCCGCCGGCTGCGGCAGGAGTTCGATGTTACGTTGCCGAGGTTCGATCTCATGGCGCAACTCGACAAGGCGCCGGGCGGGATGACCCTCGGCGAGTTATCGCAGCGCATGATGGTGTCCAACGGCAACGTCACGGGGCTGTCGGAGCGGCTCGTAGCGCTCGGCTTGCTTGATCGCCGGCAGTCACGCAGCGATCGGCGAGCACAGATTGTGAACCTAACTCCGGAAGGCCGCCGCGTGTTTCGCGCCATGGCCCGCGCGCACGAGGGCTGGATCGCCGAGATATTCTCCGATCTCGCTCCCGCCGACGTCGAGACTTTGATGCGGCTATTGGCCAGGACCAAGGCCTCGGCGCGTGCCGCAATTGCCGGTGAGCCCTCGCAATGACTGGCGCCAATCCGGTAACTCTTCCGCTGAAGACCTATACCGCGCAGCATGTACAACTTGCGTTTTCCGGTGCAGTCGCGACAATCACGCTCAACCGTCCGGAACGCAAAAATCCGCTGACGTTTGAAAGCTATGCCGAGCTTGCGAATATTTTTCGCGCCGCCGCCCGCGACAAAGGCGTCAAGGCAATCATGATCACCGGCGCCGGCGGCAATTTCTGTTCTGGAGGCGATGTCTTCGAGATCATCAAGCCGCTCACCGAAATGGGTACGAGCGGCCTCCTCGATTTCACGCGCATGACCGGCGAACTCGTCAAAGCGATGCGAGCCGCTCCGCAGCCGATCGTAGCCGCCGTTGACGGCGTCTGTGCGGGCGCCGGCGCGATCATTGCCATGGCCTCTGACATCCGCGTCGGTACGGCGAATGCAAAAGTGGCGTTTCTGTTCAACCGGGTCGGCCTCGGCGGCTGCGACATGGGCGCTTGCGCTATCTTGCCGCGAATCATTGGTCAGGGCCGCGCCGCGGAGTTGCTGTTCACTGGCCGATCGCTCAGTGGCGAAGATGCTGAGCGGTGGGGCTTCTTCAACCGGCTCTCGCCGTCGGTCAATGTCCTCGCCGACGCGCATGCGCTAGCAACCGAACTTGCCGCCGGACCGACCTTCGGCAATGCGATGACCAAGCGCATGCTTGAAATGGAATGGGCAATGTCGGTCGAGACCGCGATCGAAGCCGAAGCGGTTGCGCAGGCGCTGTGCATGGAAACTGAGGACTTCGTCCGGGCATATCGCGCCTTCGCGGAGAAGCGCAAACCGGTGTTCGAAGGGAATTGATTCTTGCCGGGTGGCCCGATCATGCAGAACGAGGATGATGCACCATGATCCGCTCGGCACACGTCGACACTTTTGCCCGCGATCATCTGCCCGGGCCCGAGCAGTGGCCGGACTTTTTGTTCAATCTGCCCGAGGTGCGCTATCCGGACCGTCTGAACTGTATAAATGCATTCGGCGACGACTGGGTTGCCGCTGGTCAAGGCGGCCGCGAGTGTGTGATTTCGCCGACCGAGACGTTGTCATACGGCGATCTTGCGGAGCGCCTGAACCGCATAGCCAATGTGCTGACCCGCGATCTCGGTATGGTGCCCGGAAATCGCGTGCTGCTGCGCGGACCGAACAGCCCGATGATGGTGGCGGCGTATTTCGCGGTCATCAAGGCTGGCGGCGTCGTGGTCGCGACCATGCCGCTGTTGCGCGCCAAGGAGATCGCATTTCCGATCACCAAGGCGGAAATTCGGCTCGCGCTCTGCGACGCGCGGCTCGCGGACGAAATGGAAAAGACGCGGTCGCTCGCGCCCGAGCTCAGTCGGGTGGTTTATTGGGGCCGCGGCGATGCCGATAGTCTTGAAACTTTGATGGCGAAGCCGGGTTACGAACGTTTCGACGCCTGCGACACCGCGAGCGACGACGTTTGTTTGATCGCGTTTACCTCGGGCACAACCGGTGTACCCAAAGGAACGATGCATTTCCACCGCGACATGCTGGCAATCAGCGATACTTTCGGCAAATACGTGCTGCGCGCCAACCGTGACGATCGCTTCATCGGTTCGCCGCCGATCGCCTTCACCTTCGGACTGGGTGGCTTGGTGCTGTTTCCGTTGCATGTCGGCGCCGCGGCTATCCTGCTTGAAAAGGCGTCGCCGGACGATCTTCTGCAGGCATTCGGCCAGTTCGGCGCCACTGTCTGCTTCACGGCGCCGACGGCGTATCGTTACATGCTTGGCAAGGTGAAGGATCACGATCTGTCATCGCTGCGCAAATGCGTCTCCGCCGGTGAAACATTGCCTGCGGCGACGTTCGAGGCATGGCTCGGCGCGACAGGCATCCGGATCATCGACGGCCTTGGCTCGACCGAGATGCTGCACGTTTTCATCGGCTCGCGGGAAGAGGAAATGCGGGCGGGCGCTACCGGCAAGCCGGTGCCCGGATACGAAGCGCGCGTGATCGATGAAAATGGAGGCGAAGTGCCCGCTGGGACGCCCGGCCGTCTCGCCGTGCGCGGTCCGACCGGCTGCCGCTATCTCGGTGACAGGCGTCAGCTTGAATACGTGCAGCGCGGCTGGAACATTACCGGCGATACGTATATCAAGGATGCCGACGGCTATTACAGATATCAGGCGCGCTCCGACGACATGATTATCTCCGCGGGCTACAACATTGCGGGACCGGAAGTGGAGACGGTCTTGCTGGCTCATCCCGCGGTCGCCGAGTGCGGCGTCGTCGGTCAGCCTGACGATGAGCGCGGTCAGATCATCAAGGCATATGTGATCCTGCGCGCGGGCTTTGCCGCCGACGTCGCCATGACCCACGCGCTCCAGGAGCATGTGAAGGCGTCCGTGGCGCCATTCAAATATCCGCGTGCCATCGAATACGTGACGAGTTTGCCGCGCACGGAAACCGGCAAACTGCAACGGTTCGAGTTGCGGCGCCGAGCTGCCGAATCGGCCGCCAGCAAGCTAGCGTCTTGATTTTTGGTGAAGCTTGATCTTTTCGGAAAACCGGCTTCCAGTTTTCCGGATCATGCTCAAGGGAGATTGAAATTGTCCGATAGCTCGACCGACACTTTGCCGCCACGCACGCGCGGGAACGAGGTGCTGCATCCCTCAGGTTGGCCGCGGCCGAAGGGCTACGCCAACGGCATCAAAGCGCGCGGCGACCTCGTTTTTGTCGGCGGATTGGTGGGCTCGGATGAACGGGGACGTTTCCCGGCGGATTTCGTCGGGCAGACCCGGCAATTGCTCGCCAATATCGTCGCCGTTTTAGCCGAAGGCGGCGCGCTGCCGCGCCACGTCGTGCGCATGACTTGGTACGTTCGCGACATGGACGAATATCTCAAAGCCCGTCCGGCGCTTGGCGAAGTCTATCGGGAAGTCATGGGCGATCATTATCCGGCCATGGCCCTGGTAGCCGTTACGCGGCTCACCGAGCCGGAAGCGCGGGTTGAGATCGAAACGACCGCGGTTGTGCCGGAGGCGTAGGTTTCATGGCGACGGTCACACCTGCAGATACCGCTGCCGCACGGTCGGGTCGGCGGCTAAGCCAGCCGAGGAACCTGACCAGACGACGTGACCCTTCTCGATAACGACGTGGCGGTCGGCGAGCTTGAGCAGCGCGTCGATGTGCTTGTCGACCAGCAAAATCGCCTGACCCTCCGCTTTTAACCGCTTGAGGCTTGCCCAGATATCGTTGCGAATGAGCGGCGCCAGCCCTTCGGTAGCTTCGTCCAGGATCAGAAGCTTCGGGTTAGTCATCAGGCCGCGTCCGATCGCCAGCATTTGTTGCTCGCCGCCGGAGAGTTCGTTGCCCATGTTGCGGCGCCGTTCGGCGAGGACGGGAAACATCTCGTAGATATCGTCGAGCCGCCAACGCGGTGGTCCGAGACGAGCGGCGGCGGTCGCGATCAGATTCTCCTCGACGCTGAGCGTCGGAAAGATTTGACGGCCTTCGGGCACGAGGCCGAGGCCGGCCTGGGCAATGCGGTAAGGCGGCAGACCGTCGAGACGAAAATCGCCGAATGTGACCCGTCCGCCGGCAGCCGGCAGAAGTCCCATGATTGTCGCGATCGTGGTCGTTTTGCCCATGCCGTTGCGGCCAAGGAGTGTGACCACTTCGCCCGCGCCGACAGTGAAGCTCACGTCGAACAGCACTTGGGCGGCGCCGTACGCGGCCTTGAGCGTTTCGACCTGCAGCACTGTCACTCCATTTGTTCGCCGAGATAGGCGGCGACGACCTGCGGATCGGTGCGCACCTCTTGCGGCGAGCCGGTGGTCAAGAGACGGCCGCGGATCAATACCGAGATGCGATCGGCGAGCGCGAACACTGCCGCCATGTCGTGCTCGACAAGGATCATGGTGAATTGACCCTTGAGGCTGCGCAGCAATTCCACCAGCCGCTCGGTTTCGTCGCGCCCGATGCCGGCCCTCGGTTCATCGAGAAGCAGCAGCTTCGGCTTCATGGCGCGCGCAATGGCAAGCTCCACCGCGCGCTTCTCGCCGTGCGAGAGTTCGCCGGCCGGCAGATGGGCCCGGTCGGCAATGCCGGTCTGTTCGAGCGCCGCCATGGCCGGAAGATTGAGCGCGGTCTCGTCGGCGGCCCGGCCAAAGAAGCGCAAGCTCGAGCCTTTCCGGGCCTGAACGGCGAGCGCGACGTTCTCCAACACGGCAAAGCCCGGCAGGATCGAAGTGATTTGAAAACTCCGGGACAATCCGCGCATCGCGCGCGATTCGGGCGGCACGGCGGTGACATCGGCGCCGCCGAACACGATTCTGCCGTCGTCCGGCGGCATGAGGCCGGATATTTGATTGATCAGCGTGGTCTTTCCCGCGCCGTTCGGCCCGATAATGGCGTGGGTTTCGCCAGAAACGACGTCCAGTGTCACGTCGTCGGTCACAACGAGGCTGCCGAAGCTCTTGCGCAAGCTTTCCAGGCGAAGCACCGGGTCAGCCATGGCCAAGCCGCCACAGCCGGGAACTCAGGCCGATAATGCCGCCGCGGGCAAACAAAACCACCAAAACGAGAATGGGCCCGAAAATCACCTGCCAGTTCTCGATCACGCCGGAGAGCCATTCGTCGGCGACGAGGTAGGCAATGCTGCCGATGATTGCGCCGTCCAACGATCCAACTCCGCCAAGAATAACCATGACGAGGAGTTCGCCGGATTGCTGCCACGACATGTAGGTCGGAGCCACGAACTCGGTGAGATTTGCCAGGAGAAATCCGGAGAACCCGCCGAGCGCGCCGGCGATGATATAGGCGACCAGCTGGAATTGGCGCACGTTGAATCCGATCGTCGCCATGCGGGTCGGGTTCTCTTTCGCGCCGCGCAGGACGCGGCCAAAGCGCGATGCGACCAAAGCGCGACACAGTGCATAAGTCGCCAGCAGGCAGATGAGGGTGAAGTAATAGAACGCGCGGTCGCTCTTCAAGAGCGGCAATCCGACGACAGTGTTGCGGGCGGCAATGGTCAGGCCGTCGTCACCGCCATAGGGCGCGAGCGAGGTGGCGATGAAATATACCATTTGCCCGAATGCCAGCGTGATCATGATGAAATAGGCGCCTTTGGTCCGCAGGCACACGAGGCCGGTCAGGAAAGCGAACAGCATCGACACAGCAATCGCGACCGGGAGTGACACCAGCGCATCGGCGATGCCGTGAGCGGACAGAATTCCAACCGCGTAGGCGCCGAGCCCCACGAATGCGGCGTGGCCAAACGAGATCAGCCCGCCGTATCCGACCAACAGGTCAAGGGCGACGGCGGCGACGGCGAAAACCATGATGCGGGAGGTGACGTCGAGCAGATACTTTTCCGCGCTCAGCGAAGCCACCAGCGGAAGCAGTGCGAAAGCCAGAAAAAGCACTGCCGGGAGCACGATATCGCGCCGGGGGCGGAGCGGCCGTGCTGCCGTTCCGGCGGCGATAGCGGCGCCGGTCATCTCAACGGCCTCTGGCCGGGAACAGGCCGGCAGGCCGCAGGTACAACACGATGGCCATCAGGACGTAGATCAGCATCGAGGCGATGGCGGGGCCGACCACGCGCGCCGGCGACGGTCCCATGACGAGACGGAGCACATCGACCGAGAAGGAGCGGCCGAGCGTATCGACAAGACCGATCAGCAACGCTGCGACGAACGCGCCGCGGATCGAGCCGATGCCGCCGATGACGATGACCACAAGCGCAAGAATGAGGATGTTGGTCCCCATGCTCGGCTCGACCGAGATGATCGGCGCGATCATGATGCCGGCAAATCCCGCCAGCATTGTGCCAAAGCCGAACACAATCATGAACAGGCGTTCGATGTTGACGCCGAGCGCAGAAACCATGGGTGAATTGGTCGCTCCGGCGCGGACCAGCATGCCGATCCGCGTCGACGTGACCAGCAGATAGAGAACGACCGCAACCGCGAGGCCGGAACCGATGATGACAAGGCGCCAGACGGGATAGAGCAAGCCGCCCATCAGCACGACCGATCCGGTGAAGAATTCAGGCACCGGCAGCGTCAGCGGCGCGGCGCCCCAGATAAGTTTCACGGCGTGATTGAGAAACAGAATGATGCCGAACGTGGCAATGACCTGATCGAGGTGGTCGCGATCATAGAGATGGCGGAAGACCAGAAACTCAAGCAGCAGGCCGAAAGCCAGCGACGCGAGCAGCGCCAGCATCAGCGCGGCCAAAAAGTTGCCGACGACGCCGTAAAATGCCACCGCAAGATAGGCCCCGAGCATGTATTGAACGCCATGCGCGAGATTAATGAAATCCATCACGCCGAAAACCAGCGTCAAGCCGGCCGCGATCAGGAACAACAGGACGCCAAACTGCAATCCGTTCAGGATTTGGATGAGGAGGAGCGTGCCTGACATGGAACCGGCGTGGTATCGGGACAAGTCCCGCGGTTGCGCCGCCGCAAACCGGCAACGGCGTCTTCCGTCAGTCGGATCGGTCGCGCCGGCGAGAACATATCGCGCGGCCGAAGCTCACTTCATCGCGCAATCCTTAGCGAAGGGGTCACCGTAGTTGGCGAATACCTTCTTGTCGATTTCGGTCTCGAACTTGCCGTCCGGCCGCTTGGCGACTTTGACCAGATAGAAGTCCTGGATCGGATAGTGGTTGTTGTTGAACTTGAAGCCGCCGCGCAGCGACTTGAAGTCGGCTTTTTTCATGGCTGCGCGGAGCGCATCTTTGTCGGCAAGATTGCCCTTGACCTGGCGGACGGCACTATCGATCAGCAACGCAGCGTCATAGGACTGGAACCCGTAGGTTCCAGGCACGGCGTCGTAGTCCTTTAAGTATGCCTCGACGAACGCCTTGTTCTGCGGATTGTCCAGATTGGGCGCCCAGTTGGCACCACTGTACATGCCGAGCGCTGCCTCCCGTTCCGCCGGAAGATTTGCCTCGTCCACCGTGAAGGCTGACAAGACCGGGATCTTGTCAGCAAGGCCGGCCTGCCGGAATTGTTTGACGAAATTCACGCCCATGCCGCCCGGCACGAAAGCGAAAACTGCATCCGGTTTCGCCGCAGCGATCTTGGAAATCTCCGCCGAGTAATCGAGCTGGCCGAGCGGCACGTAAACCTCATCGAGAACCTCGCCGGAAAACTTGTGCTTAAAGCCCGCGGCGGCGTCTTTGCCGGCCTGGTAGTTCGGCACGATGATGATTACTTTCTTGACGCCGGATTCCTGGGCGTACTGGCCCAGCACTTCGTGCACCTGATCGTTCTGATAGGAGGTGACGAAGAAATTCGGATTGCAATCCTTGCCGGCAAACGCCGACGACCCGGCATTCGGGCTGATCAGGATGACATTGGCCTCGGTAACCGGCTTCATGATCGCACCGAGGATGTTGGAGAAAACCGGTCCGACCACGAACTGGACCTTGTCGCGATCGACGAACGCCTTGACCTTGCCCACGGCGACATCGGGCTTGCCCTCGTCATCGGCGACAATAACCTCGACGGGGAGGCCGCCGAGCTTGTTGCCCATCGTCTTGACCGCGAGCGAAAAACCGTTGCGCAATTGCTGGCCAATGACCGCCGCCGGGCCCGACAGCGTCGCGATGACGCCGATCTTGAGGGGTTCTTCCGCCTGGGCGACGGACGCGCACAGGCCGAGTGCGGCCGCAATAACAACTGTCGGCTTGAACTTGATCATATCAGGTCTCCTGACGACGCCGGCTCCGCAGATATTTTAAGTTTAAATTACCAGGCTTGTGAAGCGCCTTCAGCCGAATAATAATGCGGTGTCTTGGGACAAATTTACGCTCTTGATCGATTGCAGCAGGCAAATGTTGGCGGTCGAGAGGGCGCGTGCTTCAATATCGCGATTAAACAACGCAAGCGGGTGAGGGTACGATGAGTGCAATGACTGGCGGCGTCACGAAGGCTGGGACCGGCATCGACGGCATCGTCTGGAATATTCTCGGCCAGACCTACGTGCCGAAGCAGGTTTCGGAGAATTCGTTCTCCTGGCACGCGACCTTTCCGCCCGGTACGTTTGTCCCGCCGCACATTCATCCGACGCAGGATGAATTTATCTACATGCTCGAGGGCAAGATGGACCTCGTGCTCGAAGGCCACGAATATGTCGCCACGGCCGGCGACGTCATCCGGCTGCCGATGAACGTCCCCCATGGCCTGTTCAATAAATCCGACCAGACGCTGAAGTGTTTCTTCTGGGTGTCGCCGACGCGCAAGCTCTACGATCTGTTTTGGGCCATCCACAGCATGAAAGAGCAGAATCCGCCTGACGTGGTGGCGCTCTCGGCCAAGCACGAAGTCGTGTTCCTGCCGCCACCGGCGTAGGACGGAAATTGCACCACCGCGCGTCCTCCTCCCTGCGCGCGGAGCCCAACCGAAACCGTTCCCGCGACGCGCTCCGCGCCCGGCTCTTGCGAAAAAGGGTGGGTTAGCTGCGACCGCAGCGTAACCCACCATGCTGAGCGGTGGGTTTCGCTTCGCTCTACCCACCCTACGAAGCTGGTGGCAGACGGCGAATAGCGAAATGGCGAGTAGCGAATGGCGAGTGGTACGCTGCCGCTGGTCTCTGCCTAAATTCCCTATTCGCTATTCGCTATTCGCTATTCGCCAATTCCCCATTCGCCACAAAAAGGAAGCGGAACGCCGACAGACGTGTGTCTCAACCTCCGCACCCCCACCTTCATCCTCCCCCGCAAGCGGGGGAGGACACAGGACGGGGCGCGGCGCGTGTGCAGCGGCACACGCTCGCCTATCGGCGTTCCACCGCGGCTCTTGCTGCAGCGAGCGAACGCCGCAGCTCAGCTCCAGCTACGCACTTCCTGGGAACTTGGTCGGACGCACGATCCCAAAGCTTCGAACAACCGGGTCCGAAAAATCGCGCGCTTGGCAACGCATGAACAATACGGATCAGGCGTCACGAGCGGGCGTTACCCGCTCCTTCCTGTCCCAGTCCAGCGAGGGTTATCTCGCAGACCGGTCATAGTGCCGGCCGGGCGTAGTTTCCCGAAGCCGCCCGGGAGCGGAGTGTATCGATCCGCACGATTAACCACATGAACCCTTGACTATCAGTATCATACTGCCATCATTTGCTTTTCATGGATTTTGCGCTACAAATCATGCTACAAAACAATTTTGCCATCTGCTCAACATGCCGCGAATCGCCATCAAACTCACACCGTCCGCC
>VFSW01004223.1_pt1 | contig 21430 bp, 12 predicted proteins | sample 5358111 | NCBI WGS metagenome assembly VFSW01 (sample SAMN11554181, study PRJNA540505) | mine drainage metagenome | isolation source: sediment from site ElyBrook_90M | place: USA: Ely Copper Mine, Vershire, VT | collected 2017
CCTTTGCCTCCCGCCCCCGCCCCCCGCGGCGGGGGGGCCCCCCCCCCCCGCCCCCCCCCCCCCGGCGGTTTTTTGGGGGGGCGGGGGGGCCCGCCCCCGGGCCAGAGCCAGCTCATGGCTATTCTCGAGGGCCAGCGAGACGGCCTGCGTCAAACTGAGTTCGGGCGCATCTTGCGCCAGACACGAGGCCGGGGCAGCGAGCGCCGCCACTGCCAATATTCCCGCAACCATATTTTTCGTGATGAAGTTCATGGAGTAATCCGTCCGTTCTGTTAGGAATGCAAAATCATCTCTTCGCGGGGAAGCCGCCCGGAACGCATGCCGCCGCACCGCTAGGGCGTGGTTTCATAGGGGCGGACCACCGAGCCGTCGCGCAGGTCGGAATTGCCGGAAAGCACAACGCTATCGTTTTCGCTCAAGCCGGAAACGACGTCGTAACTGGTCGTGTTGGCCATTCCCAGGATCACCACGCGCCGCGATAGGCGATTGCCATCCAGCACAAACACGAAGTGCCTTCCCTGTAGCGTGCGAACCGCTCCGCGCGGAATGACGAGCGCGTGATCGCTGGATTGCACGAGGATCCGGACATCCACGTTGACGTTTGGGAGCAGTTCGAGTTTGTCGTTGTCCACGGAACACAGCACTTCACCGACACTGCGTGTCCCGCGCGCCTCGACCTGCTGCGGAATCTGCTCGGTCTTGCCCGACCATTCGCGGTCTGGCATGGCGTCCCAGGTGATCTTGACCGGCTGATCGAGTTTGAGATGGCCCATGTCCGATTCGTCCACGAAAGCGCGCAAGCGGACCTTGCGCAACTCCGCGACGGAGGCGAGTTCCTCGCCCACTTTCACATAGTCGCCTTTGCGCAATGGAAAGGAATAGAGCGTTCCGTCAAACGGAGAGGCCACAGTCGTGGATTCGAGCTGCACTTCGAGCGAGTGAACGGTCTCCTGCGCTTGCTGCTGCCGGAGCAGGTCGCTTTTCTCCTGGAGCTTGACGCGGTTCGCAAAATCCTCCTGCTTCTTCTGTAATGTTTCGGCGAGGGTGCGCGCGCGCGCCAGGGCTGCGGCGTTCTGGCTGACTTCGTCCTTGGTGGAGGCATGAGACTCGAGCAATTTCTCGAGCGCATCCTGGCGCGTTTGCAGGCGGTCCAGATCCACTTTGGACTGGCGAAGATCGGCGGAGAGTTGCGCCTTTTCGTCCGGAGGCCCGCCGGCCTGCGCCTGGCGGATTCCTTCCTCGGCGGAAAGCAATTCGAGTTTCGCCTTGGCCAGAGCGGCGCGGATTTCGCTCGCGTCGAGCGTCAGCAGCGTTTCGCCTTGCCGGACCATGCGACCTTCCTTCGAGAACACGCCGGTCACAAAGCTGTCCACCGGCGCACGGAATACGGTGGCGTTGATGGGCTCGATCTTGCCGTTGCAGGTGACGTAGTCGTACAGGCCCATGCGGACCGGATGGATCATCTGCACGGAAGGAATGGCCGTGCGCAGGGAACGGTACGCGAATCCTCCCGCGATTGCCGCGACCGCGAGCAGCACGATCACCGGAATTTTCCAACGATTCATAAATTTGATGTTCGCTGCTCGCTGTTCTCGATCCAACCAGTGAAGCCCGTCTGGAAAGCGCGGATGCTTCATGGCCCGGCCGGCAGGGGCGACCACTGCCAGACTAGATATCCGTCCACTCGATCAACGAATGGGAACCAATACCCGTCGTGAGTCTAACTCAGGCAAGTCGCGGAGTGTAACGCGTTTGATCGGAATGTCGCACAATTATCTACTCCCCTCGGTCTTCGGGGTCGCATACAATCCTTGCGTGGTGGGCATAATCCAGCGGGTGTGCACGGAATGAATTGGACTGACCGGCTCGATGCCGCGCCGCGCCTGCGGCTTTCCGCGGGGCTGACCCTTCTTGTTTTTGCCGCTTGCGCAGGTGTAATTCTCCTTCTGCATCTGCCGTATTTGCACCTCCCTTATTTCTGGGACGAGATGGCTCAGTTTATTCCGGCGGCGTCGGATCTCGAGCTGGACGGCGCGTGGGTGCCGCACTCGGCCATCCCGAACGTGCATCCTCCCGGAGTCATGGCTTACCTGGTCCTGGCATGGCAGCTGGCCGGCAATTCCATTGTCGTCACGCGGGTAGCGATGCTTCTGTTTGCGGCGTGCGGCCTGTTTTTCGCATTTCTGCTCGCGATCGAGATTTGCCGGCCGTTGCCGCTGGCGCGCGCGATCCTGGTACCCGCGCTGCTTGTGATCTCGCCCCTGTTTTTCACGCAAGCGATGCTGGCGCAACTCGATATGCCCGCGATGGTGCTCTCGGAACTCGCTCTGTTGCTTTTCTTGCAGGGGCGCTACCCGGCCGCCGCGATTGCCAGCACGCTTCTTGTTTTGGCGAAAGAGACGGGAATTGTTGCGCCGGGAGTGTTCCTGGCATGGCTTGTGATCCGCGAACGGAAGTGGCGCGAGGCTTGCTACTTCCTGGCGCCGTTCCTGATTCTGGCGGCCTGGCTGATCTTGCTCAAATTATCTACGGGGAACTGGGTGGGGAATGAGCAATTTGGAAACTACAATCTGCTATACCCGCTGAACCCGATGCGCGCCGGAAACGCTTTCCTGCGGCGTTTCTATTATATTTTCGTGGCCGAATTCCGCTGGATCGGAACGCTGCTGATTGTTTTCGCATGGCGGAAGTCGCGCCTGTACGCCACGCCGCCATGGGCCTTGGTGGGATTGTTCGCCGCCGGACATGTAACCCTCATCAGCCTGTTTGGAGGCGCGGCATTGGAACGTTACGTCCTCCCCGTGCTGCCGCTGTTCTACATAATGGTGATTGCCGCTTTGTCCGAATTTCGTCCGGTCTTAAGGATGTCGGCGGTGTTGCTTCTTGCATGCGGATTGCTCGCCAGCATGTACTTCAGTTTTCTGCCCTCGCCGTTTGCATTCCCTCTGGAAAACGATTTGGCAATGGTAGACTTCATTCGCTTGCAACAGCAGGCCGCCGAATACCTGGAGACCCACATGGCGGGCCGCACGATCACTACGGCATGGCCTTTGACTCAGGAATTGTCGGACCCTTTTTTCGGATATGTCCATCGGCCGTTAGAGACCTTTGAGATCACAGATTTTCACGCCGCCCGGATCGCCGCCATTCCCCCCGGCGAGGCCGGCGTGCTGGTCGTTTACGCGCGTCCCTGGTGGAATCTTCCTCCCATCGTGTTGAGGTTCGATCTGTTAATGGAGATTCAGCGCAAGTATTTCGGCTACGCACCGGAAATTACGGCGACTGAGATCCGCGAGAGGCTTGGGTATGTCAGCGTCGCACGGTGGCAACACGGGCGCCAGTGGATCGAGGTCTTCGTCAGGCCGCCCGGCAACGAACCGCGAGTCGGAAACTAGCCGCGTGGGATTTGTTATCGTACGGGCGTCCATTCCTTGGAATGAACTTTCCCGCGCAGGTGATACGACACCGTATTAAGAAGGAAGAGTCCGATAGAACGCACCCAACCGATGGTATGCACGCGTCTGCCGGTGTGGTACACGGTCAGCCGCGGATCGCACAGCGTTTTGCCCCTTTTTGAGAGGCGAATAAAAATATCCCGGTCCTCCCGCGTCACAAGTGTTTCATCGTAACCGCCTACGGAATCGAACACCTCTTTCGGAAACATGGCAAATTCTCCGCCGGGCACTTCTCCCTGCCGCAGGACATTGTTCTTGAAGATCGCGATGGAGTTGATGACGGACCATCCGACTTTGTCCGCCAAAGTTTCAATTTCGGGCAGGACTCGGATTGGCGCCGTCAGAGCCACTAGCTTGTTATCGAGCCGGAAATTGGCCAGGGCAGCCTCAAAGAAAGAGTCCGGATTGCGGAGAGAGCAGTCGGCATCCAGGAAAACCAGAAATTCGCCACGAGCCGCGCGAGCCCCGTCGTTTCTGCCCTGCGCGATGGTCTGACGCGCGCTTCCGGTATACACCACCACCTCATCGGCGTGCTGCCGGGCGATTTCAATAGTCTTGTCCTTGCTTCCGCCGTCCGATACGATGATCTCATGCGGGATATGGATCCGCGACTTGAGCTGCGAGAGCGTCGTGCCAAGGATCTTCTCTTCTGACAGCGTCGGGATGACGATGGAAATCATGCCGCCATCCTAGCACGAGGCGAGCCCGAGGCTCCGGACAACGCTAAACCCTTCTGTCCTCATCATTCTTCATGATGAGGGCAGTACGTGCGCACATGGTTTCTGGAAGCGCCTTGACAAACCATCCGAGTATGAACATTCTGGCTCTGACCCTGCCTACGAGTGGCAAGGACTTACGGGATCTTTCGAGCTTGTCACCAGCCAACCGTGCGGGAACCGAGTTGACGGCCGCACGGTTGTATGTTCGAAGAACCCGGGTTATTTCTGGATTTCGATCGAAGACGAGAGAGTCCCTCTGATGGCAATCCGTAATTTTGCGGCGTTGGCGAAGGAAGCTTTTTCAACTGCCGTGGACTCTCTCCGTTTAAACATGTTGCGTGTTTCCCTGGCGATTATCGGCGTGACTGTCGGCAGCGCGTGCATCATTCTGGTGGTGACGGTTTCCCTTACCGAGCACCGCTACGTCATGGACCAGATCGAAGGGATTGGCTCGAATCTGGTGTACGCCAATTATGACTATGACCCGCGGCATCCGCCCGCTCGCAGCGAGGACATCAACCTCGAAGATATTCAGGCGGTGAAGTCCGATATCCCGGAGGTGACGGAATCCGCGGGCACACGCTGGATTCCCGTCACGGCGGAACTGGAAGGCAACGAAGTTCCCGCCAATCTCGTTGGAGTGACGCCGGGATTTGAGGAGATCCGGAAACTGATCATGGTGCAGGGGCGCTATTTTGAGCCCAACGATATCCAGACCCGCAGCAAAGTGTGCGTGGTAACTACCAATCTCGCGGAACGTCTCGCTCCGGGAGAGAACCCCGTGGGCATGAGCATCCGCCTCGGGGAACTCCGGTTTGACATTATCGGAGTATTCAGCGAACGCGTGAGCAGTTATGGAATGGCCGAGATACAGAGTGAAACGGTTCTGGTCCCGTTTGAGCAGATGAAATACTTGACGGGTGAAAATAAGGTACAGTTACTATATGTCCAAGCGCGCACCCCGGGCGAAGTCGGGTCCGTTACGCGCAGCGTGGCCCGCCTGCTCAAGAGCCGGCACCCGGGCCCGGCGTCTTACCGTGTGCAGAATCTTGAGCCCATGCTTCAGATGGCCGACCACGTGGCTGTCGCCTTGCGCCTCGTGATGCTGGTGATTGCGGTGATCGCCATGGGGAGCAGCGGCGTGGGCATCATGAATATCATGCTGACCTCTGTCATCGAGCGCACGCAGGAGATCGGGATTCGTAGGGCCATGGGTGCGCGGCGGGTGCAGATCTTGAGCCAGTTTCTGACGGAGGCGCTGGTCATCAGTCTGGCCGGAGCGGCGGGAGGCATTGCACTGGGGGTGATTCTCCCGTTCGTGGTCATGCCGATGGTGCATGAACCGATTACTCTGCAGACGTCATGGGTTTCGCCTCTTCTGGCATTATTGGTTTCTTGTGCGTTTGGGCTTTTGTTCGGATACTTGCCGGCCAGAAAGGCAGCCCGGGTAGATCCGTGTGAATCGCTCCGGTACGAATAGCCGGAATCGGGAGACTATGCCTGAACAACATGCTCTGATGAGTCTTGCCGCGGTGGCCATGAATCTTTTTCCGGAATTCCTCCATTCCGGTTCGCTGGCCTTCGCCATTCTGGTGGTGTACTCCATCCTCTTGTTCGTCTTGTGCATTTATGGAGTACATCGGCTCTGGCTCTCCTACACGTACCTTCGCTGGCGGCGGAATGTTCCGCCCCCCGCTCCCGATCCAGCGCACTGGCCCGCCGTAACAGTCCAGTTGCCGATCTACAACGAACGCTATGTAGTCGAACGCCTTCTCGATGCCGTGGCGCGGTTTGACTATCCCCGGGAACTTCTGCAAATCCAGGTGCTGGACGATTCCACTGATGATACGCAGGAGATCGTGCGCGCCCGCGTGAAGCACTACGAATCGCTTGGCCTGTCCATACAGTATATGCACCGGGAGGACCGCACCGGGTACAAGGCCGGGGCTCTGGAAGCAGGCCTTCAGTCGGCAACCGGCGAATTTATCGCCATCTTTGACGCGGATTTTTTGCCCGCTCCCGATTTCCTGCGGCGCATGGTTCCGTATTTCACCGAACCGAAAATTGCCGCTGTTCAGGCGCGCTGGGCCTACCTGAATCGCGGCAGTTCGATGCTCACGAAAGTGGAAGGGTTGATGCTGGATGGCCACTTCGTGATGGAGCAGGGCGCGCGCTCCCGCAGCGGAGCGTTTTTCAACTTCAACGGGACGGCGGGCATCTGGCGCCGCATGGCGATTGACGATGCCGGCGGATGGCAGCATGACACACTGACCGAAGATACGGACCTGTCCTACCGCATTCAACTTCGTGGTTGGCGGCTCGTTTATGTGCCCAGTGTCGAATGCCTTTCCGAGTTGCCCGTCGAGTTGAACGCTTTCAAGGCGCAACAAGCCCGGTGGTCCAAGGGGCTGGTCGAGACGGCAAAGAAGATGCTGCCCCACGTGTTCGAGTCCCGTTCCTCTTTCCGCGTCAAGGCGGAGGCGTTTTTTCATTTGACAGGGGCGCTCTCTTCTCTGGTCATGGTATTTCTGATGCCGTTGATGCTGCCCGTGATGATCATGCGCCCGGGACGAACCGAAGTGTGGTTGCCTGCGCTGGACTTGCTAGGTTTGGTATCCACGATCGCTCTGATCCTCTTTTACACGGTTTCGCAGCGCGAGCTCTATTCCGGCGACTGGTGGAAGTCCATGGCATACCTGCCGTTGCTGATCTCCGTCAGTGTCGGCCTCACCTTATCCAACGCGAAAGCCGGCCTCGAAGCGCTGTTCGGGATTAAAACGGATTTCGTGCGCACGTCGAAATTGAATATCTTGAGCAGCTCCGAGCAATGGGACGGCAAGCGGTACTTCCTTCGGTCCGGATGGCTGCCGTATCTGGAAATTGCCTTTGGCCTCTATTTTTCCTACGCTTTGCTTTTGAACTGGAAGGCCGGGAGCTGGCTGAGCTGCGTATTCATGGGACTGTTTGTTTTCGGGTTCTTCTATACTGGATTCACGTCCCTGTTCCAGGAGCGCTTTGCCAGAATCCGGGAATGGGCGTCTCCCGTCACTTCCCGGGATATCGCTTCCACTACCGTCTTTCCGCGGCGCCGCACGAGCGCCGAGGAACTGGCTTACTTCGACGCCGCGCAAGCGGCAGAGGTCAGCGCCGAATCTCACGAACTTTGAAGGCGCACCCTGTCTGCCGGATACATTCTTCGCGGCATCGTCTCCCCGCCGGGGCGCCTTTGCTACGCTATTCCCGTGCCTGCGCGTATGCGAGCAGCTACATTTATGGTAAATTTCATGGGTCACGCGGAGTTGTACGCCAAGGCTCCTGGATGGCAGTAAATTCTGCGTTGCGGGGTCTGGCCTTCTTGAAAGTATTCGTCACCGGAGGCAATGGGTTCATCGGGTCGGCGGTGGTTCACCGTCTCGTGCAGACCGGGCATGAGGTCCGGTGCCTCGTTCGTCGGAAGAGCCGTTGTGAACGCATCGCCGGACTTGCCGTGGAACGCGTTCCAGGCGACGTTCGTGATCCCGTGTCTCTTCGCTCCGGCATGGCCGGTTGTCAGGCCGCCATTCATCTTGCGGGCCTTTCCTCCTGGAATGAGATTGACTCGCCGGCGCTGCACCAAGTGGTCGAAGGCGGCACGCGCCATATGCTTCAGGCGGCCATGGAGGCTGGGGCGCAGCGCGTGATTTTTGTCTCGAGCGTCACCGCCGTGAATGGCTCGGACACTCCCGAGATATTCGATGAATCCTCCGAATTTACCCTGAACGATCCCGAGTTGACCTACGCCCTGGCCAAGCGCAGCGCCGAGGCGGAATGCCGGATATGGGTGGCGCGGGGCCTCCCGGTTGTGATACTAAATCCCGCGGAGGTCTACGGGCCATCGGACACGGCTCTGGTTACAGCATGTAACCTGATTGGTTTTGCCAGGTCGAATCCCATCCTCGTGTGTTCCGGTGGCACGAGCATTGTTCATGTGGATGACGTCGCGTCGGGCATCGTTTCCGCTCTCAGCAAGGGCCGGCCGGGCGAACGATACATTTTGGGCGGCGAAAATCTAACCATTCGGCAACTGGCCCGTCTCTTCCTGGAGCTGGCCAATGTGCGCCGGAGAATCCTGACTTTGCCCAATTGGCTGATCCGCCGAATGACCCGGGCGGCAAAAGCACTTCGTCTGTCGTTACCTTATCACGCGGGCGTCATCCCCTACGCCACGCGCTATTGGTTTGTGGATGGTTCCAAAGCGCGGCGCGAGCTCGATGTCCAATTTCGAGATGCGCGTGCTACTCTTATGCCGACCATCGCCTGGCTGAAACAAGAAGGGCATATCGCATGAAGAAGCCCGATCCGATCGCGGTCGTGGGCATGAGTTGCCTGTTTCCCGGCTCTCCCCGGCTGGATGTGTTCTGGCAAAACATGTTGAACGGCAGCACCTACACGAGCGCGGTCCCCGCCGATCGCTGGAATCATGCCGAGTTCTACAATCCCGACCGCCGGAACACCGAATGTACTTACGCCAGGAAAATCGCCTGTCTGGACGATCTCCGCTCCTTCGGCCCGGAGCAGTACGGCATGCCGCCCCGCCGCGCTTACCCGATGGATCCCCAGCAGCGCCTGTTCCTCGATCAAACGCGAATCGCGTTGGACGATGCCGGGTACCGCGGACGGCCGCTGCCAAAGACGACAGGCGTTTACGTGGGGGCCTCGGGTGCGGAGTACAAGGATCTGGTCGTGAGCCGGTTTCGTGCGCGGCAACTGCTCGGCGGTGAGTGGGGGCAAGTCCCGCACCTTCCGAAGGGCGCCGCCGAATGCGCCGTGAAAGGCGTGGCCGCGACGCAGAAGTACACTTTGATCGGCCTCTTGACGAATATGATCGCCTGCAATGTGAGCGGCGTGTATGACCTGCGGGGACCTTCCATGGTCATGGACGCCGCCTGCTCATCCGCGCTGCTGGCGTTGCAGGAGGCGGTCATTCATTTGCGCGGCGGAATCTGTGACGCGGCGGTGGTGGGCGGCATATATACGATTTGCACGCCGGACCTGCTCATCGGCTTCAGCCGCATCGGTGCATTGTCTGGTACGGATACCTGCCGGCCTTTTGACGAAAAGGCGGACGGTTTCGTCCTCGGTGAAGGCGTGGGAGTGGTCGTGCTCAAGCGGCTCGAGGATGCCATACGCGACCGGGACCACATCTGGGCTGTGATCCGCGGTGTAGGCCTGAATAATGATGGCCGGGGAGAAGGTCCCATGACGCCCCGTCTCAGTGGGCAAGCGGACGCCCTGGCGCGCGCCTATCGGGACGCGGATCTTTCTCCCGACACCGTTGGCTACGTCGAAGCTCATGGCACCGCCACGCCGGTCGGCGATTTGACGGAAATTGCCGCGCTTAAGGAAAACATCAAGGAACTGGGACGCGGGCCGGTGCGCTGCGCGGTCGCTTCGGTGAAGGGAAATATAGGACACAGCTTGTCGGCGTCTGGAATTGCCGGTTTCATCCGCGCCGTGCTGGCGCTGGACCGGCGCGTCATTCCGCCTCAGGCTGGCCTGCAGAACGTCCGGGCAAAATTGAATTTGAATGGTTCGGGCTTTTATATTCCCACGTCGCCGCAGCCGTTTGAATCTGTCGGCGGTTTGCCGCGGCGCGCGGGCGTGAGCGCTTTCGGGTTTGGCGGCACGAATGTTCATGTGGTTTTGGAAGAGCCCGGAATTCTGCCTGGCAAGAAATCGCTCGTTTCCGTTTCCGGCTCCGTGGACCCGCAGCTCTTCGTGATTTCAGCCGCCACTCCGGCCCATTTGACAAGTTATCTGGCGGATTTGAGCGCGGCGATCTCGACGACGTCCGCGCCCATTCGCGATCTGGCTTACACGCTCACTGTGGGCCGCCGCAGAGAACACACCAGCGTGGCCTTCCTCGCATGCAGCCGCGGCGAGCTTCTGGAAAAGTTAAAGCTGGCCGCGGCAGCCGTGCAGGAGGGGCGAAGCAACGGAGTCCTTTATTCCGCCGAGCCGCTTCCCGAAAGTGACCGCAAAATCGCGTTCCTTTTTCCTGCTCAGGGAAAACTCTGGTCTCATTTCCGTTCGCATCTGAATGCGCGTTTCCCCGGATTCCGCGCGCGCCTCGAAGGGATCGTGGCGAAGGCGAACGGCACTCACAAATTTCCGTCTTTGGCGCCATCGGAGCGGACCAGGAATGGTAACGGGCGGCCAGCGAATGGAAATGGGAACGGGCACGGCTACGACGGCAAACCGGAACTAGCCGCTGCGCAGCTGGCCCTAGTGGAGTCACTGGCAGAGCTTGGCCTGAAGCCGCAAGCCGCGATTGGCCGGGGCTTCGGCGAAGTGGTTGCCGCGGCGGTCGGCGGAATTTTGAAGGAAAATGCGGCCCTGCAACTCGCGAGTCAGCTCGGCGCGCGAGCGCGATCCGGCGCAACGAACGGAGAGAATCGCGCGTTTCTGGAAAGCGTTGCCGGCTTGCACATCTCGGCTCCTCGCATCCCTGTTTTTTCCAGTGTCACCGGCGCTCCTTATTCCGATGACCGCGAACATTTCGCGACAATCCTCGTTCGCGCGTGCACGGAAGACTTTTCGCATGTGGATACAACGGCGCCGCTCCAAAGCGCCGGCGCCAACATCTGTGTCGGTTTTGGCACGAGCCTGGAAAACGGAAACACTCCGAAGACAAGCGCCGCGGCCGATTCCAATGGGTCGCCGCGCATTTTCAATTTCTTTGAACCCGAAAGGGATATCACCGAAAGCCTGCTGGGAGCGCTTGGCGAACTCGCGGTCCTCGGCATTCCACTCAATTTTTCCTCCCTGTTCGGGGATTCGCGGATTGTGACTCTTCCCAGCCCGATTTATCCTTCGCGCCCGTATTGGGTGATCTCCAAAAAGAGCCCGGACGGTGTGGACGCAGCCGCGTCGGCCATCGAGGATGTCCTCGAAGAAGATGAAATTATTGATCCGGCCAGCGAAGCTTTGCCCGCCGAGGTTTCCGCCGAGGCTCCCGCACTCCCGATGAGCGAGCAGGAGGTTCACCAGAAAGTCATCGAAACGATCATGCAGTTGACGGCGTTTCCCCCCGAAAGCCTGAAGCCCGAAATACGGTTCGCGGACCTCGGATTCGATTCGCTCATGTGGATGGACTTGTATGACGCGTTGATGACGGCCATTCCCCAGGCCAAGAACCTTCCGGAATCGCTCATTCGCATGGACACCACCGTCGGCGACCTGCTCCGCGAAGTTGTCACCGTCGTCTTCCAGGCGGCCGACGGGGGACAAGAGACGCCAGCCCAGTCGGAAATCCAGCGGTATGCAGTCGTCCCGATGGATGCTCCGCTTTCTGACGAAACGCCGGACCAATTTCCGTTTGCCGGTCCCGTCGTGATCCTCAGCGACGCGCGGGGCGTTGCCCCCATTCTTGCAGCGAATCTGGCGCAGGCAGGCATTTCTGTCAGAACGGTTTGGCCAGGAGAAGAGTTCCAGCGAGAGACCGCCGACGCGCTGGTGGACTTGTCCGGGCTGGATCCGATCGAAGGCGCCGATGATGCGACGGCGATGCGCGAGTCTATCCTCGCCGCGCTCCGGCGCGCCGCTGCCATGGCTTCGGGCGGATCGGCCCCTGCCGCATTCCTCGCCGCTCATGTCGGCCTACGAAGCGCCGGGATTGCCGGAGCGGCAAAAGCATTGGCGCGCGAGTGGCCGAGTTGTCTCGTGCGCTCGGTGGAACTCGACGTGAGCGCCGCTCCTCAAGTGATCGCTGGCCGGTTGCTCGCCGAACTCCGCAGCGCCGATCGCGCCGTGGAAGTCAGCTACGCTTCGGGCACGCGGCAGGTGCCCACGCTGGAACTTCATCCCGCGCAAAGCTCTTCTCTTGTTGAAGGAGCTGTCGTTGTAATTTCCGGCGGCGGGCGCGGGCTGGGTGCAAAGCTTGCCGTCGAACTCGCGCGTCGCCACAAGGCTCGTGTCCTTTTGCTTGGCCGTTCGCCTGACACGGAGAATACGGTGCAATCCGTCATCCGTGCCGGTGGAATGGCGCTCTATGCGGAGTGTGACGTCCGCGATATGGTGCAAGTCGCCGCCGCATTCGACGAGTGCCGCCAGGCGTTCGGGCCGATTCAACACGTGGTTCACACTGCCGGAGTTCTCTCGGATGAACCCATCGCGACAAAAGATATCGCGCGTGCCGCCGCTGTTCTCGACACAAAAGTCGCCGGAGCTCTGGCATTGTGGGAGGCCGCGAAGGCGGATCCCCTGCGCTCGTTCCTCATGTACGGCTCCTGGGCCGGGCGTTTTGGAAACGCCGGCCAGACCGATTATTCCGCGGCGAATCATCTGCTCGGCAAGCTGGCTTCCGAATTGGGTTCCGAGCGTTCCGATGTCCGCGTTGTCACGCTGGACCTTCCGCCGTGGGAGGGAAGCGGGATGGTCAGCCAGTTGCCCGAGGCTGTCCGGAACACGCTGCGCAGCCGCGTGCAATTTCTGAATGACGAGACGGGGCTTGCACTGGTCTTGGCCGAATTAGGCGCAACCGGGCCTTCCGGCGAAGTGACCGTGGGCGGGGGCCTCGAAGGCGAATTCACCGCTGCCGTGTCCATGGTTTCCTTCTCCCGCGCGGAGCAGCCCTGGCTCGATGATCATAGATTTGAAGGCCGGATTCTCTTGCCGCTGGCGGTTTCTCTTGACTACGCCGCTGCCTTGGCAACGCGCATGGGATTGGGACCCGATCTTTCGCTTTCGGAAATTGTGGTGTCGGAACCTTTGCGCATTCCCGAGACCGGTGCGGCAGAGATCGAAATCGCCGCGCGTCGAAATCGAACTTTTGCAGAAATAGGTATCACGTCATCTGATCGGGGAAAACGCCAGCCCGCCGTGCGTTTGAACGCCACGACGGCATCGGATCCGCTGCCTCTATCGCAAATTCCCGCGGGAGGAACTGCGCCGGAAATTTCCATTCCCGATTTCTATGAAAGCCTCAATTTCCACGGCGAGAGATTTCGCGTCCTCTCCTGCGTTCAGGAGACGGGGCCCGGACATATCGCCGGACAGATCCGCGTCCCCGAATTGCAGGACAGTCTCGCCGGGAATGTACTAAGCATCCTCGCTCTCGACGGCATGCTGCAACTCTGCGCCTACTGGGCCTGGGCTAATTTCGGCGTCGCCGGATTGCCCGTGGGCGCGGACGAAATCCGCGTTTTCGGGCGCCCTCCTGCCGGAGTGGATCTCCATGTGACCGCGTTGCTCAGGACTTCGCAGGACGGAATATTGTCGGGAGATCTCGATCTCACGGATGCGGAAAAACATCCACTTCTCCAGGTACGCGGCCTGCGCTGCAAAATGGTGAATCGCCAGAACCGCGCCGCCATTGCAAAGACAGAGACGCCCGCTCCTCAGAAAAAAGTGGACCCCGAAAACTGTCGGATCGAGGATTTTCCGGAAGTGAAGGCGCTAGAAAATCTGGTCGTCGCGGCGCGCAGCATCGGCATCGAAAGCCCCTACTTCTCGGTTCACGAACGCGTCACCAACGAAACCTCCCTGATTGGCGGGCGCGAATATGTGAACTTTGCCTCGTACAACTATCTTGGATTATCCGGGGATTCCGATGTGACGGCCGCGGCCATCGAAGCGATGAACCGCTACGGAACTTCGGTGAGCGCCAGCCGCCTGGTTTCCGGCGAAAAGCCGCTGCACCGCGAACTCGAGCGCGAAATCGCCGATTTCCTCGGATGCGAGGATTCCGTCGCCATGGTCAGCGGCCACGCGACCAACGTCAGCGTTATCGGGCATCTGTTTGGCCCGAAGGATCTGGTCGTCCACGACAGTTTGGCGCACGATTCGATCCTGGAAGGGATTCAGTTGTCCGGCGCCAAGCGGCTGGCCTTCGCGCACAACGATCCGGACTCGCTCGATCAACTCCTGCAACAGGCCCGCCAGACGGCCCGGCGCGTCCTCATCGCCGTCGAAGCCGTCTACAGCATGGACGGAGACATCGCGCCGCTCGCCCGCATCGTCGAAATCAAGCGGCGGCACAACGCGCTGCTGCTGGTGGACGAAGCTCACTCGCTCGGGGTGCTTGGTCCGACCGGCCGCGGCATCGGTGAATACGCGAATATCGCGCGGAAAGACGTGGAACTCTGGATGGGAACTCTTTCCAAGTCTCTCGCCTCCTGCGGCGGCTACATCGCCGGAACGAAGGAAGTGATCTACTACCTGAAGCACGCCAATCCGGGATTCGTCTACAGCGTGGGCATGAGTCCGGCCAATACCGGCGCGGCCCTCGCGGCGCTGCGCAAGTTGCGGGCCTCGCCCGAGCTTGTGGCGACGCTGCAGGAACGCAGCCGCCGGTTCCTCGAACTGTGCCGCAGCCGTGGCGTCAACACGGGATCGAGCGAGGGAACTCCGATCGTGCCGTGCCTGGTGGGAAGTTCGGTGCAATCGGTGCGCCTGAGCCGCGCGCTGGCCTCGCGCGGCCTGAACGTGCAGCCGATCCTTCACCCGGCCGTCGAGGAGCACCTCGCGCGCTTGCGTTTCTTTGTGACGGCGCGCCACACCGAAGAGCAGCTTCTATTTGCCGCGGACGTTTTGGCCGAGGAGATGTTAAACCTCGGCCTGAAGCCTGTGGAATCCCGTTCTTTCCCGGACTCTTCCCAAGAGGTTTCGGCGGGCACGGGAGTCTGAGCGATGCCGCTGTTCCGCCGGAGTGACGCGGACCTGGTCACTGACCTCGGTGACTCCCGGCGCATCATGCCGTACGTCATGCGCGGGCGGAATGAATCCGTCGTTTTCCATACCATGCGGTTGAAGGTCGGCGAAACGCGCGCGTGGCTTCGTGAGTTCAATCGCGCTCGCGGAAAACAGCGGCCGCACGCCACTCTGTTTCATCTGATGATCTACGCCTGCTCCAGGGTCTTTCAGGAACGGCCGGGAATGAACCGATTCATATCCGGAGGCCGCACGTATCAGCGCAGGGAAGTGTCCGTTTCGTTCGTGGCGAAGAAACGCTTCGTGGAAAATTCGCCGCTGATCACTCTCAAACTGAAATTTTCGTCCGTCGAGCCTTTCGACCTTTGCGTGGAACGCATTTGCGCGGCCGTGGACGAGGGAAGGACCGGCAGCGGCGCTCCCATTGACGCGGAACTGCGGCTGCTCCTCCGGTTGCCCGGGCCAGTCCTTCGTATCGTCATCGCCGCGGGGCGCTGGCTCGATCGTTTCAACCTGCTGCCCGCCGCGCTCATCGAACCCGACCCTCTGTTTTCCACGATCTTCCTTACGCATGACGGATCGGTAGGCATCAGCAACGCGACACATCACCTGTACGAGTACGGGACCTGTGGAATGCATTGCGTAATGGGAAGTCTCCAGAAGGCGGTCGTAGTGGATCGAAGCGGCCATCCCGCCGTCCAGGAAGTTTTGGAGATGAAGTGGAGTTTCGACGAACGCATCAACGACGGATTTTATTGCGCCGGGACATTGACCGCCATTCAGCGCATGATGGAAAATCCGGCGCGCTACATCTCTGCCGGCAAGGCCTCCGGCGCGGGCGATGCGGAGCCGCCATCACAGCGCGCGCATTCCACGGCATAAAGGACCGCGCCGCAAGCCGTCTCTTCTTTTTTCGTCCGGGAGAGCCGGTTCGGACACGCTATTCCGCGTTTCTCATCCCCACACGCGCCGCGCGGTTTCAACCACGAGGCGCAGCTTGGCCCACTGCTGCTCTTCGGTCAGCATGTTTCCTTCCATGGTGGACGCGAAGCCGCACTGCGGGCTGAGCGCGAGGTTTTCAAGCGGAACATACTTCGATGCTTCCTTGATTCGTTGAATCAGTTCATCCCCGCTTTCGAGGCGACTGAGCTTGGAACTCACTAGGCCCAGCACAACCGTCTTGCCGCGCGGCACAAAGCGCAGCGGTTCAAACGTGCCCGAGCGCTCATCGTCATATTCCAGCAGGAAACGGTCGACCGCCAGCGTCCCAAACAATTTTTCGGCGACGGCGTCGTAGCCTCCCTCGGCGTACCAATGGCTGCGATTATTGCCGCGGCACAGGTGAATCGCCACGGTCACTCCGGGCCGCCGCGCCGCTTCGAAACACGCGTTATCGGCGCGCAGCGATTCATCGAGCATCGCCTCCGGCTCGACCTTCATTTCGGTGTGGATCCATTCACGCCACTTCGGGTCCATGAAGTAGCTGTAGCGCGGCGCGTCAATCTGGATGTAACTCACGCCCTCGGCCGCCAGCTTGGCGATGTCCGCCTTCATGATTCCGACGATCTCCCACAGGAGCGCCGAATGGTCCTTGTAAAACTTGTCCGTGACGCCGCGCTTGAATCCAATCGCCGGAAACTGCGTGGCGCTCGGCAGCGTCATCTTGATCGCGCCGGGGCTGTTCTTTTTCAAGAAGGGAAGCTCGTGCCCGGTGAGCGGGCGCACTTGCCGGAGCTTCGCATTTACGATTCCCGTCACGGGGAGGTCGGCGGGCTTGCCTTCCTCCTGCGCTTTCCACATGCGTGCGACAGCGTCGCCCAGGTCAAATCCCTCGACCGCGTCGGTGAGATCGCTCATGAAATTGCGCCGGCGAAGCTCGCCGTCGGTGAAAATATCAAACCCGAGTTCCTTTTGCTTGGCAAGGACGCGCAGAATGTGGCGGTCCTCGATGGCGCGCAACTGATCCGCACTCACCGCCCGGTTTCTCCGCGCGTCCAGAATTTCGGCGGGCCTCAAAAAACTTCCCACCTGATCGGCTCGATACGCTGTGGACATTTTCTTTTCTCCGGAAAACTCATGGCCGCGTTCCTCTGTCATGCGGCACCGCGCATTGTAGACGCTGCACCGCCGCTGTCAACGCAAAACAGAGTGTGAGATTGACCTCAGCCTCATCGGGTTTCTCCCTGAGAATAGGTTTTTCCTGATCAGCGATTTCCGTTCATCGCAACGCGAGGCAGCTTTCCGCTTGTCCGTGCGCTTTGCGAAGGGTACCATCGCGGATGTTTTTGACTGACGGATATCCGGCACCCGGATGGCGACGGCGATCAATCCAAACCCGGCACAGGAAGAACGCAGTTCGATATCGGGCGCTCTCGTCATTGTCATCGTGGGTTTTCTGGCCACGACACTGGCCCAGCCGCAAGGCCTCGGGCGCATTCCCATTCAGAATCTCCTGAAGAACGGCCTCCACATCAGCCGTACCGCGAACGCGGCCTTTTTCTTCTGGATTGGCCTTCCCTGGTATTTCAAGCCTCTCGTCGGAGTCTTCACGGACGCGTTTCCGTGCTTCGGCAGCCGTCGCAAGACCTACATCCTTCTGAATACAGTCTTGGCAACAGTTTCGTGGCTGGGTCTTTATTTCACGCCCCTGGATTACAACAAGTACCTCTATATGGGTGCCGTCATCAGTTTTTTTATGGTGGTCACAAGCACGGTCCTTGGCGCGTACATGGTCGAGGCCGCGCAAATGAGTTCCGGCTCGGGCCGCCTCACGTCGGCGCGCCAGGTCACCTATTGGATCACGATGATGGTCAGTGGCCCGGTGGGAGGCTATCTGGCGAGCATCGCGTTTGGAGCGACAATCGGCATCTCCAGCGGCCTCTTATTTTCGCTGGCGCCGGTGACGTTCCTTTTCCTGCATGAGCAGCGCAAGAAGGTGAACTCGCGGGAACTGCTGCATGGGGCCCGAAAGCAGCTTGTGAACATCGGCACCGCGGGGACAATGTGGGCTGCCTCCGGTCTAATGGCGCTGTTCTACATTGCTCCCGGTTTTACGACCGCGATTTTTTACCGGCAGCAGGACGTGCTCCACCTGGATACGCGGGCCATCGGCACTCTGCAGGCGATCAACGGGGCCTTGGGCATCGCGGGCGCGCTCGGATACGGCTACGCGTGCAAGCGATTGAATCTCCGCAATCTTCTCCTTTTGTGCCTGACCGCCGCGACACTTACGAACCTGGCCTATATGTTGTACTTTTCCTACGCGCGCGCCCGAGTGATTGATGGCGTCAATGGCCTCACCTACGCCCTCGCCGAATGCACCCTGATGGATCTGGCGATCCGCGCCACGCCGAAAGGCAGCGAAGGGTTGGGATTTTCGCTCATGATGAGCGTCAGAAACTTTGCGCTATTCGGAACCGACATCCTGGGTTCGTGGCTTCTCGACAAATATCACTTCAGTTTTAATTCCCTCGTGATTTCCAATTCCGCAACTACAGCCATTGCCGTGCCACTGGTTCTCCTGCTGCCCCTGTACCTCGTCGGCAAAAAGGATGCTGAGCCTCCCAAAGACATCCCTGCCCCCAAAGTCCTGCCGCAAGAAACGGTGGAAGAATAGATTCTCCTGCTTCTTCGTTTTGAGAAATTGAGACCAGGATAAAATCCGCAGGCTGCCGGCCTGCGCCACGCGGGCCGACTGCGCTACGACGCCGGGTGGGTCACAATCACAGGACCACGGGGCTGCATGCGGGGATCGAGCCGTTTGGCCGTGTCATAATTCTTGCGCGGCTTTTTTCGCATTTCCTTTTTCCTGCACCTGTACGCCGTGAGCCCGGAAATGTCTCACCTGCCCAAAGTTGCGGAACCCGCCGAGTCCGATCTCGGTGCGTCCTCCACACTTGACTTGACGTATCCCGCACAGGACGCCGCTGATCCGGTCAATAAGGCATCAGGAAACGCCCCGCGTCCCGCAACAGGCCAAAACCCGGCTGTGAATCCGGGGCGGTGACCGAAATGCATTCCATGTGAGTTTTCCCGCAACTTCTTGCTACTGTGCTGATAGCGCAGCGCTTGCTGAAGACATCCGTGAAGTATCGGCGCTTTTGTGAGGGTGAGGATTTTCCGCTGCTTGTTGCTTCTGCTGGGCAATCTTCTTGCGGTTAAAATCGAGGACGATCCGCGTAATGTAGCTGCGCGTTTCACGGAACGGCGGGACTCCTTTGTATTGCTCGACGCGCTCGGGGCCGGCGTTGTAGGCCGCTAATGTCAGCAACAGGTCATTGTGATAGCGGTCGAGCAAATCGCGCAGGTAACGGGTTCCCGCTTCCACGTTATCGGCAGGATTCATGGGATTTTGCACACCGAGCGAAGCAGCCGTTTTGGGCATGAGCTGCATCAGTCCCCTCGCGCCCTTGGGGGAAACAGCTGTGGGATTAAATCCACTTTCCGCGCGGATCACGCTGGTGATCAGGTCCGGATCAATGTTATTTCGGCTGCCCGCCGTGCTGACCACATGGTCCAGCGAATCGGCCGGACCAGGCGCGGCTGGAGGCGGCACTGGGGACTCCACGGGTTCAAAACGCAGGATTTCAGAGGTGGGGATATCCACGAAATTGTCCGGCTGTCCTGCGAAATACAGGCGAGTCATCGAATCGCGGATCTCGTGCCGGTCATTGCGAATTGAAAAGCCGTTGCGAAGCAGGGCCATCTCCCCGGCCGAGGCGGGGAGACTGGCAAGAAGAACCAGAATGGCCGCGAACCATCCCGGACGGATTCGCTCTTTCATCCCAGTGAAGGAAAAGGTGAAGGAAATGGTCATAGGCCAAGACCGATCACTATTATACCTCGAATCCCTCGCGAGCCGCGATCAACTCGTCTTCCTGATTCGCTTGAGATGCTGTTGCGTGAAATGAGTATTTCGTGTGCTATCTGCAGATCAGCGTTCGCGCCGGAACGCCTTTTGGAATAATACAAAACTCTTACAGTCAGCCACCCGCCGCCATGAGATAAAAGGTCTTATGAGCGATTTTCCGACGATCATTCAAGGCGGCATGGGCGCGGGAGTTTCCCATTGGCGGCTGGCGCGCGCCGTATCCGAGTCCGGCGGGCTGGGCGTGGTTTCCGGCACGGCGCTGGATCTGATTCTGGCCCGGCGATTGCAAGATGGCGACCCGGGTGGACACATGCGCCGCGGCCTCGATCACTTTCCGTTTCCGAAAATGGCCGAGCGCATTCGCGAAACGTATTACATTCCCGGCGGACGCGGGGAGCGCGATCCGTACAAGCTTCTGCCGCTGCACCAGAAAGACGATCCGCGGGAATTGCAGGAGCTGTGCATCGCCGCGAATTTCGTGGAAGTGTTTCTCGCGCGCGAAGGTCACGGCAATCCCGTGGGCATCAATTATCTGGAAAAGATTCAGATTCCGCATCTGGCTTCGATCTATGGGGCCATGCTCGCTGGCGTGGGCTACATTTTGATGGGCGCGGGGATTCCCGTGAAAATTCCCGGCGCCATGGATCTTCTGGCCCGGCACGAACCTGCTACGTATCCCTTGAACGTTACCGGAGCGCTCGAGGGCGACGACAACTCCATAACATTCACCCCGGCGGATTTTATGGAGCAGGCGCTTCGGCCGCTCGAACGCCCGAAATTTCTGGCCATCATTGCCTCCAACGTTTTGGCTGCGACCCTGGTGAAACGTTCCACTGGCAAAGTGGACGGGTTTGTCATAGAAGGTCCCACGGCCGGCGGGCACAACGCTCCTCCGCGCGGCAAGCTGCAAATTGACGAAGCCGGAGACGCCATTTACGGCGAGCGCGACCACGTGGACCTCGAAAAGATCCGCGAATTGGGCCTGCCGTTTTGGCTCGCCGGCGGATACGGAAATCCCGGAAAATTGCGCGAGGCTCAGGAGGTGGGCGCGCAGGGCATCCAGGTGGGCACGGCGTTCGCCTATTGCGCCGAATCCGGCCTGCGTGAGGATTTTAAGCGCGTCATCCTGAAGAAAGTCGTGGCCGGCGAAGCGCATGTGGCCACAAACCCTTCGGCTTCGCCCACGAATTTTCCCTTTAAGGTAGTGCAACTTAAGGAGACTTTGTCCGAAGACGAAGTGTATCTCGCGCGTCCGCGCATCTGCGATCTGGGATTCCTGCGCGAGGCTTACCGCGACGACAACGGAGACGTCAACTTCCGCTGCTCGGCCGAGCCGGTGAGCCTGTTTCTCTCCAAAGGCGGCAAGGAAGAGCAGACTGTTGGCAAGCGCTGCCTGTGCAATGGCCTGATGGCCACCATAGGCCTGGCCCAGGTGCGCAACAGCCATTTGACCGAACCCGGAATTGTCACTTCGGGGAACGACCTGTCAAAGCTGGAGCGCTTTCTGCCCTCTCCCGGGGAACTGGCCTACACGGCGCGTGATGTGCTTTTGAAACTTCGCGACTGATAGTCCGGCCCTAGGGAGACGCCACCTGCGGTTTCCTGCGGATTTCCGCACCTGCCCTTGGCGAAAAGTCCGGACGGGTGGGCCACGCATTATAAAAGGGCGCCCCTTTCTAGTAGATTACGGTCGCTGT
>VFSW01004224.1_pt1 | contig 21430 bp, 16 predicted proteins | sample 5358111 | NCBI WGS metagenome assembly VFSW01 (sample SAMN11554181, study PRJNA540505) | mine drainage metagenome | isolation source: sediment from site ElyBrook_90M | place: USA: Ely Copper Mine, Vershire, VT | collected 2017
TTCTCGATCCCCATGCCCACGAGGACCCTCTGCAGCAGTCGGAAGCGGCGCAGCGCCTTGTGGTTCCCCGACTGGTAGTGGCAGTCGCCGAAGTGGCAGCCGCCGACGAGCACTCCGTCGGCGCCGTTGGCGCACGCCTCCCTGACGCACTGGGGATAGACCCGGCCGGAGCACATCACCCGGATGACCCGCGCGTTCGGCGCGTACTTCATGCGGGAGGTGCCGGCCAGGTCGGCCGCCAGATAGGTGCACCAATTGCAGAAGAACGCGACGATCTTCGGCTCCCAGCCGTCGGCAGCACTCTCCTGCGTTTGCTCGGTCAGCTCAGGCATGGGCCAGCACTCCCAGGATCTCTTCGTAGATCTCTTCGTCTTCGAACAAGTTCTGCCGGATTGACCCTGACGGGCAGGCGGCCACGCAGGTCCCGCACCCCTTGCAGAGGACCGGGTTGATCTCAGCCTTCCCGTCCACCCGGCTGATGGCGGTGTAGGGGCAGAGAGGAATGCAGGTCTTGCAGCCCGAGCACTCTTCGCGCATGACGTAGGCCGTGTTCGGTTCCATCTCGACGTAGCCGCGATCGACCAGGGCGAGCACCTCGGAGGCGGCGGCTCCGGCCTGGGCCACCGTGTCCGGGATGTCCTTGGGGCCCTGGCAGGCGCCCGCCAGGAAGATACCGTCGGTGAAGGTGCTCACCGGGGCGAGCTTGGGGTGACGCTCCATGAAGAAGCCACCCCCCGCGCAGGTGATGTTGAAGGTGCGGCGCACATCCTCAGCGTCGGCCTGGGGCTCGATGCCGGTGGCCAGGACCACCATGTCGACCGGGATCTTGCGCACGCGGCCGAGCAGCGTGTCCTCGGCCTGGAGGATCATCCTCCCGGTCTTGCCGGCCTCAGGGTAGACGTCGGCCACCTTGCCCCGAATGAAGTGAACCCCCTCCTCGGCAACCCGGTTGTAGAACTCCTCCATGCCCTTCCCGGCAGCCCGGATGTCGATGTAGAAGTTGTAGATCTCGGCCCCGGTCTTCTCCTTGACCAGGTGGGCGAGCTTCAGGGAGTACATGCAGCACACGCGGGAGCAGTGCACGTTCGTGTTGATGTCCCGGCTGCCGATGCAGTGGAGGATGCCCACGGTCTGCGGCGTCCGCCCGTCACGCAGGGTGACGTGCCCCTCGGTGGGCCCCGACGAGTTGACCAGCCGCTCCAGCTCCAAGGCGGTATAGACGTTCGGGAAGACCCCGTAGCCGTACGCCGGCGTCCGCTTGGGGTCGAACGTCTTGAAGCCGGTGGCGAGGATCACCGACCCCACTTCGACCGTCTCACTGGTCTCGGTCTGGGTGAAGTCGATGGCGTTGCGGTCGGCGCAGACCTCCACGCAGGTCTTCTTGCAGCGACCGGACTTGAACTCGATGCAGGCGTCCTGGTCGATGACCACGAGCTGCGGCACGGCCTGGGGGAAGGGGATGTAGATCGGCTTGCGCATGCTCAGCCCGAGGTTGAACGCGTCGGGCGTCTTGCCCCGCTGGTACACGCAGGCCTCGATGCACTCCAGGCAGCCGACGCAGGCGTCCTCGACGATGAAACGTGGCTTGTGGCGCACCGTCACCGTGTAGTTGCCCACATAGCCATCGACCCTGTCGACCTCGGCCATGGTCCACAGGGTGATGTTCGGGTTGGCGCGCACCTCGGTCATCTTGGGGGTGAGGATGCAGGCGGCGCAGTCGAGCGTGGGGAAGGTCTTGTCGAACTGGGCCATGTGCCCACCGATGGACGGCTCCCGCTCCACCAGGTAGACATGCTTGCCGGCGTTGGCCATGGTCAGCGCGGCGTGGATGCCGGCGATGCCGCCGCCCACGACCATCGCCGCCGGGTTGACCGAGACCCGCGACCTCTCGAGAGGCCTGTGGAATCGCACCCGGTGCACCGCTGCCCGTACGAGGTCATTGGCCTTGCGCGTCGCGGCGGCCGGGTCGGTGTGCACCCACGAGTCCTGCTCCCGGATGTTCACCATGCTGAAGTAGTAGGGGTTGATGCCACCCTCGGCGGTGGCGCGACGGAAGGTGGCCTCGTGCAGGCTGGGAGAGCAGGAGGCAACAACCACCCGCTCCAGGCCATTGGCCCGGATGTCCTCCTTGATCAGCTCCTGGCCGGGCTCGGAGCACATGTACTTGTAGGCCCGGGCGACCTTGACCCCTGGAAGGCCCTCCGCGTAGCTGCGCACCGCCTCGACGTCGATCACTCCGGCGATGTTGGTGCCGCAATGGCAGACGTACACCCCGATCTTCGGCTGGCCGTTGCCGCTCCTTTCGGCCGGGTTCATGGGTCGCTCCTCTGTGTCGCACCAATGGCGCCTTCCACCAGCTCAGCCATATCTCGCACCCCGAGCCTTCCTTCCAGCCCCGTGGTCTTCAGGGCGTCGCGGAACATGACCAGGTCCTTCGGGCAGGCCACCACCATGGTGCCCACTCCCTGGAGGCCGGCGGCCTCACGCACTCGGCTCTCGGCAGGGCGCTCGCCGCCCGCGGCGGCATCCTCCATCCAGATCCTCCCGCCCCCGGCGCCGCAGCAGAACGACGACGATCGGTTGCGGGGCATCTCGACCAACCGCATGCCGAGCCCCTGCAGCACGCGGCGCGGGGCCTCGTACACGCCGCCGTAGCGGCCCAGGTAGCAGGGATCGTGGTACGTGACCGGTGCACCGCCGTTCCGGGAGACGGGCAGGCGACCTGCCGAGATCAGGTCCTCGAAGACCTCGGTGTAATGCTTCACCCGCCCGTCCAGCCCGTACTCGTGCTTCAGGACGTGGTAGGTGTGGGGGTCGGTCGTGACGATGGCCTTGAATTGCGTGGACGCCAGGGCCGCCAGGTTCTTCTCCCGCAGCATCTCGAAGAGACCCTCCTCCCCGAGGCGGCGCACGTCGTTGCCGGCATTCTGCTCGCCCTCGGAAAGGATCCCGAAATCGAGGCCTGCCCGGTTGAACACCCGCGCAGTCGCCCGCGTGATCTCCTGGACACGGGGATCGAACGACGCATAGTCGCCGACGAACCAGAGGTACTCCACGGGCTCCTTGCGGGCGTCCTTGACCTCGAACCCGAGATCCCTCGTCCACTTCGCCCTGTTCCGCGGCGATTGGCCGAACGAGTTCCCGTAGCGGGACATGCCCATCAGCATGTCCTGGACGCCGGCCCCGACCTCGCCCTGCCCGATCAGGTGCCTGCGCATCTGCACGATGATCGGGATGTGCTCGTTGAACACCGGGCACCGCTCCATGCAGGCCCCGCACGTGGTGCAGGCCCAGACGGCTTCGGCGCCGACGGCATCGATCAGGCTCCCCGTCCCGTCGCCGGATGCTGCACCGAGGACCATCACCTTCACCCCGTGGATGAGGTCCTTCGGCGACAGCACCTGCCCGGCCGCGAACGCGGGGCAGGCCCGGTCGCACCGGCCGCACTCGGCGCAGGAGATGCCGCTGTACAGCTCGCGCCAGGTGAACTCCTCCAGGCGCGCGGCGCCGTCCGAGGACGGCGGCATCCCCCCGGGGCCCAGGGAGGCGGCAAAGACACCGAAGGGCGACGCCAGCAGGTGCATGTGCTTCGAATACGGCAGGAAGGCCAGGAAACCCAGGACTGTCACCATGTGGACCCACCACATCGCCACGAAGAGCGACTCGGCCGTGGACGACGAGAGGCCGCCGAGCCAGGTGCCGACAACATCGCCGACTGGGCTCCCCGACGTCGGGCCCGGTTCGGCGGCCGCCTTCGCTCCCTCGCCGACCAGGTAGCTCACCACGAGGAGCGTGATGAGGACAAGGATGAGCGTGGCATCCAGCGACCGCCCCAGGCGCGGCGGGGTGAACACGTACCGACGGATCGCCGCCCCGGTCAACGCCACCAGCGTGGCCACGCTGAGGAGTTCCATCGGGATCGTCATCCAGGCGACCTGGTCGGCGTACGGGATCGGCAGGACCGGGAGAAGACCCCGGAGCAGGTTCCAGGCGAAGCTGGTCGCGTAGAACAGGAAGGTCCAGAAGATCGCGAGGTGGGCCAGCCCCATCCCGGGGTTCTCGAACATCCGGCGCTGGCCCGCCACGTTGACCACGACATTCCATAGTCGCCGGGGCAGCCGGTCCCAGCGCGGCTCCGCCTGCCCCCGGGCCAGTGCCGTCACCAGCAGGTAGACCCGCCGGCCGAACAGGACGAAGACCACCGCTGTCAGCGCCCACAGATAGACGAAGCCGGGGACACCCAGCAGGGTCGACGCGGTCGGGTCCGGCATCGGCGCTACCCCTTCCGCTTCCTCACGGCCTCGGTCAGCGCCTCGAGAACGTCGGTGGCGTCATCGACAATGCCATAGTGGGCGATCGAGAAGATGGGGGCGCCAGCGTCGGTGTTGACCGCGATGATCAGCTCGGAGTCCTTCATGCCCTCGACGTGCTCAGGAGCCCCGCTGATCCCGGCCGCCACGTACAGGCGGGGCTTGACCGTCGCGCCCGACTTGCCCACCTGGCGCACGAGCGGGAGCCAACCCTGGTCGATCACGGGGCGCGACCCGGATACAGCCCCGCCGAGCGCGCGTGCCAGATCCTCGGCCACTTCGAGATTGGCCTCGCTGGCGATCCCCCGGCCCACGGAGACGAGCACGTCCTGCTGGGTGATGTCGATGTCGCCCGCTTCGGGCTCCTGGTACTCGAGCAGGCGCGCGCGGGAATCGTCGGCGAGGTCGATCGAAACGTCCTCGACGGCGGGCGCGGCGGCACGGCGACCTGCCTCAGGGGGCCTCGTCCCTGGCAGGATGGCCAGCACCACGGGCCCGGGCCCGGCCGAGACCGTCACAGCCATCTTCCCGCCGAAGAGCAGGCTCGTGACCTTCAGCCCGCCGTCGATCACCTCGACATCGCGGCAGAGGTTGACGAGGGGCCAACCCAGGCGCCCTGGAAGCAGCCCGAGCAGGTCCCAGCTGACGTTGGTGGTCGGCACCAGGATCGCGGCGGGAACGCGGGCCGAGGCGAGGGCGGCCAGCACCCGGCTCGTCTGCTGGCCGGTCGCATCGGCGAGGGCGGGATTGTCGACGTAGAGGACGGCATCAGCCGCGCCAAGCGACGCGGCCAGGCCGCGTACCCCATGACCGAGCAGCACCGCCTCGAGCCGGACCCCCAGTGAATCGGCCAGGTTCCGCCCCAGGGCGAGCAGCTCGTAGGTGGTTTCCGAGATGGCGCCCTTCCAGTGCTCCGTCGCTACCCAAACGTTGCCTGGCATTGGCATCTCCATCAGAGCAGTCCCCGGGCGGCCAGGATATCGGCCACCTTTTCCGCCACGTCCCGCACCGATCCGTCCAGCATCTCTGCGTGACCGGCTGCCTCGGGTTTGGCCATGGTCGTGACCTCGAGCGAGGTCGTGGCCGGTCCGCTCGAGGCCGCGACCACCTCGATGCCCCCGGCAGCGATCGCGGCTCGCACCTTGGCGATGGGGACGTAACGCGGCGGCTTCTCGCAGCCCTGAACGCCGAGAATGGCAGGCAGGGCGACCTCGAAACGTCCCGCCACTCCGCCGGCGTACTCCTTGGAAACGATGGCCGTGCCGGCGCCCGGATCGACCGTGATCCGGTTCACCAAGCCGAGGTACGGGAGGTCGAGCGCCCCGGCGAGGAGGGGCGCCACAAAGCCGTCAAGGTCGTCGATGGCCTGGCACCCACTGAGCACCAGATCCGCGGGGAGGACACCCGGGATTCCAGGCAGCGTCGCGGCCAGCGCCGACGCCGTCTCGCGGGTGCCCGCAGTCACGGCGATTCCCGACAACTTGATCACCCGGTCGGCACCCTTGGCGAGAGCCGTATGGAGCACGTCGTCGATCTCGGGCGCCTCCGGCGCGACGACCGTGACGGACGCGCGCAGGCGGTCCTTCAGGAGCAGCGCCTGCTCCAAGGCGTAGTCATCGCGCTCGTTGACGATGAAACGCAGGTACTCCCGGTCCAGCGACGTGCCGTCGCTGGCGACCTCCAGCTCCTCGACGATGTCGGGCACCATCTTCATCAGGACCAGGATCTTCATCGCGCCAGCGCGTCCTCCTCGCTCGATCCCGCCGCCGGGCGCGGCCGCTCAGCCATCGAGCGCCTCGGCGACCAGTTCCATCACGTCCCGAACCACCATGCGGTCGTCGTACCCGAGGACCTTCAGCGAGTCCTCGAATCGCGGCACCTCGTACGGGCACGAGACCGCCAGAACGTCGGCGCCGGTGGCTGCAGCCTCCTCGACCCGGCGGTCGGAGAGGCGTTGATGCCCCTTGGCCTTGTAGTGGGTGTCGAGCCACATCCCGCCCCAACCCCCGCCGCAGCAGATCGTGTTGTCGCGGTTGTGGGTCATCTCGACGAGGCTCACGCCCGGAAGGGCTTCGAGGATGCGGCGGGGCTGGTCGTGCATGTGGTTGTGCCTGCCGAGCACGCAGGAGTCGTGATACGTGACCCGGTATCCGAGCGTTCGGGTGAGGCGCGGCCTGAGGGAGTCGAGACGGGCCGCCAGGAACGGCGTCGTGTGGTCCACCGGCCGATCGAACCCGAGGGTCGGGTACACGTAGCTGAAGGCATCGAAGGCGTGCGGATCCGAGGTGAGCAGCGAGGCGTACTCGTACTTCCCGAAGGTGGCGATGTTCTGTTCCCGCAGGCTGTCGAAGAGGCCCTTCTCCCCGACGAGTCGCGCGCACTCCCCGGCGCATTTCTCCTCGGGGCCGAGGATGGCGAAGTCGACCCCCAGAGCAGCCAGGACCCGGGCCGTCGCCCGAGCGTTGTCCTGGCCGCGCGGGTAATAGGACGCGTAGCATTCGACGATCCACAGCACGTCGACCGGCCGACCCAGGTCGCGCAGGATTGGCACCGGCACACCGGCGCCGTCGACCCACGCCGCCCGCTTCCGCGGCGACTCACCCAAGGGGTTGCCATAGCGCATCGTGTTGGAGAGTGCGCTCTGGAGCTCCGCCGGCACGTCGGGGAGCCGGAGCAGCACCTGCTCTTTGACCAGGGGCAGGAGGAGGTCGGTCAGGTGGAGCCCGCGGGGGCACTTGGCCCAGCAGTCATAGCAGGTGACGCAGCTGAGCAGGTCGTCGCTGGCGAGAACCTCCTCGATGAAACCCTCCCGCAGCATGCCGATGAGGCGGCGAGGCGTGTAGCGCATCACCTCGCCGTAGGGGCAGGTGCCTGCGCAGGTACCGCACTGGATGCAGCTCAGCAACTGCCGACCGTACGGCGTGGCAAGGAGGCCGTCGAGCGTGAGTTCGGGGTTCCCCAGCACCGTCGCGGTCACCATCGGTCACTCCCTCCCGCAATCGCTCCGGCCCGGCTGCCACCCCGCGGCGGGTCCGAGCAGGCCTGCCCTGCCCGGGTGCGCCCGGCCGAGATTCACACGTCGCGTATCGATGACCAGGGCTTCGACGGGCTGGTGGCTGACGTGCGTCGGCGAGTCAGCCCCAAGGGCGCGTCGGCGTCACCCGGCACTCGTTCAGTCGGCGACGCCAACATTCCTGTCATCAATCCCGTGCACTGGGCATGGGTCCTCGTCTCATCCTCGACGAAACGATCATCTCGACGACTCCCGGAGCGTGGCGGACGGTGCGCCGGGCTACGCGAGGCAGTCTTCCGCTCGCCGCCTGCCGGCCGCCAGTGCCGATGGGGTGGAGCGGCGGGGCCGAATGCTGGGCCCGGAGGGTACCGATGGCCCCGGTTGGCCGCCGGGATTCGTGGGCGTGCGGCGCCGGAAACGGGCCAGCGACGGACCCGCCCCGAGCGCCCGGAGCCCCGCACTACACCCCCTGGGCCACAACGCAGGGCGGACGCTTGAGAACGGCATCGGCCGACACCAGCTCCTTGCCGATCCCGAGTCGCTTCGCGCTCACTCCGAGGGCCAGGCCGAGCAGCTGCGTGAAGTACAGGACGGGCACGGCGTAGCTGGCGCCGTACGCGTGGTTCACCTCGCCCTGGTAGCACTCGAGGTTCGTCTGACACAATGGACAGGCAGTGGCAATGACCTCGGCGCCGGCGTCGACCGCGCTCTGGAGCACGTCGCGCACCATCTGCAGCGCTGCCCGACGGTTGGTCACCATGAGGGAGGCGCCACAGCAGCGGAGCTTGTAGGGGTACGCCACCGGATCGGCCCCGGCCGCCTTCAGCAGAGCTTCGAAGTAGGTCGGGCTGTCGACCTGGGCGATCTCCACGCCAGGGCGCCTGGGTCGCGCGATCTGGCAGCCGTAGTACGCGGCCACCCGAAGCCCCTTGATGCGCTCGCCGGCCTTCCCGCGAATCGACTCCAGCGCCTCGTCGGTCACGAAGGTGTGCATCAGGTGGCTCACCTCGACGTTGCCGTCGTAGCGCAGGTTGTCGGCCTCGAGGGCGTAGTTCATGTGATCAGCGAGGTCGGGGTCGCGCTTCAGGGCGGCGTTGGTGGTCCACAGGTTCTTGAAGCAGGCGTTGCAGGGCGCCACGATGTCAAGGCCCTGCTTCTCGGCGAGCGCGAGGTTGCGGGCGCACAGAACCGTTGCGAGGAGCTCGTCGACGTGCGAGTAGGCGGTCGCCCCGCAGCAATTCCAGTCCTCGAGCTCTTCCAGCTCGAGGCCGAGTCTGTGGGCCACCTCCATGGACGACACGTGATAGGTGGCCGCCATGGTTTCGAGAGAGCAACCGGGATAGTAGGCGTAGCGAGTCATTCGATGCCGTCCAGGGGGAGGACGCGGGCGACCATTGCCCGCAGGTTTCGGATCCGCTTTATCCGGGCGGGGATCAGGGGCAGCCGGCCCTTGGCAAGGAGCCGCACCGCCATCCTCATCTCGCGCACCATCCCCGGGAACCCGCCTTCGAAGATGAAGGCCGGGGCGTATCCCGGCTCGTAGGACTTGCCCGTTCGCAGGATGGTCCTCGTGAAGCGTCGCGAGAACTCCGGTGCCACCCAGTCCCGGTTGAAAGTGTCCCTCCATAACGAGTAGCGCGTGAGGGCGTACATGACGTCGGCTGGGCGGATCCCCTCGGGACACTTTTCCGAGCACGCATAGCACGAGGCGCAGGTCCAGAAGGTGTTGGAGGCCATCACCTCGTCCTTCATCCCGGCGTTGATGAGCGCGATCAGCTCGCGAGGCGTGTGGTCCATGAACTCCACCGCCGGACACGCCGCTGAGCACGTGGCGCACTGGATGCAGCGGATGAGAGAGACCCCCTCCGCGGCGTGGAGGAGATTCTCAACCTCCTCCCGGAAGGAGATCCTGCTCGGGGTCGACGAGATCACCATGGGACCCTACCCGCCCAGTCGCGCTTCGCTGGCCGCAATGAGCGCCGCGGCCTTCTGGAGCAGCAGCTCGGGTTCGACCGGCTTCTCGACCAGCTCGTCGACGGGGACGAAGCCGGGGTGGACCGCCTGGCCCGGGAAGAGGAAGGCGATCTGCTCTCGCAGGCCCGTGATGATCAGCACGGGCATCTCCCGCAGCACCTTGTCCTTGCGGATCTTCCGCGCCATCATCACGCCTTCGGCGCCCCGTCCCATCATGATGTCGAGGCACAGCAGGTCGTAGCGGTCCTTCTTCAGGGCATCCCAGCCATCCTTTGGGTTGTGCGCCACGACCGTGTCGTACTGGGTGTCGAGGATTGCCCTGATCCCTTCGACGAAGTCGGGATCGTCATCGACAATGAGCACCCTCTTGCGCTCGCTCATGCGGTCTCTCCTTTCAAGACCTGCTCTGGAGGCGCTGCCTCCGATCCCGGAACCGGCGTCCCAAGCGCCGGCAATGCGATCACGAAGACGGTGCCGCGACCCGGTTCGCTGGTCGCGGTGATCGACCCTCCGTGGGCCTCGACAATGCGCCGCGTGAGGGCCAGCCCGATGCCAGCCCGTGCGACGCCGCTGTCCCAGGCCTGCCCGCGATAGAACGCATCGAAGATCCGCGGCAGGTCCGCCGCGGGTATGCCGACACCCGTGTCCGTCACCGATATCTCGACCTTCCGGTCCCGACACGCCGCCGACACGACAACGCGCCCGAATTCTCTGGAGTACTTGACCGCGTTGCCCACCACGTTGAGAAGGGCCTCGGTCAACGCACCCTCGTCCCCGAGGACCGCGGCTGCCGGGTCGATCTCGGCCACGACCTCCACGCCCTTGCGCACCGCCTCCACCTGGGCGCTTTCCACCGCGTTCGCCACCGGGATGGAGATCGCGACCGGGCGAAAGCCCTCCCGGAGGGGGGTCACGTCGACCGAGAAGCCCCGCAGCCACCGGTTCACGAGCGCGAGCAGGTCGCCGATGCGACTGCTCATTCGCTTCATCCGCCGCAGCTGATCCTCGGAGGCGACACCCTCGAACTCCTTGATCGTCACGAAGAGGTTCTGTTGGACGGCCGCCAGGGGGGAGCGCAGCTCATGGGACACGATGGCGGCGAAGTTCTCCCGGAGCGCCTCACGCTCCCGTCGCAGCATTGCCCTCTCCACGACCAGAGCCCGCTGCTCGAGGCCTCGGCGAACCAACGCGCGGAATCCGTCGGGGGTGAAGGGCTTGGCAAGAAAGTCATACGCGCCGTGCTTCATCGCCTCGACCGCCGACCCGATCGTGGCAAACCCCGTGAATACGATGCACACGATCGTCGGGTCCAGCGACCGGATCTCGTCGAGCACCTGCATCCCCGGCATGCCTGGCATCTTCAGGTCGACGAAGACGACGTCGGGCGCCCAGGCCTGAGCCTTGTCCAGGCCCACCGCGCCGCTCGAGGCGAGAGCGACGTCGTACTCGGCGTTCTCGAGGATGGCGAGACAGGAATCGAGGACGATCTCTTCGTCGTCGATCAGCAGGATGCGCGGTCGCTGTTCAGTCACTGCCCACCCCGTCGGGCGCGTTCACGGGCAGCTCGATCGTGAACGTCGTCCCCGTGCCCTCCTCGCTGTCCACGGTGATCGTGCCCCCGTGCTCCTTGACGATCCCGAAGCTGATCGAGAGGCCCAGGCCGGTGCCATGCCCGACCTCCTTCGTGGTGAAGAACGGATCGAAGACCCGCCCCATGTTCTCCTCGCTGATGCCGTGGCCCGTATCCTGGAAACTGGCCTCGATGACCCCTCGCTGCGCGTCGAAGCGGGTCGCCACCGTGAGCCGCCCCGCGCCGTCCATGGCCTCGGCCGCGTTGATGATCAGGTTCATGAATACCTGTTGCATCTGCGCCGGGTCCATCACCACCGCGGGCAGATCCACCTGGTAGTCGCGGACTACCTCGATGTTGTGGAAGATCACCCGATCCTCCACGAGGGACAGGCACTCGTCGACCGTGGTGGGCAGCTCCGCCAGCTTCTTGTGCGGCTTCGAGGGCCGGGAGAAGTCGAGCAGACCCCGGATGATGGTCGCGCAGCGGGTCGCCTGGTCCGCGATCTTCTCGACCGACCTCCTCATGGCGTCGTCGGGGGCCATCTTCTCGAGCAGGAGGTGGGAGTACGTCACGATCCCCTGGAGCGGGTTGTTGAGCTCGTGAGCCACGTCGGCCGCGAGCTGGCCCACCACGGCCAGGCGCTCCGACTCCATGATCTTCCTCCGAGCAAACTCCTTGAGCTTCTCGTCCCGCGCTTGAAGCGAAGCCGCCATGCTGTTGAACGAGCTGCCCAGCTCCCCGATCTCGTCGTTCGAGGTCACCGGCACCTGGGCTGCCAGGTCCCCCTGAGACACCCTGCGGGACGCCTCGACCAGAGCCCGCACCGGGGTCGTCAGGCGCCGGGAGAAGACGTAGGAGACGGCGACCGCAAGCAGCACCGCGGTCAGGGTGATGCCGAGGAACAGCAGGCTCGTCCTGATCCGAAGATCGGTGTACGGCTGCTCGAGCGTGCCCACGTACAGCATGCCGATCACCGCGTAGTCGCGGGTTCGAAGCGGATCGTAGGCTGAGATGTACCAGCCGTTGACCACGAAGGCGCGGCCCACCCAGCGCTCCCCACCAGCAACGACCTGGCGGTATACCTCCTCCGAGACCCGGGTGCCGATCGCCCGCGCGCCGGCGCTATCGAGGACATTGGTCGCGATTCGCACGTCGTCGAGGAAGATGGTGGCCGTACCGCTGTCCTGACCTTGGAGGTCGACGCTTCTGTACTGGCCCCCATCGAAGAGGGTGGTCTTGATCTGGTCCACGATCTCATTGCTGCGGTTGAGCAGCCGGCCACCGTACAGCGCGCCAATGACCTTGCCGGAGTAGTCGACCACGGGGGCTGCGGCCAGCAGCACGAGGCCGTCCGTCTGGGCCGTTTCATCCAGCGGTCGCGACGCGGGCGTTGCGACCAGCTTGATCGCGGCCGCCTCCGGCAGCCGGGGAGACTCCCGACCCAGCGTGTCCACCGTGAACACGGCATTGCCGACCACCGGGGTCGCCCCGTTCAGGGCGGCGGCCACGATGCTCTGCTTTGCCATCGAGTCGCCATGGACTCCCGGGTTTCCGGCCCGCACGAGGACGACGCCCGTCGCGTCGGTGACGGTCAGGAAGTCGAGACGCTCGGCGATCATTGTGGTGGACAGCTCCGCGGCGGCCGGTCCGACATCGGCGGCGAGCAACGCATCCCGGAGGTAGAAGCGGGCGGCCTCAAGCCGGATGAGGTCGTAGAGACGGTCCGAGTAGGCGCCGTACATCGCCTCGGCGGCACTGAGATCGGAGACGACCCGGTTCTGTGCCTCGGTCAGGACTCGCTCGCCGATGAAGATGACCGCCACCCCGGCGAAGGTCGCGCTGAGCGGGATGATGATGGCCAGGAAGGCGAGCATCATCTTGACGGAGCGGCTCAATCTGGGACCACTCCGGGGCACACGGGCCGCCGCCCCCGCCTTCGGCGCGAGCTGGACGACGAACTGGCGCGCCATTGCAGCCCTGCCTTCTCCGGCCTGTCCGCACGCCGGCCAACCTCGACCGGCGCTCGGCTCGGCAGACGAGCGCGGGACGCAACAGGAACTCGAGGGACAACTGCCTGCGCTCAGATCGTCCCCCGCGCGGCGGTGCCGGGCCAGTGCCGGGCGACCGGGTGCCCCGGGCCGAATGGTCAAGCAGGGCAGGGCCGATGGACCGTTGCGCCACGATGACGCCGACCGTCCGAGCCGACGGCGGCCACGGCGTTCGGCGCCGTCCGGTGTTGCCGCCGATGGATTCTGCGCGCGGTCAGTCGGCGATGCCCACCTCGTCAACCGCGGTCTGGTGGAGCGCCTCGTGCGCGCCCGCCTCGTCGTCGACGCAGATGATCGTCTCGACCAGCCCTGGCTTGTGGCCGACCATGAGGGTTCCGCAGACCTTCACCCCGGCCTGCGCAAGGCGCTCCGCCGCGTCCGCCAGCCCGCCCGGCCCATCCGGCACCTCGACGAGGATGGGCTCGCCCTCGACGTACGGGTGGCCCAAGCCGCGGAGGATCTCACGCGTGGAGTCGTCGTCCGACGTGGAAATGAAGGCACAGCCGACGTCGCCCGCCCCGACGCCGCCGATGTGCCGGAGGGTGATGCCGCGGGCGGCGAGGGCCCGGGCGAGGTGGGCGAGCTCGCCTGGCCGGTTGTCGAGCTGGACGACGAACTGGCGCGCCATTGCAGCCTGCCTCCTTCGCCCGGGACGGCGACCGTCCGGCTTCGACGAGTGCGTTCCGCGGCGGGCGGCCGCGGATACGTCGGGGCCGCAAGGCGGAGGCACCCGCCACGAGATGGTACCCCTGCAGATGCGGCCGCCGGCGAGTGCCGGGCGGACTGCTGAAGCCGGGCCGAATGGCGAGCCGAGGTTGAGCCCGCGGTGCCGGCAACTCCGGGCCCGTCCTGCACCCGGTCACCGCCGCTCACATCTGCTTGAAGCGCGGACCCTCGCCACCTTCGGGCGGCAGCCAGCGGATGTTCTCGAGCGGGCACTTCACGGCACAGGTCATGCAATGAAGGCAGTTCGAGGCGGAGAGGACGATCTTCTGGCCGTCCCAGCGGTAGACCTGGCCCGGGCAGAAGTGCGTGCAGGAGTTCGCGTAGTCGCGCTCGCAGGCCAGGCATTTCGCCGGATCGAGGATCGCCATGTGGGCCGGCTCATCCTCGCGGTGCACGGAGCCCGTGAGGCTGACGAAGGTCGCCCCGTCCATGCCGCCCGGATCTCCGTGATCCAGGCGCGCCCCGCGTTTCGTGCCGCGGAAGTCGGCCCCCAACCCAAGCCGCCTCGGGATTCGGTGCTGGACGAGCGAGAGCGGCACACCGGGGTAGATGCCCCATCGGAAGCTCTGGCGGTAGTTGCGAGCGTGACGCATGCCGGGCAGGACGCCGCGCTCCTCGAGCCGCTTCGTGTATCCGGCGAGGAGGGCGCCCGCGCGGTCGGGGTCCGCCAGCTCCTCGGCCACGGTCTCGGCGGCCGCCATCCCGGAGAGGATCGCGTAGCGGATCCCCTTGATCCGTTCCATGTTCACGAAACCGGCGCCGTCTCCGATGACGAGGCCGCCCGACACGGCCAGGCGACCGAGCGCGTGGTAGCCGCCTTCGGGGATCGTCTTGGCGCCGGTCGCAATGGTGACCGACCCCTTCAGGAGGCTCGCCACGAAGGGGTGCGCGCGATAGCGCTCAAATTCGCGCTGGGGCGCAAGGTCGCCGTACTTCCAGTCGAGGCCCATGATCAGGCCGACCGCCGCGGTCTTCTGGCCCATGCTGTAGATGAACCCGCCGCCGAAGACGCTCGCCGGGTTGGGGTAGCCCAGCGTGTGGAGCACCCGGTTGTTCCCGAACGGGTTGTCGCCGGCGAACTGGACGACTGCCTTGATCCCGATCGAGAAGACCTGCGGGTTGCCGCCGCCCCCGAAGCGCTCCCGGAACTGGGTCGAGAGAACCCCGTGTGAGCCGTCGGCGAGGATCGTCACCCGCGCCCGGATCTCCTCGGCGGGCTGGTAGTTTGACTTGAGGCCACCCCTCGCGTCGCGGCCCACCTCGCCGAGCTCAACGCCCACGACGCGATCGTCCTCGACGAGGAGCCTCCGCGCCGAATACCCGCTGTGGAGCTCAACTCCGGCGTCCTCGGCCCGCTTGGCAAGGAAACCGACCAGGCGGGAGAGGGAGATCGTCACGTCGCCGTGGTGGTCCATCGCCTTCGGTACCACCAGCGGCGGCACCCGGATCGCACGCCGGCCCAGGAGGAAGTACATCTCGTCCCGCTCGACTGGGACCACGTGCTCCATGAACCGGCGGTCGTCCCTCCAGCCGGGCGCCACCTCGTCGAGGCAGGCAGGCTCCAACGCTGCCCCCGAGAGGCCGTGGTAGCCGGGCTGGGGCGCCTTGTCGATCACGACGATCGTGGCGGCCCGGCTCGCCAGGGCCAGCTGCTGCTTGAGGGGGAGCGCGGCGGCGAGGCCGGCCGGGCCGGCGCCGACGATCAGGACGTCGATCGGTGCCCTCACCGGGCTGCCTCCGTCGCGCGGATCAGCTCCGGGACGACGGTCTCGATGTCGCCGACCATCCCGAAGTCGGCGTAATTGAAGATCCGGGCCTTCGGATCCTTGTTGATGGCGACCACGATCTCCGAGCCCTGCATGCCCGTGATGTGCTGGATGGCCCCCGAGATGCCAATTGCCACGTACAGCCGGGGCTGGACCGTCTGGCCCGTCTGGCCGACCTGGTAGTCGTGGGTCGTGAAACCGTCCTCGACCGCCATCCGCGAGGCAGCTACCTTGGTCGGCGCGCCGAGCAGCTTGCCCAGGCCGAGCGCGAGGGGCTGAAGGTAGGTCTCGAAGTCGGCACGGGAGCGGAACCCGTGGCCGCCGGCCACGATGATCTCGGCGTCCCGGATGGAGACCTTGCTGGCGAACGACTCGACGGGGACCGCGGTCAGCCCGAGATCGAGGGGGGAGAGCTCCACCGGCAGGTGGACGATCTCGCCGGCCCGGGTGAGATCCGGGGGTGGAACCTTGAAGACGCCAGGCCTCACGGTCGCCATCTGGCTCGGCGAGTCCTTCGTCATGATCGTGGCCATGACATTGCCACCGAGGGCCGGGCGGGTCTGCTTCAGGATGGCCACGAGATCGACACTCCCTTTCGCGTAGTCACCGATCTCGAGGCGCGTGCAATCCGCGGTCAGCCCGGAGCGGCAGGAGTACGCGACGCGCGGCGCCAGCTCCCGGCCGAGAGGGCTTGCCCCGAAAAGCATCACCTGGGGGCGGCGTTCCCGGACGAAGTCCGCGATCGCCTTCTTGTGGGCCAGCGGGTCGAACGACTCGAGAAGCGGGTGCTCCAGGATGTAGACGGCGTCCGCGCCGGCCGCGATCAGCTGCGCTGGCCGGTAGCCAGCCGCATCGCAGGGGAGCACCGCGCCAACCTTCTCGCCGAGGACGTCGGGGGGGCGCGGGTCCCCCTCGCGCTGCGCGGGCTCCTCCCGCGCCACCGTCCCGCGCTGGGCGGGGGGGGCGCCGCCGCGCCTTTCCAAGCAGCTCGAGCGAAACCGCTCGGACACCGCTTCCCTCGCGCTCGGCGAAGACCCAGAACTCGCCATGGTAGGTCGGCTGCTTGCCGTTGAGGGCGTACGACTCGTCGGCGTCCAGCTGGGCGCCAGGCGCCGCCGCGTGGTAGCGGGCGGCGATCCTCTCGATGAGCTCCGCGGCGTTGCGGACGTGCTCGAACCTTTTCGGACGGTCCTCGGAGGGCGAGAAGAGGCGGTAGACCTGGGTCCAGGAACCCTTGAGACCGATGCGCGTGGGGTCGGCGGCGACCTCCGAGGACCGTCCGAAAAGGTTCGAGCACGTCCGCGCGTCGCGGGCCCGTGCGAAGGAGCGGTAGAGCGGATCCGTGCATGCGGTCACGGTGATGAGGACCGGCCACCGGAGCGGCCGGACGTCCTCGACGCCCTCCGAGGCGATGCGGCGGATGGCCAGGCTCGGCTCCGTCTGCAGGCCCGTCGCGTAGGCGATGTGGTCGATCCCCAGCTCCTCGGCGACCTGGGGCGGCACCTGCGCCGTATCGCCGTCGACCGACTGCATCCCGGTGACGATCGCATAATCGCGGCTTCCACCGAGCAGCTCGCGCTCGATCCGGCGGATCGCGCACGCCAGCGAGTAGGCGGTTGCCCCGGTGTCCGCTCCGGCGAAGGCGGGGTCGGTCAGCAGGACCGCCTCGCCGGGCACCCGGGAGAGGCACTCCACCAGGACGTCGCGCGCCATGGGCGGGCCCATGCTCAAGAAGACCGTCCGGGCCTCGGGGTCACCCCGCGTGAGTCGGTTGGCGAACGTGAGCGCGTGAAGGTCGAGAGGATTGAGGATGTTGTCGAGCAGCGCCCGCCGGAGCGTCCCCTTCTCGCGGTCCCAGGCATCCTCGGGGATGTTCGAGACGTCGGGTACCTGTTTGACGAGGACGATGCAGTCCATGGTTCCGCTGGGGACGCTCCTCTGTGCTATCCCGGCAGGCCGGAACGACAGGCGAGACACACGGCGTCCAAGGCGGCGCGGACGGCGATTTCGCGAGCCGCGAGGGAGCGCGCGTGGTGCGCGAACTCGCCGGGCCGGTTCTCGATCTGGATCACGATCTGTGGCGCCTGCCTCTTCTCCCACCTGACTCGCCGGTGCGCCCGAAGTCGGAACGCAGCGCGCTGTGTCGAGTCTCCGGCCGTGCCGATCTTGCGGGCAGTGCCGCCCCGGCCGACGGCCCGGTCCGAACGTCCCGAAGGGACGGGCCGCTCGCCAGGTGCGGGCCGCACCTCCGAACACGCAGTCGCAGCCTTCCCCACCGGCGACACGCTCACCCGCCTCCCGAGCCCGGGGTTCGCCTCGCAGCAGGAGGAGACGGCCGCGCGAGCCCTGCGGCACGCAGCGGCGGTCGGCGCCAGCCACGTGTGGTGCGTCTGGGCGAGCAGCGAGCCGTGAACCCGGGTGCTCAACCAGACCCGCGCCTCCTCACGCTCGATCGCACCGAGGCGGACGCGGCGCTGGCGTCGGCATCCAACTGACCTCTTCACAGGAGGCCCTACGGCTCTTGCGATCGGGGACTCGCATGGCGACCTTGATAGCCTCCAGGCGGGGTGATCGAAGGGATGCCTCAGGACAACGCGCTTGACCTGCCGACGCGGCGCCAATCCTCGGCCATGAGATGCACATCATGGGCACGAATGACTGTGAAGAGATGGCCGGCTCGGACGTCGTTGTCACCACGGTCTCGCCCGCGGTCCCGGGCTGAGGCGTGACGACGCGAACCGTGAGCTCGTCAGCCGGCTCGAGGGCCTGGCGGCCCTCGACTGATCAGGCTTGCGCTGCCGACGAGCTCGGAGCCATCCGTCGATGCGGTCGCCGGCATGTGCCAAGAGGTGGAAGGAGACAACCCTGATGAGCGCAAGAGCCCCGCTGGAAGGATCCCCGCAGATCGATAGGGCCGAACTGCGCCTGGGCGCCCAGGTCTTCGAACTCCCCATCGAGCAGGCGACGCAGGGCCAGCGGGCCATCAACATCACATCGCTGCTCAAGGACGCGCATGTGACGACCCTCGACTACGGGTATGCAAACACGGCGGCGACCCGCAGCGCGATCACCTATCTCGACGGCGATGCCGGCATCCTCCGCTACCGCGGCTATCCGATCGAGCAGCTCGCCGAGCAGTCCACGTTCCTCGAGACCGCCTACCTGCTGATCTACGGCGAGCTGCCGTCCGAGCAGGCCCTGGCGAGCTGGGTCGCCCTCCTCAAGCACCACGCACTCCTTCACGAGGAGTTCAAGCGGTTTTTCGAAGGCTTCCCGATGGACGCACACCCGATGGGGATTCTTGCGTCTGCCGTCAGCGCCCTCTCGACGTTCTACCAGGGCTCGGAGGACCCGCACGACCTCGACGACATCGAGATCTGCACCGTCCGTCTGATCGCCAAGCTTCCGACCGTCGCTGCCTTCGCCCATAAGAAGTCGATCGGTGAGCCGTTCATCTATCCCGATTCGGCCCTCGACTACGAGGCCAACTTCCTCCAGATGATGTTCGCCGTGCCGAATGAGCCGTACGTCGTCGACGCCGACGCAGCGAAAGCGTTGCGGACGCTCCTCATCCTGCACGCCGACCATGAGCAGAACTGCTCAACCTCGACCGTCCGTCTCGTCGGGTCGAGCCTCGCCAACCTGTATGTCTCGGTCTCGGCGGGGATCGCCGCCCTCTGGGGGCCTCTTCACGGCGGGGCACACCCGGAAGTGCTCGAGATGCTCAAGGCGATCGCGGCCGACGGGGGCTCCGTTGGCAAATACGTCGATCGGGCCAAGGACCACAACGACCCCTTCCGCCTGATGGGCTTCGGGCACCGCGTCTACAAGAACTACGACCCGCGAGCCCGGATCATCAGGGAGGCGGCGCACACGGTCCTCGGCAAGCTGGGCGCCGACGACCGTCTGCTCCAGATCGCTCTCGAGCTTGAGGACGTCGCCCTCCACGATGAGTACTTCGTCGAGCGGAAGCTCTATCCCAACGTCGACTTCTACAGCGGTCTGATCTATCGGGCCCTGGGTTTCCCGACCGAGATGTTCACCGTGCTCTTCGCGATCGGCCGGCTGCCCGGCTGGATCGCCCAGTGGCGCGAGATGATGCTTGACCCGGACTCCCGGATCGGGCGGCCGCGACAGCTCTACCTTGGGCCACCCGAACGTGGGTACGTGCCCTTGGCAGAGCGATAGCGATCACGACACGGACTTGGGGGAGGTCTCTGACTGTCGCGCTGCCATGAGGGCACCGAGGCGAGCGCCACCGTCTGGCTCCAGGCGGCCTCGGTCGCCTACCTGCTCTGGCGCACCGTCGGACAACCCGAGCGCGGCGAGCCCATCGCCTGATCCGCGGCCCGCGCCGTCTCGCCGGTGCCGGGCCTGTTGGTGCTCGAGCTGGCCTAGTTCTGCTACAGATGCCCGCGGGCCGCTGGCCCGATCGCGTCGGCGAAGTGATGCGCCGCCGAGGCGCATCGTCGAGGCAGGCCCTCAGAGTCGATGCCTATGTGACGTTCGGCCCGTGATCCATGCGCCCTTGCGCATGGATCGATTCTCGCAGTACGCGCATGATGAAGGAGAACATGCTCATCTGACCGGGAGTTCCCATGCACACCGTTGTCGACAGGACCCAGCTCTCGCCGAACGTGACCCGCCTGGTCATCGAGGCGCCCCGCATCGCCGAGATCCGCAAGCCCGGCCAGTTCGTGATCGTCCATCGCGCGCCCGGCGCGGAGCGGATCCCGCTCACGATCGCGGACACCGATCCCGTCCGCGGCACGATCACGCTCGTGATCCAGGCCGTGGGAAAGAGCACCGAGGACCTGGTGGCGCTGCAGCCGGGCGACGCGATCGCCGATGTCGCCGGTCCCCTCGGCAGGGCCACCGAGCTGCTGGATCACGGGAGGGCGGTCTGCGTCGGCGGCGGCGTCGGAACCGCGGTGGTCTACCCGATCGCGCTGGGGCTCGCCGCCAACGGGGTCGAGGTGATCAGCGTGATCGGCGGCCGGTCGAGGGAGTGGGTCATCTTCGAGGACGAGCTTCGGCGCGCCGGCACGGTGATCACCTGCACGGACGACGGGAGCTACGGCCGGCACGGCTTCGTCACCGACGCGCTCCGGGACGTCATCGAGGCGGGCGGCCTGGACGCGGTCTACGCGGTGGGCCCGGTCCCGATGATGCGCGCGGTCGCCGAGCTGACCCGGCCGTACGGCGTCCCGACCTTCGCGTCCCTGAACGCGATCATGCTGGACGGAACCGGGATGTGCGGCGGCTGCCGTGTCGCCGTGGGCGGCAAGACCGTCTATGCATGCGTCGACGGGCCTGAGTTCGACGCGCACCAGGTCGACTTCCGCGAGCTGGCAGATCGGTTGGGCACGTACCGGGACTTCGAGGCGCGCGCGCTCGAGGTGGCCCACCGCCGCGCGGCAGAGAGCGAGGAGGCGCCGGTCCACGCACCGGAGGGCAGCTGCCTGATCCCCGGGCTCGCGACGGCGGCGGAGCGGCAGGAAGCGGCAGCCACCGCCGGGGAGCACCGGGCATGACCGACCAGCCGACCCCGGCCCTGGAGGGCCCGGACTCTGGGGCATCCCGCGGCGACTCGGCCTTCGGCCTGGCATTCGACCACCCGCTCTCGCCGAAGGAGCGGATGACGATCGGTCGCACCCAGATGCCCGAGCAGGACGCGCTCCTGCGGGCGGCCAACTTCCGCGAGGTGAACCTGGGCTACTCGCAGCAGCTGGCGATGCTGGAGGCAGAGCGCTGCATCCAGTGCAAGAACCCGGTCTGCATCGATGGGTGCCCCGTGCGGGTCAACATTCCGCTGTTCATCGAGCGGCTCCGCGTCGGCGACCTGGATGGCGCGGCGGCGTCGCTCCTGGACGACAACGCGCTCCCCTGCGTCACCGGACGCGTCTGCCCCCAGGAGATCCAGTGCGAGGCCCGCTGCATCCGCGCGAAGAAGGGCGCCTCGGTCGCGATCGGCTCGCTGGAGCGCTTCGTCGCCGACTGGGCGATGGCGCACCCGGGAC
>VFSW01004225.1_pt1 | contig 21427 bp, 18 predicted proteins | sample 5358111 | NCBI WGS metagenome assembly VFSW01 (sample SAMN11554181, study PRJNA540505) | mine drainage metagenome | isolation source: sediment from site ElyBrook_90M | place: USA: Ely Copper Mine, Vershire, VT | collected 2017
CCGGTCAGTCGGTCATCTCCCAGGGCGGCGAGATGTCGTGGATGACGCCGACGGTGACCATGTCCACCCAGACCAGTGGCGCCGGCGGCTCGGGCCTCGCGGGAGTCTTCAAGCGCGCGGTCGCGGGGGGCACTATTTTCATGTCACAGTTCACCGCTCAAGGCGGCGTGGGAATTGTGGCCTTCGCCGCCAAGATGCCCGGACACATCCGACCCATCAACGTCAACGCGAATCGCGAATTCATGGTCTCGCGCCACGGATTTCTCGCCGCGACCGACGGCGTCACCTTGAACCTGGGCTTTCAACAGAAGTTGGGGGTGGGCATCTTCTCGGGCAACGGTTTCGTTCTCCAGCGAATCGCTGGTGAGGGCACCGCGTGGATCGAGTTATCGGGTGAACTGGTGACGTACGATTTGGCGGCGGGCGAGACCATGATGGTGCACCCGGGCCACATCGGACTCTTCGACGCCAGCGTGCAACTCGATATCCAGATGGTCAAAGGCATCAAAAATATGCTGTTCGGCGCCGACACGATCTTCCTCGCGAAGCTGACGGGGCCCGGGACGGTGTACTTGCAAACGATGACGGTACCCGGCCTGGCCCACGCCATAGCGCCCTACCTTCCCAGCAACGAAGGTGGTCGCGGCGGGAGCGGTGGCATCAACATCGGTGGCTTCAACTTGGGTTGAATCGTTCACGTCGAGCGACATGTCTCACCGGAGCCCTACACTCGAATTCCCATCGGGACGTTCAAAAGGAGCCGTCGTGGAGAAGTTCCAACTACGAGAAGCCCCCTACGACGTCGGTCGTCCGCGCGTTTTCGAACTGATGAACAGCCGCGCGGGTGCCTTCACCCACGTGACCCGGCTGGCCAATCCCGAGGGTGCGCGTATGTCGATGCACTACGCCCCGGGCGTGCGCGTCGAGGCGTGGCACCAGTCCGGCGCCGAACTGGCGGCGCTCTATTCCTGGGACGGAGCGTGGATTCTCTTCGATCGATTTAACACCTCCGAGGGAACCGACACGGTGGTCGTGGTGTCGGCGGCGACGCTCGAGCTGCAACTCGCTGCGGGTGAACTCATCATGTCGACCCAGCCGAGCTTCGAGGAGCTGTGGTCCAGAGCGGGCACGGATGAGTGACCACGTTCCCAATCCTCTGGCCTACGCGATCGAGGAGTTCAACGTCGCGATCAATACTCACGGCGACTTCACCTACGTTCGTTTCGGTCGTGACCTGGAGATTTTGCGATTGCGGTTACAAGGGGGGAGCGAGACGCGTCTGGTCCGTCGACTGACCGACCTCGGCGGCGGGGTCACGTCACTCTTCGAGTGTCCTTCGACCGGCGCACTGATCTTGGTGCGCGAAGAGCACGTCTGTGACGTCGAGGACTGCGAGTTCGAAATGGGTGACGTGTCCATCTCGGCGACCTCGCACGAAAGTCTGATGGCCACCATCACCCTCCTCGAATTCGATCGCGACGACCCCGACGACTTCCTGGGATCGATTCATCCCGAGTAGGCGTACTCGCAGAGAATCTCCACCCGCCGCCACGCCGCTCGATTTGAATTGATTTCACTCCCGAGAAGGGGCCCGTGGTGGTCGGGGACCTCATTTCGCCTTGAGGCGGAATCTGGGAATTTCTTGTGAAGTTTCTTCGGACCCCGCACGATCCGAAGCGTGAGAAGTGCGCTGGTAGAGTTGAAAGACTGCGCGACCTCTCCCGGGACGCGTCGCGTCGCGGGAAGCGGCCACGAGGGACTTAGGAGTTGACATGAAGGTACTGGTTCTGGGCGGCGATGGATTCTGTGGCTGGCCCACTGCACTGCACCTTTCGGACATTGGGCACGACGTCGTTATCGTCGACAACTTGAGTCGTCGCGAGATCGACATCGAACTCGAAGTCGAATCTTTGACCCCCATTCGTCCAATGGGTGAGCGTGTGCGCGCGTGGAAGGAGCTCACCGGCAAGGACATCGATTTCGTGAACCTCGACCTCGCCGAGGAGTTCGATCGCTTCGAGACTCTGCTGCGCGAGACCCAGCCCGACGCCATCGTGCACTTTGGCGAGCAACGAGCCGCGCCCTACTCAATGCGCAGCACCATCGCTAAGCGTTACACCGTTGACAACAACGTGCGTGGTACCCATAACGTGCTAGCCGCCATAGTGGCGAGTGGACGCGATGTCGCTCTCGTGCACCTGGGCACCATGGGTGTCTACGGATACGGCTGGAGTGGCTCGGCACCGATTCCCGAGGGCTATTTGACCGTCAAGGTACCGACCCCCGACGGAGAGGTCGACCGAGAGATTCTGCATCCGGCGAACCCTGGTTCGGTGTACCACCTCACCAAGACGCTCGACCAGCTTCTCTTCGCCTTCTACGCCAAGAACGACCTGCTGCGCATCACGGACCTTCACCAGGGAATCGTGTGGGGGACTCAGACCCCCCAGACGGCGCTCGATGAGCGACTGATCAACCGTTTCGACTACGACGGTGACTACGGCACCGTGCTGAATCGATTCTTGATGCAGGCCGCCATTGGTCACCCGCTCACGGTGCACGGCACGGGAGGTCAGACTCGTGCCTTCATCCACATCCGCGACACGGTGCGGTGCATCCAGATCGCCCTCGAGAACCCGCCGAAGAGGGGCGACCACGTCAAAGTGTTCAACCAGGTGACCGAGACGTATCGCGTGCGCGAACTAGCCGAACTCATTTCGAGCCAGACCGGTGTGGAGGTGGCATTCCTGCCCAATCCGCGCAATGAGGCGGCTGAGAACGAGCTGAACGTCAGTCGCGAACAGTTCTTGGAACTGGGTCTGAACCCGACCCTCTTGTCGGACGGGCTCCTGGAGGAGTCGCGCGACATCGCGCAGAAGTACCGTGATCGGGCCGACACCACCAAGATCATCGCGCGCTCGGTGTGGCGCCAGGGTATGGAGACGTCGCCCGACCTGGTCACCAAGTAGATTGCCAATTCCGCTCGTCGCCCGCGTGCGCGTGTGAGAATCGAGCATGGAAAAAATCTACGAGTACGTGCGTCACCCCCGCGTCGCCGAATTGCGCGCGAGTCACCCGGTGAAGACCGCCGACGTCCGTCGCGTGAATCACCAGAACCCTTTCGTGCGCTTCAACGCGCGTTTCGGCCTGAAGATCACTCTCGTAGTGGGCACCATGTGGGCCGCCTACGTCTTCTCCCTCCTGGCCCTCCTGGCCCTCCCCTCCGCCATCTCGCAAGGCACCTACTACGTCATTGTGTGGCTCTCGAGCAGCTTCTTGCAGCTGGTGCTGTTGCCCATCATCATCGTGGGTCAGAACATCCAGGCCGCGGCCGCCGATAAGCGATCGGAGGACACCTACAAGGACGCCGAAGCCGTCTTGAAGGAGGCGGAGGAGATCCAGAAGCATTTACTAGCCCAGGACCAGGCCATCTCGGATATCGTGGCCCGTCTGGAAAAATTGATGGGTTCGGCTCCGCCGGCCTAGTTTGTAGGAGTGCTCCACGTCGTGAACTGGGCGGCCGCGATGCCGCTGAATCCTCACCACGGGGTGGCGTTGCCGGCAGCTCGCTTCGTCCTCATCATGGTGCCGGTTCTCGCGCTGTGTTTTTACGTCTTCGTCGTCGTTAGAGCCCGGCGCAAGTAGTACTCACGGTGAACGTCACCGGCCCGCCCCCCGCCGTTTCGCCACGGAGTGGCCGCTCAGACCTCGCGACTCATCAGGCGCAACCGGTTGCGATCAGTGTGCAGGATCACCGTCGCCTTCTGTTGGTACTCGACCACCGTGGTCTGCTCGTAGGAGAAGTAATCGTCGCCAATGTTGATAGAGACGTCGAATCGGGTGGTTTGAGCCAGGGAGTTGAGAAACGTCGTCGACAATATCCCGTAACTTGAAGATCCGACCGACGATTCCAACTTAAAGGAGGTCGCGTCGGGTGCCACGGTAGCGCCCGCAATCAGCGTGGTGGCGTGGGGCACGATGAAGCAGCGGACGATCTGGTGGTTCGCTCCATCCCACATCCAATAGCCGACCTCGGTGTGGAAGGGTGTCGCATCGCCCTCACGCCAGGTCGCGGTGCGGTAGTCCAAACCATAGAGCGGGTGCGGCCCAACGTTGACGGGTCCGAAAGGGGCGAACGTGGTGCGTTCTCGGAACTTCGTCTCGCCGAGCTTGCCCTTGTCGGAGTGGAAGGAGACGTCTAGACCGTCGAAGTCAGATTCCCAGATGCCTATTAGCCCGGCCAGCGGTCCCCACGGTGTTGTCGGCATGGTGTGTGTCTTCTCTTCGTTGGTTGCGGCCCAGCCAGTCTAGGGGGAGGCGGGCGACACCTTGGGTGGCCCACTCATCTGGTCGATCACGAGGTAGGCACGGGCCAACTGGGTGAAGGCCACGCCGGCGAGGGCCACGCCGACCCAGGGTTGGGAGCCACAGAGCAAGGTAAATCCCACCGTGATAAGTACGTCGGCGAATAATCGGAATCTGAAGCCCGTAAGGCCGAGACGTCGCGACATCCAATACGATGCCGCGAAGGTGTTGATGACCGGTATCAGTGCCTCGGGCGTCCAGCGACCGCGTAGACCTCTCACGCACGTCGCGAAGGAGAGTGAGCCAATCACGGTCAATCCCACGCCGGCCCCGAGGGCGGCACCCGCGAAACGCGCTGAGACCGCGTGCGCGTGACCCGGCCAATGAGTGATGAGCCCCACCAGTAGGGCGAACCCCGCGTAGTACGCCAAGATGCCGAACTGCGTCAGGCGACGTAGGGTACCCAGCGTCTCGAGTTCGGGTTGACCGAGGACAGTCGAGTCGGCGAAGGCGTCGCGTGTTCCGTAGGGTCGAGTGACGTCCGACCATTGAAGGCCATTCCAGACGCGCCACTGACGTTCGCCCGTGGGGTCGGGATACCATCCAGGTGGCACGGTGTCGACGGCGTCGCTCATCGAGATAGTCTCCCATCGCGACGGGAGGGCGATGGGCGAGAACACAACGCCGACGAGCGCGGACGGGGCCGACGTCGTCGACTTCGAGAGACTCGATGCGGTGGTGGCGCAGTTGCGCGAGAGCGCACCGCGCTGGGCCGCCACGAGCGCGTCACGGCGCGCGGCGCTGGTGTCGCGCGTCATCGCCGATACCCGCGCGGTGGCGCCCGAGTGGAACGCCGCGGCGTGTCGGGCCAAGGGTCTCGAACCCTCCGGCAATGACGCGGGGGAAGAGTTACTCGCGGGGATCGGCATGTTCGTGCGACTCCTGACCGACTATCGACGCTCGCTCGCAGACATCGCCCGCGGCGGTCGCCCGCGGTATCCGGGACCGGTGCACCAGCGACTCGACGGTCGTCTGGTGGTGCAGGTTCTACCGGCCTCGATGCTGGACCGTGTCATCTATGCCGGTGACCGTGCCGAGGTGTGGATGGAGCCGGGTATGGACGAGGCGACGTTACAAGTGACCCAGGCCGCGGCCTACGACCGGCCATCTGAACACGCGGGCGTCAGCCTGGTGCTCGGCGCGGGCAACGTGGCCGCCCTGGCGCCCAAGGACGTCATGCATAAATTGATCGGTGAAGGGCGCGTCGTGGTCTTGAAGGCGAATGCCGTTAACGACTACCTGGTCGAGTACTGGCGGCGAGCGATGGCGGCGTTCATCGACGCCGGCTTCTTGAGTATCGTGACCGGGGGCGCGCGCGTCGGTGGGTATTTGGCACGCCATCCGGGAATCGACGATGTGCACATCACCGGTTCGCAGACGACGTACGACGCCGTGGTATTCGGCACCGGTGAGCAGGGTGCGCGCCACAAGGCGCACGGCGACGTCCAGTTGAAGAAGCCCGTGAGTGCGGAGCTGGGCAACGTCTCGCCCGTGGTCGTCGTGCCGGGTGAATGGTCGCGTCGTCAGGTGCGCTACCAGGCCCAGCACGTGGCGACCATGCTCGTGAATAACGCCGGGTTCAATTGCGTGACACCCCGCGTGCTGATCACGCACCGTGACTGGCCGCAGCGGCGCGAATTCCTCGACGCTCTCGAGACGGTCCTGGCGCGAGTACCGACCCGACGCGCGTACTATCCGGGCGCGTTCGATCGCCGCGATCGTTTCATCAGCGTGCACCCCGAGGCGCATCAGATTGGCTCGTGCACCGAAGGGAGAATGCCCTGGACGGTGGTTCGCGACGTTGACGCTGAGGACCACGACGACGTGTGTTTCAACGTGGAGGCCTTCTGCGCTCTCACCAGTGAGACCGCGCTCGCCGCGGCGACGCCGGAGGAGTTCGTGGCGCGGGCGGTCGCGTTTTGCAATGAGGTGCTCCGTGGCACCTTGTCGATGACGCTGCTCGTCGACCCGAGGTCGATGCGTCGAAGGGAGATGAGCGCCGCGGTGGACCGGGCCATCGCCGACCTGCGCTACGGCTGCATCGGCGTGAACGTCTGGCACGCGCTGGGGATCTTGATCGGTGCCACACCCTGGGGCGCCTATCCCGGCCACTCGCCCACCGACATCCAATCGGGTGTGGGAACCGTTGGCAACACCCTCATGTTCGCGCGTCCTCAGAAGTCGGTGGTGCGCGGCCCCTTCGTCGCGTGGCCCAAGCCCGCGTGGTTCGTCACCCACCGCCGCGCGACTCTCGCCATGCGCCGGATCTTCGAAGTGCAGTGCACCCTGGCGTGGACCAGGGTGCCCGCGGCGGTGTGGGCGGCGATACGGCCCTAAGGGTGCAGCGCCACCACGGTGGTGACACCGATGGCGACGCACACCTGGGGCTGGCACGCGACATCGGTGAGCACGGAGGGGACGTAGGACAATGCGACGCTGTGCACCCCCTGAGGGGTCCACTGGACCATGGAAGGGGTGTGGCCGCTCAGTTGGCCCACCGCGAGACAGAGCGACGTCGTCGCGCACGACATGACGGCAGCGTTGATGGCCAGATTGGTCTGGTGCCACCCGCGTGGGTCGCCCTGAGTGACGATTGCGGAGGTGGAGGGGGTATTGACCAGCGCGGTGCACTGAAGCGCGCACTGGAGTGAGCGTAGCGAGCGCCACGTGGTGGGCGTGGACACCGTGGAGAAGAGTGCGCCGCCATTGAGCGTGTGGCGAAGCGTGACCACGTGGGCGGGCGACGAGCTGGCGATGAAACAGTCGGTGACCGCGACGCACGAGAGCTGAGTATTCGTGGCCCACGCCCAATGAAGGGTCCTGGGTGGGCTCCAGGTGGCGCCCGCGTTGGTGGTGTAGGACAGGCGGATCATATTGTTGGCGGCCACGTCGAGCACGGTGCACTGGGTATCGCTGACGCAACTGAGATCGCGCACGACCAGACCACCCGGGGGGCCCCCGAGCGAGTTGATACTGCCGTTGTCGGCGTTGATCGACCAGAGCAACTCACCACTCGATTTCGTGCCTCCGAAGAAGCATCTCGTGCTCGCGCAACTACCGGCGTCGAATGACGCCACTGGTGCGGCCGGCACGTTGAGCGGGGACCATACACCCTTGTGGTTACGAATCTGGGCGGTCGTCGTGGGCGCATTGGCCGTACCCGACGCACCCAGCGCGATACAGGTGCCTGAAGAGGTGCACGCCACCACCGTGAGGGGAGCGTTGAGGCTGAGCGATGGCGCACCCACGGCAGCGAGCGCGGCGGGCGCGGTGGTGCAACCGACGAGTAACAGAGCGCCCGACAGCAGGAGGGTGCAGCGACCGATTCGTCGCCTCGTGATGGTGTATCGGCTCATAGGGCGAATCTTTCGTGAAGAGCTGGTAGGTCAATGCTAGTGAGAGTCGTCAGGACGCCTCGATGTGCGGGGGTCTACCCTGTGCTGGTGAGTTGGATTGACGTAGCCATTGCGTCGCTCGTCGCGGTTTCAGCCCTGCGCGGCTGGTCGCAGGGGTTCCTGCGCCAACTCGGGGGATTTCTGGGCAGAATTCTAGGTTTCGCGGGTGGGGTCTATCTGGCGACTGCCCTCACCCCACACATTTCCCAGGTGGCATGGCGGCCCTTGGACGTGGTGCTGATAATTATCATCGCCACGATCGCGGGTGGCCTGATAATGCGCTTCTTCGGTGGCGTCTTCTCCAATCGGCTGCGCGAGAATCGACTCGGACTGGCGGACTCGGCACTCGGAGCAGTCGTGGGGGCCGCGGGGACTCTGCTCTTTTGTTGGCTGGTGGCCGCTCTCTTGACGGTCGTTCCGTGGGGCTCGGTGGGTCAATCCATCAACCATTCGGTCATCCTTCGCTACGTCGGGCGCGTGTTGCCCACACCGCCCGCGGTCGAGGGCGAGCTCCAAGGGGTCCTGAACCAACTGAACGTTCCCAGCCTTTTCGCGAAGGTGGTCGCCCCCACGTTGCCGAGCGTCGCGCACGGTCCGCTGGTGACGACCCACCACGTCGCGTCGCCGCGGGGGGTCGTCATTGTCGAGGGCTACGGCGGATGCGGACTCTCGAACTTCGGTACCGGCTTCGTCGTGGCGCCCGGGGAAGTTGTCACAGTGGCTCACGTGCTGGCGGGGGAGAAGGAGATCTTCGTGGATTCCCGACCGGGTCGGGTGGTTCTCTTCGATCCACGTTTGGACGTCGCGGTGTTGCGCGCTCCGGGCATGGGCGCACCGGCGCTCGTACTCGGCACGGACGCGCCACGCGGTGCGCGGGGCGACCTCGTCGGGTACGCGACCCTGGGCGACCGCGTTTCGTCGCAGGTGATCTCACTGGGCTCCGTCAGCGCCGAGGGTCGCGATATCTACAGTGGACCCGTCTTCACGCGCACGATGGACTTGCTCGATGGCTCGCTCAGCGCGAGTGAATCAGGCGCGCCCGTTTTGGTGCACGGCACCGTCGCGAGTGTCGCGGTGCAACGGGCGGTGTTCGGCTCGTCACGGACATACGCGATCCCCGTGTCGCAGATCCGTCGTGAACTCGTGCACGCGGGCGCGACGCCCGTGACGACCGGCCGTTGCGTCAGCTGACCGAGCGCACGCCGTCGCCGAGCACGCCCAGTCCATCGAACAATTGCTCGTCGGTGATGACCAGGGGAGGCAGGAGGCGAATCACGTTGCCGTAGGTTCCACAGGCCAGGGCGATGACGCCGTGGTCGTTGCAGTACTTGACAATGCCCTTGGCCGCCGCCGCGTTGGGTCTCTTGGTACCGGGCTCGACGAGTTCGATCGCCACCATGGCGCCGCGTCCACGGACGTCACCGATGATGTTGACGTCGCGGGCCAGTGAATTGAGGTTGTCGAGAAGAATCTTCTCCAGGTCGCGCGCACGCTGGACCAGGTTGCGCTCGCGCATGACGCGGAGGGCGGCCAAAGAGGCCACGGCGGCCACGGGGTTGCCGCCGTAGGTGCCACCTAGACCGCCCTCGTGCACGGAGTTCATGAGCTCGGCGCGACCGGTGACGCCCGCGAGAGGCATGCCCCCGGCGAGGCCCTTCGCAGTGGTGACGATGTCGGGGATGACCCCCTCGTGATCGACGGCGAACCATTCACCGGTGCGACCGAATCCACTTTGGATCTCGTCGGCGATGAACACGACGCCGTTGTCCGTGGTCCACTTCGAAAGTGCGGGCAAGAAGCCGTCGGCGGGAACGATGAATCCACCCTCACCTTGGATCGGTTCGATGAGCAGGGCGGCGACGTTCTTCGCGCCCACCTGCACCTCGATTTGGTGGATGGCGCGCGCGGCGGCCTCGGCCCCCGAGAGTCCGTCGAGGAACGGGTAACTCATGGGGACGCGGTAGACCTCACCGGCGAAGGGGCCGAAGCCGTCCTTGTAGGGCATGTTCTTGGCGGTCAGCGCCATCGTCAAATTTGTACGGCCGTGGTACGCGTGGTCGAAGACAATCACGGCTTGGCGACCAGTCGCGTGGCGCGCGATCTTCACTGCGTTCTCGACGGCTTCGGCACCGGAATTGAAGAGGGCCGAGGTCTTGGCGTGGGTGCCGGGGGTCAGAGTGGCGAGTTCCTCGCAGACTTCGACGTAACTCTCGTAGGGAGTGACCATGAAGCAGGTGTGCGTGAAGGCGGCCACCTGCGCCGAGACCGCTTCGATGAGTTCAGGCACCGCGTGGCCGATGCCGGTGACCGCGATGCCGGAGCCGAGGTCCAGGATATGGTTCCCGTCGATGTCCACGAGGATGGCACCTTCGGCGCGATCTATGTAGATGGTGAAGCCATTGGTCACGCCCGCGCTGACGACGTTCTTGCGTCGCTCCTGCATCGCCCGTGACTTGGGTCCGGGCAATTCGGTGATGACTTTGCGCTCGGTGCCGACCGATGATTCAAGTGACGAAACCATGATGAACTCCTCGACGAGGTCCGAATGTCTCGGACTTCTCCAGCGTAGTTCGCGTGCTCGCGTGGCGGTCCGAGATGACGAAACGGGTGACCATGGTCACCCGTTTCGTCCCTGGCGGAGGAGGTGGGATTTGAACCCACGGTGCCCGTAGACACAGCAGTTTTCGAGACTGCCCGATTCGGCCGCTCTCGCACCCCTCCGTCAACGAGTCTACAACTCCGTAACGAGCCCCTTGGTGGGGGCCAACTCCTAGAGTGCAACCATGAGCGATCCCCGTGACCACGAGTTCATGGCCCTGGCCCTGCAGGCGGCCCGCGAGGCTGCGGCCCACGACGACGTGCCGGTGGGCTGCGTTCTAGTGAGTGACGACCGCGTCATCGCGGTCGGCGAAAATCGACGCGAAATCGACCACGATCCCACGTCCCACGCCGAGGTAGTGGCGCTGCGCAAGGCCGCTCACGTGCGCGGGCGGTGGCGGATGGACGACGTCACGGCGTACGTCACGTTGGAGCCCTGCGTGATGTGTGCGGGAGCCCTGCTCAACGCTCGGGTCGAGCGCGTGGTGATCGCGGCCATGGACGAGAAGGCTGGCGCAGCGGGGTCGCGCTACAACGTGCTGAGTGATCCGCGGCTCTTGCACGAGGCGGCCATCACATACGACGTCGACGCCTCAGCGTCGTCCGCTCTTCTGCGCGAATTCTTCTTGAGTCGGCGCGAGCCTACCGTGCAGAACTGACCCCACGGCGCGGTAAGGCAACACGATGAGCCCAACCGGACCACCTAAAGTTGACTAGTTCTATCGGATTTCGTTATTATCTCCCACTACGCGGCACTTCGTCGCGACGTAGCGTGGCCGACCGTGTCGGAGGAGATCGAAATGAACGAATGGGGATTTGAGACGCGTCAGTTGCATGCCGGCACGGCGCCCGACACGGCGACCGGCGCCCGTGCCGTGCCGATCTACCAGACTGCGAGTTACGTATTCCGAGACACCGAGCACGCGGCTAACTTGTTCGGTCTCTCCGAGCTTGGCAATATCTACACACGCATCATGAATCCGACGCAGGACGCGTTCGAACAGCGCATCGCGTCGCTCGAGGGAGGTGTCGCCGCGCTGGCGGTGGCGTCGGGACAAGCCGCCGAGTCCCTCGCGCTCATCAACTTGGCCGAGAATCGTGGGCACATCGTCGCGTCGTCGTCCCTCTACGGCGGCACGTACAACCTGTTGCACTACACACTGCCCAAATTGGGTATCGAGACGACGTTCATCAACGACCCCGACAATCTGAGCGAATGGGCCGCCGCGGTCCGCCCCAATACCAAAGCCTTCTTCGCTGAGTCTTTGGGCAATCCCAGGGGTGACGTGTTGGACTTCGAGGGAGTCGCGCGCGTGGCGCACGACCACCAGATCCCCCTGGTGGTCGACAACACGTTGGCCACTCCCTACCTGGTGCGCCCACTCGAGCACGGTGCCGACATCGTCGTACACTCAGCGACGAAGTTCATCGGCGGTCACGGCACTTCGATCGGCGGCGTCATCATCGATGGTGGCCACTTCGACTTCGAGGGCTCGGGTCGCTTTCCGTCCTTCACCGAACCCGATCCGAGTTATCACGGTCTAGTGTTCGGCCAGCTGCCCGAATTCTTGTTTCCTGCGCGTTTTGTCTTGAAGGCGCGATTGCAGTACTTGCGTGATCTTGGTCCTGCGGTCGCACCACTCAATTCGTTCCTCTTCCTGCAGGGGATCGAGACACTGAGTCTGCGGATGGAACGCCACGTCGCGAACGCCACGGCAGTCGCTAACTGGCTCGAGGCCCGCCACGACGTGACCTGGGTGCAATACGCCGGACTCGCCTCGAGCCCGTGGCACGAGCGTCAACGGAAGTACTTACCCAAGGGAGGCGGAGCCATCGTGGCCTTCGGCATCGAAGGCGGCACCGATGCCGGCCGTCGATTCATCGAGGGGCTGTCGCTGTTCAGTCACTTGGCTAACGTGGGCGACGTGCGCAGTCTCGCGATTCACCCCGCCTCCACGACTCACTCGCAGCTGACCGAGGCCGAGCAGGTCACGACCGGCGTGACCCCGGACCTCGTACGTCTTTCGGTGGGTATCGAGTGCATCGAGGACATTCTGGCCGACCTCGAGGCGGGTTTCCGGGCGGCCCATTCCAAGTGAATCTGACGTCGCCCGGTTATTGGCGTTCGGGGGACGAACCTGGACGACGACAGTTCGCCACATTTGATCGCGGGGGAAAAGGCTTCTCACTCGAGGGGGGTGGTAACCTCGACGAGGTGACCATGGCCTACGAAAGGGGGGGCGTACTAAACCGCGAGGGTTCGAATGCCGTGCTGATACTGCACGCCCTGACGGGTGATTCCCACGCGGCGGGTCCCGCTGGCGCGGGCCACCCGAGTGAGGGTTGGTGGGACGACATCATTGGACCGGGCAAGGCGGTCGACACCGACCGGTACTTCGTCGTGTGTCCCAATGTGCTTGGCGGGTGTCAAGGCACCACCGGCCCGTCATCACTGGCGGCGGACGGGCGACCCTACGGTTCACGCTTCCCGGTCATCACGATTCGCGACCAGGTGGCCGCGGAAGTGGAACTCGCCCGTCATCTGGGCATCGCCACGTGGTCAGGGATCGTGGGCGGTTCGATGGGAGGCATGCGAGCCCTCGAGTGGGTCGTGGGCCATCCCGAGCACGTGAACCACGTCGTCGTCCTCGCGGTGGGGGCGGCGGGCACCGCCGACCAGATCGCGCTGTGCTCGCTGCAGGTGCGCACCATCGAGGCAGATCCACATTTCCACGGTGGTGACTATTACGACACGGGCGAGTCACCTCGGGTGGGACTGTCCATCGCACGTGGCATCGGTCAATTCAGCTATCGGTCCTGGACCGAGTTCGAATCGCGTTTCGGCCGCGACGCGCAGGATGACGAGACCGTGTTGGAGAAGGGACGTTACGCCATCGAGTCGTACCTGAACCATCACGGTGACAAGTTGGCGGCGCGCTTCGATCCCAACAGTTACATCGTATTGAGCGAGGCGATGAATCACCACGACGTCGGTCGGGGTCGCGGCGGGGTCGTGGCGGCACTGAAGAATGTTCGTCACCGCGTCACGATTGCGGGTGTCTCCTCGGACCGGCTCTATCCCCGGGAACTGCAAGAGGAACTGTCCCGTCTCATTCCGGGTGCGGGGCGAATGACGTTGATCAGTTCTGGCGCGGGGCACGACGGGTTCTTGATCGAAACGCAGCAGGTCGGCGACGTCATCGTCGCCGGTCTCAGCGGAGATACGTGACGCACGGAAACCCACCCGGGTGAGGTCCGATCCCCGTCGCACGACCCGTTCTGGCCCCCTCAGTTCGACCCGGTGCGGCGCGGCGTCGGCTCGCCCAAGGGGGCGTGGTCGACGCACTGGGCGGGCGTTATCAGAGCGATGACCACAATGACCTCCAGGGTGATGGACCCGTTGGCGGCCGTCGGTGGTTCGCGGAGATCCTCGACGATTGGCGGGACCTCGACCACCACACATGGTGGGAATTGTCGGCGCTAGAACATGGGGGGATCGATCCCACGGCCGACCACAGTCGTTCCCGGTGGTCTACGCGGGCGCTCGCCCTATGAGCGGGGGCCGCCACTGGAGCGACGCGACGCCTCAAGATTAGCTGGGTGTATACAGATACTTTCCTTAGAAGTTATCGTCGGGTAACCGGGACATCGAGCCGTCACCTGATCGCGGAGCCTTTCATACACTGACGATTGGTCCACCCTCTCGGGGACGCGACGGTGCCGACTACTACGCGGAACCCGGTCCCGCGGTGCGGCATCGTCGATAGGGTGGCCACAGACGTACTTGTGATGTCAGGTTGATCCCTCAGCTGTGTGGCCTTGGCCCACCCGAATATAGAAGGCGGCGACGTGATACCCGAAGGCACCGATACTTCGACCTCGACCCGTCAGCCTCCAGCTCGAGGAAGTACGTCGCCGTCGACACTCTTCGCCGGGCGACTGTCGGGGACGCTTTCCGCAGGACCACCCAATCAAGAGGCCCTGGCCACGATCTTTCCCCCGATCGCTGATTACGCGTTCCTCTCGGATTGCGAGAACAGTTGCCTCGTCGCTCCGACGGGCTCCATCGAGTGGTTGTGCCTGCCACGACCCCACGACCCCAGCGTATTCGGGACAATCTTGGATCGCGCGGCGGGATCTTTCCGTCTCGCGCCCATCGACAGCGCGGTGCCGGCTCACCGACAATACGTGCCGGGCACGATGGTTTTAGCGACGACGTGGCAAACGCGTAGTGGATGGCTGATTGTCAATGACTTCATGGCCGTGGCCCCCTGGTACCGCGATGGCGAGCGTTCCGAGTCGCATCGGCGCACGCCGGGAGACTTCGACGCTCGACACGTCCTCGTGCGATCGGCGGTGTGCTTGCACGGGAGGGTCGATGTCCAACTCAACTGTGAGCCCTCCTTCGATTACGGTCGCGATGACGCCGTCTGGGACTTCACCGGCAACACCTACGAGCAAGTCGCCACGCTCAACCCCAGCGTCCCCCGATTGGTCTTGACGGGTGATATGAGATTCGGAATTGAGGGCCGCGCAGTGCGCGCCCGTCATCGTTTGATCGAGGGTGAATCGCTGTTCGCGGTGTTGAGTTGGGGTGACGTCGAGCCACCGCTGACGCGGGCCCAGGTGGACGTGTCGCGGGCCGAGACGAGCCGCTTCTGGCGCGACTGGATTGACGGAGGTCACTTCCCCGACCACCCCTGGCGTGAGTTGCTGCAGCGCAGCGCCCTCACCCTCAAGGGTCTGACGTACGCGCCCACCGGCGCCATGCTCGCAGCCCCCACCACCTCGCTACCTGAGCAACCCGGGGGGCAACGGAACTGGGACTATCGCTACACCTGGATTCGCGACGCCGCCTTCACCCTTCGCTCTCTACACGGACTCGGATTCGACACCGAGGCGGATGACTTCCTCGCGTTCCTGGGAGAGGTGCTCGAACCTCGGGTCGCCACGGCGGGGGCGCCACGCACACGAGGCGACCTTCAGGTCCTCTATCCGGTCGACGGCGCGAACGCCGTGCCAGAGATCGAACTCGACCATCTCACGGGCCACGGAGGAAGCCGGCCCGTGCGCAATGGGAACTCGGCCTACAACCAGACCCAGTTCGACGTCCTCGGGGCGATCGTCGATTGCGTCTTTGAGCACACGCGATCTCGCGACTCGCTGAGTGAGCGCTCGTGGCGCATCGTGATCCAAGCGGTCGAGACGGCGTTGCGGTCCTGGAAAGAGGTGGACCGCGGTATCTGGGAAGTGCGCGGTGAACCACAGCACTTCACCTTCTCCAAGATCATGTGCTGGGTAGCGGCCGACCGTGGTGCGCGTTTGGCGGCACTGCGCGGCGAGAAGGAGCGCGCCGATCTCTGGTGGGCCGCCGCCCACGAAATGCACGCCGACATCTGCGAGAAGGGAGTAAGTGAGGAGGGCTACTTCACCCAGGTGTACGGTTCGAACGAACTTGATGGGTCGCTGTTGCTGTTGCCGACCTTGGGATTCTTGCCCGTTGACGACGAGCGCATTAGGGCGACCGTGATGGCCATCGCGACGGATCTCAGCGATGGCGCCTTCGTCCATCGCTACCGTCCTGAGGTGACCGATGACGGCTTGGCGGGGCAACCCGAAGGGAGTTTCACCGCGTGCTCTTTCTGGTTGGTCTCCGCGTTCGTGGCGATCGGCGATCTCGAGCGCGCTCGCAGCCAGTGCGAGAGGTTGGTGGGGGCGGCCAGCACGCTCGGGCTCTACGGTGAGGAGATCGATCCCGCCACCGCCCGCCACCTCGGGAACTTCCCCCAGGCACTGACGCACCTTGCCCTCATCAATGCGCTGTTAGACGTCATCGACGCCGAACAGCGCTCGACCGGCAAGTCGATTGGACCGGCGGGTTCACCCAGTTGGTGGAACGCAGTGGGAATGAGCGATCGACCGGCGTCAGCGAACTGAGAGGACCCGACATGAACTCTGGCACAATGGAGGTCGTCCAGCTCCGCGCATTCATCCCGTCGCACACGACGCGACACACCGGGAGGAGTCATGTTGTCGAACGCTGATCTCATCGAGGGGACCGTCAAGAGTCTGTTCCAGTCCGCGCCGAGCGTGAGCGAGACCTCCGATTTCGTCGTCATCGCCAATCGTCTCCCCGTGCATCATTCCATCGCGCAAGGCCACAGCGAATGGCTACCGAGCCCCGGTGGCTTGGTCACCGCGCTCACGTCGGTCCTGCAGAGCCGGAATGGCTTGTGGATCGGTTGGCCGGGAGTCTCGGACGACGTGGACGCGCCGAGCACCTTCGAGAGTATCCACCTGAAGTCGGTGACGATCAGTCGCGAGGAGTACGAGGAGTACTACTTGGGCTTCTCCAACGCCACACTGTGGCCGTTGTACCACGACGCCATTCGATCCCCCACCTTTCATCGCACGTGGTGGCACACCTACGAGACCATCAATCGACGATTCGCCGAAGCGGCGGCGCAGTCGGTGGCCGTAAACGGCACGGTGTGGATACACGACTACCAATTGCAATTGGTCCCGGCAATGCTGCGCGCCCTGCGACCGGACGTGCGCATTGGTTTCTTCTTACACATCCCGTTTCCACCCAGTGAGCTCTTCACCCAATTGCCCTGGCGTCGCGCCATCATCTCGGGCCTCCTCGGGGCCGATCTCATCGGCTTCCAGGTTCCCCACGCCGCGTCGAACTTCTCGCGCCTCGCGCGCCGCCTGGTGGGCGCCACCGGTACCGACTCGGTTCTGCATTTCGACGGTCGCGTCATCCGGGTCGGGGCGTTCCCCATCACCGTCGACACCTCGCTGATTTTGGCGACCACCGCCGAACGGCGAGTGCGTAAGCGCGCGGCGGAGATTCGGCACGACCTCGGTGATCCCGAAGTGGTGCTACTCGGTGTGGACCGACTCGATTACACGAAGGGGATACAACAACGTCTCACCGCCGTCTCTGAGATGTTCGCCTCTGGTGAACTGGTGGGGGGCACGCACGTGGTGATTCAGGTGGCGGTGCCGAGTCGCGAGTCCGACGCGCACTACGACCTCGAGCGCCACAATCTCGAGCAGGTGGTGAGTGCGATGAACGGCGACTTCGGATCGGTGGGCAGTCCGGTCATCCATTACCTGCACCAGAACCTGCCCTTCGAGGAATTGGTGGCCCTCTACTTGGCCGCGGACATCATGCTCGTGACGCCGTTTCGTGATGGGATGAACTTGGTCGCCAAGGAGTACGTGGCGTGTCGTGGCAACCTCACCGGCAAGCTGATCCTGAGCGAGTTCGCCGGTGCCGCCGCCGAACTTCGTGGTGCCTTCATGGTGAATCCCCATGACCTCGACGGGATCAAGGAGTCAATCTCCCTCGCCCTCAAGGCGGCGCCCGACGAGATCAGGGCGCGCATGTTGAGAATGCGCCGCAAAGTCTTTCGCCACGACGTGTCGGATTGGGCGCAGTCGTTCCTCGCGGCCCTCGGCACCAGCGGTGGCTCATCGAGGGGAGGAGACGACGCGTCAGAGCTCGTCGATCAACTCGGCCACTGAAGCAACGACCCGCGTAGGTCGGAAGGAGTGGCGGCGCGCGTCGTCGGCGTCGTCGGCTCCGCTGAGGACGAGTATGGTGCTGATGCCGGCGTCGACGCCGGCGAGGATGTCGGTCTTCATGCGGTCGCCCACCATCACCGTGGTGTCGCTGGAAGCGCCCACGACGTCCATCGCCTCGCGGATCATTATGGAGTTGGGCTTACCCACGACGTAGGGCGAGACGCCGGTGGCGGACTCGATCACCGCGGCCATTGCTCCGCACCCCGGTAGAGCACCCTCGAGCGAGGGGCCATTGGGCTCGGGGTTCGTGCTCACGAAATGGCTCCCCGCGCGAATGAGCCGGATCGCCGTGGTGAAATCCTCGTAGGAGTACTCCCAGGTCTCTCCCAGGACGACGTAGTCGGGGTGGCTCGCGTCTTCGGCGTAACCCACGTTCCGCAGGGCCTCGTGCACGCTGTCGAGACCAATGACGAAGGCCGAACCGCGAGGTCGCTGTGAATGGACGAATTGGGCCGTGGCGAGTGCGGAGGTCCAAATGCGCTCGGCGGGCACGTCGAGTCCCATGGCCCCCAGGTCCGCGCTTATTCGGCGCGCCGTGAACAAGGAGTTATTGGTCAGAACTATGAAGGGACGACGGGTGGCGCGAAGTCGTGCCAAGAACCCGTCCGCGCCCGCGATCATCGCGCCATCTTGGATCAGCACCCCATCCATGTCGCAGAGCCACGTCTGCACATTGGAGAGATCCATCACGTACCCAGTATGTCGTCGGACGACGTTGCCCCAATCACCGTGCGCGTCGCCCCGCCACGGTCGGCGCGTTACTTCGACGCGGACGCCGTCGTGGCGTTACTTCGCCGAACGAAATTCCTTAATACGCACGCGTGAGCCCGTACGCAAGATGGCCCGGCGATAGATACCGGTGGCCAAGCGGGCCACCGCGTAGGTGCTGGCGAGTGAGAGGGCGACCGACACCATGAATTGCCACCACGTGACCGCGCCGAAGCCCACGAGGACCGTCATGGCGAAGGGTGCGGTCAGAGGTATGTAGGCAAATATCTTCACGAGCAGTGACGGGGTCGCGGAACTGGCCGCGGTGAGGGCCACCACGTAACCCACGATCAGGGGCAAACTGAGAGGCAGCGCCAGGCTCTGCACCTGGTCCTGACGCTCGGCCATGGATCCCGCGGCGGCGTAGACCCAGCAGTACAGCGAATAGCCGAGCACCAGCCACACGAGGGTACTCACGACCTCGAGCGGACCGGTGCCGTGCAATAAGTCCGAGCCGACGATTTTGGAGAGCACGAGGGCGAAGGCAACGATGAGCGACGCCTGCATGAGCGCGGCGACGCCGATGCCGAGGACCTTGCCCGTGAGGAGGCGGATCGGACGCACGGTCGAGAGGAGCACCTCAATGACCCGGCTGGACTTCTCCTCCATGACACCGACGAGGATCCAAGTGTTGTACTGCGACAGCATGATAAAGATCAGGATCACGCCGATGAGTGACGTGGCGTTCACCCCCTTGGTGGTTCCGTGGTGCAGCGCGACGATGGACAGTGGTCCGGAGTTCGCGAGGGCCGCCGCTTGCTGGATGCTCAGGTGTGCCGCCGCTAGGGCGCGCTCATCGCCGAGTCGTGTCGCCACGGCACGCACCGCGACGGCGGTCGCTGAGAAGTCCGAGGGCGAATACAGGGTGTCGACGATGATCTCTTGACCCTTCACGATGGTGAAGTCGATCTTCCTGGCCGCCATGTCCGCCGTTGAATGTGCCACGTCGGATTCCGACATGAAGTTTACGGTGGCTCCGTCGGCGTGCGCAGCGGCAATCACCGTGGCGTGGGCCTCGGGAGTGAGGGTGCCGACGACGCCAATTCTCACGTGGGGCGTGGACGAATGCCGGACCACCGGGATGATGATCGCTGCGCCCACCACCACCAGGATGAACAACGTGCCCACGAGATAGAAGCGGCTGCGCACGCGTTCACGTAACTCGCGGCTCATCACGAGGGCCACGTCCCCGGTGACGAAACCGCGGCGCGCCGGGCGAGCGGTTCGGGCGCCGCCGCCGCGACGAGAGTGCGATCGGCGACGCCACCGTCGCAGACCGAGCGCAACGATGATGGCTACCACGATGATGGCGAAGCGAGTGATCTTCACTGGAGCGCCTCGCGAAATACTTCGGAGAGGCGGCGACGGCGCATCACGAATTCGCTCACGCGGCCCGCGCGGCGGGCGGCCTCGAGTACCGAGTCGGTGTCTACCTGCGTGTCGAGTTTCAGTCGCACCTCGCCCCCGGTCACCTCCGACAAGGTGACGCCGTCGATCTGTCGGGCCCAAGCTCCCGTGCGATCACCTTCGACGCGCACGACGAGGCGCCGCGATCCGCTCGTGGCTAGATCGTCCACGCGACCCGTCACCACCAGTCGACCGTGGTCGATGATTATCACTGATTCGCACAGGTCTTCGACCTGGTCGAGTTGATGGCTCGAGAACAGCACACAACAACCTGCCCGAGCCTGTTCGACCAGGATCGCCCCGATCTCGTCGATGCCGCTCGGGTCAAGTCCGGCGAGGGGCTCGTCGAGGATGATCAATTCGGGACTATGCAAAAGTGCGGCGGTGAGTTGGACGCGCTGCTGGTTCCCGTGCGACAAGGATTCGACCTTGTCCCGGGCTCGGTCGGCGAGGCCGAGTCGTTCGAGCCATGATTCGGTGGCTCGGTGGGCGGCGATCGCGCTCATGCCGTGGAGGCGCCCGATGTAGTTGAGTTGGTCGCCGATGCGCATCCCCGGATAGAGGCCGCGTTCTTCGGGCATGTAACCGAAGCGACGCCGCAGGGGAGCGTCCACCACGGTGCCATTCCAGCGCACCTGTCCGGAGTCAAGATCGGTGAGGCCGAAGATCGCCCTCATAGTGGTGGTTTTCCCAGCCCCATTGGGTCCGAGGAAACCCACCACTTGCCCGGCACCCACGTCGAAGGAGAGTTTGTCAAGCGCGGTGAGCTCGCCGAATCGGCGCGTGAGTCCCATCACTTCGAGCAATGCGGCCATTGACTCAGGGTAGTTCGAAGCGGTGAGACGATTTTGGTGCGCGGTCGCGATGTGTCAGGATCACACGTGCCTGGTTCGAGTCGGAGGTGACGTGGTCCGCGCACTCGCCCGAGGACGGCCGACCGCAGCCCGGTCTGGTCCGCGGAGAGAATACATGCACGGTCCCAGCGCGAACGAGCGATGGACCGCGGTCCCCGTGCTCACGCTCTCGGAGGCGTCGTCCTTCGCGGGGGACGAAGAGCACGGGAGAAGGGAGTTTCCAGTTCCCAACAGAGTGAGTCAGCGCGGTGGCCCCATCGCTTGAGTCTCGCGAGTCGTGACCAGACGCCCACGAAGGGTACTCGTCGTGTCGGCCCCACCAGGATGCATTGAAGCGGGCCGGGGCCGGCATCCCTTGGCGGAGGAGGTGGGATTTGAACCCACGGAAGGTTTCCCTTCACACGATTTCCAATCGTGCCGATTCGGCCGCTCTCGCACTCCTCCATG
>VFSW01004226.1_pt1 | contig 21422 bp, 22 predicted proteins | sample 5358111 | NCBI WGS metagenome assembly VFSW01 (sample SAMN11554181, study PRJNA540505) | mine drainage metagenome | isolation source: sediment from site ElyBrook_90M | place: USA: Ely Copper Mine, Vershire, VT | collected 2017
GCGGGGGGGAACACGGAGTGCGACAGCGACGAGAAGACAGAGAACGCCAAGGGTATAGACCGGTGCGATGCCCGTGCACGCGAGGGCTTGGAGGGTTGCCGAGAGTCCGACGAGAAGGCCCGGGACAAAGTGCCAACGGGGAGAAAGCAGAGCCGACGGCGGGACGGAACGGGTGATCGCCCGCGCAAGAAGCAACAGCCCAAGGACGAGGACAACGGAGGACGAAAACGCACGACGCGGAGAGACCCCCGCGCGGTGAATCACCCTTGGCGGACGGACAACCCCGGTGGACAACCACGGAAAAAGACGCGGATCGACGGCGATGCGGGCGGTCCAGCGGGTACCCGCGGGTAGATGTCGTCGCAGGGCATGGACCACGTCCCGTGTGGGTTCGGCGGTGGTGGTGGCGTCGACGCCGGGTGTGTCATCCGGGATCCATTGCGCGCGACGCTCGGTGGTGGGGATTGCAAGACGGATTTCCGTAGCTTCGAGGCCACGTTCCCAAGGGAGGGTGGATACTTCGAGGACGGCGTCGGCGCCTGCGCGTCGGATGGCGCCCTGCGCGCGGAGGGATGTGGTGTACTGAATGACGACATCGACGGATCCACGGTGCGCGCCGCCGTTGTCGTCTCCGAGACTGACGTCGAGTCTTCCGGGTGCGGGCGTATGGGTCGAGAGTCCGACGGCGACCCCGGTGTCGGTGACCGCACTGGCTTCAAGCAACGTGAAGTCAAGAGGAAGATCCGCGAGGTCGAATTGATGGAGACGCCCGGCGAGGATCCGCCAGCGGATGCGAAGGGTCACCGTGGCGCCGCCGTCACGATCGACCGAGAGTTCGGTGACGAGCCCCGAGGGACGTGCGTCGGTCCATGCGAAAGACCCGTAGGGGAGGAGCAACCCGGCCAACACCAGGAAGATCACTCGGACGATGGTGCGGTATGGGTTCATCCGAAGGCTCGCACGGGGTCGCACGGGGGGGGAGTCCATCGGGTACGCTGTTGTGGCGCATCGGGCGAGTTTTCGACGGAAGAGATCTCTGTCAGGGTTGTCTCTCGCGACGCCGCACGCGATGCTCCAAGATGGTGAATCCCCGAGAACCCCTGTGGCTGTCCGCGGCGGCCGTCGTGGCGGCCCGGATGGACCTCGCCCCGCAAGAAGCTTTTGCAGGCTTTGCACCGCGTGACCGAGACCTTGCCGTGCAGTCCCTGGCTTCGCTCCGTTTGGACGAAGATCGTCCAGCGTCCGGCGCCCATACGACCGAAGAATCCCTGAAGAAATTCCTCGCACCGCTGGCCGAGGCGATCAATCCCCTCCCAGGGGGATGCTTTCTGGCGCGGTGGATGCGCTCGCTCCCGGCGGATGTCCGGGTAAAGATCCTTCGTGGAATGCGTCCCGAGACCCTCGACGCCGTGATGGTTTCTGTGTCACGGGCAAAGGCTTTGACGGACACGTCGATGGCCGCGTGGATCATGCGTACGTGTCTGCGAGTGTTGGGAAGGTTGCCCTCGGCGACAGAATGCACGGGGGTGTTGTACACCTTGGTCGACAAGGGCCTTGCTACACCGCTCGGCGTTCGCGTCGAGCGTGATGCACGGTTGTATTCCCACGGGGGTCGGTGCAGAGAGCTTGCCCTGGAGGTTCTCGGGTGAAGCTTGTTCGCGGCGGGACGGGTGTGACGGTGTTGTCTTTGTCCGAGGCCCAGGCGCAAAAGCGGGCTGAAGAGATTCTCGCGCGGGCGCACACCGAGGCCGAAGATATACGGGCCAAGGCCTACGCAGAAGCGATGGCGATGAGACTGTTGGCAACCACGGAGACCGCACGGATGGAGGCATGGGTCACCGATCTTGCGTGCGCGGTGGCGGCGTCGGTGCTCGGGCGCGAGGCCGAAGGCGGTACGGCCGTGGTGCGGGACGTCACGCGAAGGGTTCTCGACAGGGTACGCAGGGCACACACCGTGCGTGTGTCCGTGGCCCCTGAGGAGGCAGAACGGGTGAAGACCGAGATTGCAGGGTGGCTTCCCGAAGGGATGGCCCCCGAGGTGCTTGAAGTCGTTTCGGATGACGCCGTGTCCCGAGGTGGCGTGGTGCTTGAGAGCGAACTGGGTCGTGTGGACGGACGGTTGGACGTACAACTTGCTGCCATTGCCTACGCCCTCACCCGGAGTGTTGGAGAAGGTCCATGAAGCTGGATCCAGGGCACACAACGGGGGACGCGCAGACGGAGGATCCCGAAGGGGCGGACGATGCCAACCCGTTGCGCTGGCGGTTACCGCTGGTGCTGTTTGTGCTGACGGTTGTGAGTACGTTTTACGTGGGGGCCGAGCAGGCTGCACAACGGGACCCTGGAGAGGTTTTTTCGGCGGAGAGACACCGTGGGTACGCGGTGGCGGTTGAAGCCGCGGTGCGGGACCTCGGACGGGGGTGGGTGTTTGCCGTGCCTCTCCTGGCGATTCTGTTGTGCCATGAGTTTGGGCATTACGTCATGGCGCGGCGGCACCGGGTGCCTGCGAGTCTGCCGATGTTCATTCCGTTTCCCAATGTGTTTGGCACGATGGGGGCTGTCATCCGAATGCGTGGGACGATTGGCACCCGGGATGCGTTGATTGACATCGGCGCGGCGGGTCCCCTCGCGGGTCTTGCCGTGGCGGTTCCCGTCACCGTGCTTGGCTTGTGGTTGTCCCGGGTGGAGCACATTGCCGGGCGTACAGGGGTGATGATCGAAGGCAATTCGATTTTGTACCTGGCCCTGAAGAGACTGGTCTGCGGTCGGATTGCGCCGGGCTGGGACGTATGGCTCCACCCTGTGGCCTTTGCAGGCTGGGCGGGGTTCTTCGTCACGATGATGAACTTGTTGCCCATCGGACAACTGGACGGCGGTCACATCGCCTACGCCCTCTTTGGTGTGCGGCAAGACCGTTGGTCGCGATGGTTTGTCGGCGGGCTACTCGCCCTCGCCGTGGCCGTTGGACTGTGGGTCGCCCATGGGACACCCCGGGGACACCTGGACTCCAACGCACTCACGCCAGCACTGATCTGGGGGCTCTGGGGATTGCTCTCCCGAGGACTGATGCGTCTCTCGGGAGACCGTCACCCGCCGACGAGTAACCTACCGCTGTCACCAGGACGTCGTCGGGTGGGGTACTTCGCCCTTGGGTGCTTTGTCTTGCTGTTCATGCCAGTGCCCATCCGGTTGGTGTGAGCTAGGCAGGGCGCGCTGGGTTGGCCTCGGGCAGCGTCCGACCGTTGCGCTTGCAGTGGGAGCAAATCCCGTACAGTTCGTGACGGTGGGTGCGAAGCTCGAAGCCGTAGCGGTCGGCCACCCGCTGCTGGTCACGTTCGATGTCTGGGTCTTCAAACTCCAGAATCGTGCCGCAGTGGGTGCAGATGAGATGATCGTGGTGCTCGTCGCCGATGAGTTCAAACCGTGTGGCGCCGCCCTCGAAGCGACGCTCAGCGACGATCCCGCTGTCTTGAAACACCCGAAGGGTGCGGTACACCGTGGCCGCACCGATACGGGCGTCGCGCGTGCGCACCGCGCGGAGGAGCTCTTCGGCTGTGACATGACGACCGACCTCGGAGAGTGTCTCCAAGATCAGTTCGCGACGGCTTGAGCTTTTGAGCTTGTTACGAAGGACATGGTCCTTGAGCCGTGAGCGTAGGACTTCGACGTTCGGGGGATTGACCACCTGGACCCTCCACCCAGACCCTCATGCGAACCGACTGAAACGTCAAGGGTCGTGCGTATCCTGGGCGGCGTGATCCATCCCGAGAAGGGGTGCCCCGAGGGTAGACCGCACGGCGCCGGCGACGGAACAGTCGTGTTGACTCACCGTGGCCGGTCGGGAAGGGGCTCCCGAATGGGGCGGTGGACCGGGCATTCCCGCGAGACGAAAGGGGATGAGCACCACGCGGTCGCCGTCGGAACGGTCACGGAGTACCAAGCGTTGGGCGGGCACATCCCAGATGTACACCCGGGTAGGACCGTCGATGGAGAGTGGTGCTTCGTCTACGGCGAGGACAAAGTACCGATGCCGGAGGCCTTGGAGGATGGTTCCCGTGTCACGGCGGAGGCGAAAGAGAAGATCTTCACGGAGGGCGTGGAGGCGGTCGGGGTCGTCCGTGCGACGGACATAGTCTACGTAGGACGGGAGGAGAAACTCGCCCTTGGAGAGAATCTCCCGGAGAAACACGGACTCGACGCCGAGACAGGCGGTCAGTTGATCGGGATACCTGTGCTGGATGGCTGCGATGGCGGTGTCCGTCCCGTGGATTTCTCCGAGGCGCGTACGGGCGTAGAGGACGGGTTGGGCGGTGAGGGAAGCGTAGGTGATGTCTGGGGTATGAAAGTCGCCGGGGTAGGGCCCTGCGGCGTCGGATATCCAGTGTTGAAAGAGGGTACGGTGGGAGAGGTACTCAGGGCCGATGTCCTGGGTGAGGGACGAGTGTTCTCGCAAGAGGCGTTGACGAAGAAGGCGGCCTTCGCGTGCGCGGCGGGTGAGCCACACGGTGGGAAAAGCCACGAGGACAAAGAGAATCGGAAGCCAGAAGCGCCAGCGCACCCGAGGGAGAAACGGTAGCTCCGAGCGGTCGATGAACCCGCGGTGAGGAGCAGAAGACTCTGGGACCGGGGAATCGGACACGCGCACCTGGGGTGGGGTTACTGGTTCTGGATGTCTGCGTTGCCCTTTGTGACGGCAAAGTTGAGATGGGTGTAGCCCGCCATCGCGCAGGTCTTGGCGACGGTCTTGATGACCTGCCAGCTTACCCGTCGGTCGATCTGAAAGACGATGTCGCCTTCAAATTGGTCGGTGGGGTGCAGCACGGGAAAGTCCCGACGGGCTTGCTCCAGCCGTTCAAAGAGACGGTCGATGCGATCGGTGACACCCGCAAGCTCGCGGGGTGTGGTGATACGATTGCCGTCTAGGAGGACCATCTGGTCGGAGATGGAGACAATGGGCGCCGAGCGCATTGTGTCGGCGTGCGGAACCCGCGGAATTTCAAGATCCGCGGTGGACTGCATCTGCTGCTGCGAGCCGAACTGGGACAGAAGAAACACGACGGTGATGACCAGGTAGTCGATCATCGATGTGAGGTTGAGGTCGGCGTTGACACCCTTGTGACCGCCGCCCGAAACCCTCTTCTGGACAAACTTCAGTGGGATCTGGTGGAGAAGGCGTTTGCCAGGCCTGGCTACGGGCATCGGAAACCTCGGGGAGATGGAAAGGTCAGGTGTCCACGTCCGTGGAGTCTAGAGAAATCGGATGGTGACCGGAGACTCCGGCGTGCTGTGAAAGACTTCGTACACCACGTCCATCACGAGGATGATTTCGTTGTAGGCCACGGCGGCGTCGGGCTGAAGCCAGACCTCGCGGTTCTGCTGGTTGGCCTGCTGCCGCTCGGTGAGCATCCGGCGGAGCTCGTCGAAACGGGTGGGGCCCGAAGAGATGTCCCGCATGTCCGTCTGGTTGAGCCCAACCCGAAAGCCCGTGGGAGAAATCTGGACCTTGAGTTGGTCCTGCGGCTGATCCTGCGGCTGGTCTGGTGCAGGTGCTCCGTGCGGCTGTTGGGCCTGGAGCGACCCGCTCTGGACCCACACCGCGGTCATGAGGAGGAAGGCGATGCACGACACCAGAAGGTCGATCATCGGCACCATGTTGATTTGTGCGTCGACGGCCTTTTTGCCGCCGCCACCGCCCGTATCGACTGAGACGCCACCCATCTGTCATCGCCTCCGACCGTGTTGCCTCACCGAGCGGGCACGCGACGTGCTCACGCAGCCTGCTGACCGACGCCCGCCACGTTGATCTTCGAGCGGTTGTTGGTCACGAGGTTAAGCACTTGCACCGTGGATTCGTTGATGTCGTCGACGATCGCCTGGGTCTTGCCGTTGAGCAGCGCGAAGCCGACGAGACCTGTGATCGCGACGATGAGGCCAAAGGCCGTACAGTTCATGGCTTCGGAGATGCCACCGGCAAGGAGTTCGGCTTTGCGGCCGGCGTCGATCGTGGGGCCCGAGTCGCCACCGTGGCCGCCGACGGCGCCGAAGGCGGCGATGAGGCCGGTGATCGTGCCCAGGAGGCCCGAGAGCATTGCGAGGTTGGACAACAGGGCGAGGTACGCCGTGCGGTGTTCGATCTTCGGGAGCTCTCGCAGGGCGGCTTCGTCCATGGCAGCCTGAACCTCGCCGTCAGGTCGGTTCACCTTCATCAAGCCGGCTTTGACGATCCGGGCCAGGGGAGCCTGTGCACTGGAACAAAGCTTGATGGCCCGGCCAACGTCTCCGCCCAGGATGCACTTCTGGACGTTGGACAGAAAGGCGTCTTTCCTGATCGACGACTTGAAAAGGTACATCGCCCTCTCCACCGTGATCGCGATCACGAAGACCAGCCAGAACACGATCGGCCACATGCCCCAGCCGCCCTCTTTGAAGTGCTGTCCCAGACTGTGCAACATCGCAGAATCCTCCTCCGAACGAGAACATCCTCCGGCCCGCGCCGGAGTGGTGTGAATGAACTACCATCGGGCGTCCGTGGGGGTGGATCAACACCGCACGGACCGTGTGGTCTTACACGAAGCGACGCCATTGCGGCAAAGATGCTGGGTGCGACCGGGAGACACCGACCCTCGGACACGCCGTCACGACGGCCCGTGTGAGCGACAGATGATACCGGCGGAGGTCAGCGTGTCAACACTCGAATCGCTCGGAAACACCGGGGCGAAGCGATGCCGGGAACGGGTGCCATCGTGCTGGAAAATCACCGCGTGCTGGTGTTGTCGGACGGGTGGAACGTCGGTAACGTGGGAGACACCCTTGCGGTGGATGGATAAAGGGTGAGACACGGTGGACCGTGAGGTTGTTCTCGGATGGGTCCGCGGGTACCAGCGACGCGGGGATGAACGGTTGACAGGGCGCGAGGGCGCGGGCTACGGTCACGCGGCTCTGCGTTTTGTGGGCATCGGATCGTTGCGAGACGGTTCGAGGCGACAGACACACCGCGGAGGTTGTTGCGCTGCTCTTGGTTACGACCGTGAGTGGGCAGCGCACGACCTGGGCGGGAGCGAGACCAGGGTAAGAGGGTCCAAGAGGTCGCGGGGTCACCACCGCGCGGTCGAACAGAAGGAGTGAGAGGGATGCAGTCGGCTCTGGTGCAGTTGTTTCTGTTGGCGCAGCAGGGGGGCACGGCGGCGCACCAGCAGGAGGCCGTAGGCCTCGTGGGGCTCTACGAGAAGCTCGGCTGGCCGTTCTTCGTCAACCTCTTCGTGGTCATCGTCGTCCTGGCGACGATCACGGAACGGGTGATCTTCCTGCTGTCCAAGTTTCGTGTGAACAGCAAGGAGCTCCTCGCGCAGGTACGCAAACTGGTACAGGCGGGGAACATCGACCGTGCGATCAAGCTCTGCGAGGCGGCCGACGTGCCTATCCTCCGGATCTTTCGCGCGGGACTGATGCAGGTCAACCGCGGCGAAGACGCCGTGGTGATCGCTATTGAAGAACAAGTGATGGACATCGAGCCCACGGTACACAAGCGCATCGGCGCGCTGTGGTCGCTCGCCAACATCGCCACGCTTTTCGGACTGTTGGGTACCATCCTTGGGCTGATTCATACCTTTGCCGCGTTGGATACGGTTTCGGACCCTGGACAGCGCCAGCGGGCGCTTGCCCGAGGCATCGCCGAGTCGATGAACAACACCGCCCTGGGTCTGGGCATCGCCGTCACGTGCATGACCGCCCACTTGATTCTCAATGGCCAGGCCAAGAAGATCGTTGCCGACCTTGAACTCACGTCGTCTAAGCTCACGAACCTCCTGACGGCCAGCCGTTCGCAGGGTGGATGACCTGAGTGAGCGGGCAGGGTGGTCGATGACCGCCGTGCGCCCGACCGTGGATGCACACGGTGACGGTGGCGGCTGCGGAGGGACGTGAGGGAGCGATGGCCAGGTTCACAGTCGCGCAACGAGCGAGGATCAACCGGCTCTCCAAGCCTAAACCGCTGGAGCCCGGGGACGATGGCGGGGAGCTCAACATCATCCCCTTTCTGGACATCATCACCAACGTGCTGATGTTTCTCCTTGCGACCATCGCCACGGTGTTCACTGCAAGTATTCCGGTCCCGGCGCCTTCGGCCAACTCGGGCAACCACTCGCCGGACACCGAACGCTTGAACATCACCGTGAAGATTGACTCGGAGGGGTTCATCGTGGGCGCAGGCGGTGGGTTTCTTCAGCCTGGTTGTGCAGCCATTGGACCGGCGTCGGTGACTGTGCCCAATCGCGGGAGTCCGGACGTCGACGGGTACACCCATGACTTCGAGGGACTCACGCAGTGCATGGCCACCCTCCGTCAGCATTTTGCCACGGAGATCCACGGTGACCATGCGATCAACGTGAGTCCCAACGGAAACATCCCGTACGGCGTGCTGGTTCACGCCATTGACGCCGTGCGCGAGGGGCGCCCGGGTGCGTGTGTCCTCCCCGAAGAACGCCACGCCGAGGACTACTCTGACCCGGCGTGTTTTTTCCCCTCAGTGACCCTCGGGATCCTCAGAAACTAGGTTCTCCCTTACGGAGGCGATGGAATCCCCATGGCTGCGATGACACCCGACAAAGCCACCCGCTTGGACATCCGCCGCGAGGTCGTACGCAAGGCCCGCAGGCGTGATCTCGACCACGTCGACGAAACCCTCAACATCACCGCCATGATGGACATGATGACCATCATCCTGGTGTTTCTTCTCAAGTCACTGTCTTCGTCCGCAGCGAGCATTCCACAGGGCGACGACCTGCGATTGCCGCACTCCACCGTGGTCACCTCTCCATCCAACGCCCTCCAAGTGATCGTCTCCCGGGTGTCTATCACCGTGAACGGGAGGTTCATCGCCCAGCTTCGCAACGGGACCGTTGATCCCTCGCAACTCCGTGGCGGCGGCACAGGCCTGCTCATCAACCCGCTCAACGATGCAATGCGGGATCAAGCCCAAAACGCTCGCACCGTTGCCCAGCAATCCGGTCAGCCCTTCACGGGCGAACTCGCCGTCATCGCCGATCACCACATCCCGTCCCGCACCGTCTACGAAGTGCTGTACACCTGTGGGCAAAACGGCTTCAACAACTTCAAGCTCCTGGTGCTCAAGTCCCGCACTTCGTAGCCCTTTACGTCGGCCTTCGTCCTCGCTCCTAACCCTTCCCCCCCTTGCCTCGGTGTCTCGCCCGTGCCAGACGGTCGTCCATGCTTTGGCCCAAGATCCTCGGCGTTGCGCTCGTGCTTCTCCTCGGGGGCGCACTCGCTTGGCTTGGCGCCAGAATCCCGCCCAGCAACAACGGGGATAACAGTTAGTCCACTGACCCCACAGCGACCGTTACAATCCTGACGGCTCTGCCCTAGCCAACCCACGGTCCACGGATTTCTCCATGGTTCCCATGGTGCTGGCCATGGCTCGGTTCTTGCGCTGCCGACCGCTCGTCCGTGTACTTCATTGGGAGTCAACTCCATCTGGAGTCACGGGTGGTTGCTACCTGGAGCGCCCGGAGCGCAGGGAGAGAGTTCGTGCTGATACGGAAGTTCGCGGTGGTCGCTATGGTCGCAGCAGGGTTGTTCCCTGGGTTGGCTCTCGCCCACGAAGACCCGGGGCTGTCCCGTGGGTCCCCCGAGACATCTTCCAGCGAGACGCCGTCCGATGAAAATCCCGACGGCACCCCGGAGACCAGCATCCCAGCGAACCATCGCCTTCCTTGGGCGGAGAGTGCCTTCACGGGACAGTTCTCCACCAACCTTGCCCAGATCGTCGCCCCGACCGCGTACCCCTCCGCGGGCGGTCAATCCGAGCTTTGTCAAAACACCGGCACCGACGCCCTGGCCCTCAATTGCGCCAACAGTTCGTCGCAGCCCACGGCCGACTTCACCTTCTACTTTCGTCCCCGCTGGACCTTCTCCGACAACTTCCAGATCCGGGGCCTCCTCGTGGGCTCCGTCGAAATGACCGACACGGCGTTTACCAACACCACCTATCAACACCAGTTTCTCTTCTCCGACCCCGTGGTTGATTTCATGTACACCGGCCTCCCAACGATCGGTGGCTTCAAGATCAACCTCGCACTGCGCACCACTTTTCCCTTGTCTCTTGCCTCCCAGGCCCAGACTCGGATCATGGGTCTCGGCGCGGTGGTCAGCATCATCCGTCCCATTCCCCACGTCCTCGGGGGTGCCCTCACCTTTGCCGTCATCGGCGCGTACCTTCACCCCTTCTACGAATACACCACACCGGGCACCGACACCGTTCCCTACGCTCGCCAGTGCGGTCCCGGCGGCGATGCCTCGTGTACGGGCCAAGGCGGCTCGTCGTACAACGTCGCCAATTCGTTTTCCCTCATCGCCACGGCACAGTTGGCCTGGACGCACTTCAATCTCAACGCCATCATGTGGCTGACCAACAGCCTCACGTACGGCCCCAGCGGCATCGGCGCTACGTCGGCGATCGCCGATCCGTCCACCATCCGTGACAGTTCGTATTTCATCTTTTCGGGCGAGTACACCCCCAGCGACTGGATGGGGATCGAGGTTGGGTACTTCATGCAACGCAGCTTCTTGATGGCCGACGGCACCATCGGCAACCCGATTTACGACCCGTACCAGGACTCCAGGGTTTATCTCGGGTTCAACTTTACCCTCGACCGGATGTACGAAGCCATCACCCACACGGGCTCGCACACGCCGGCCACGGCGTCTATTCCGAGTACGTCGACCCACGCCTCCATCGCACAGCAGTACACCGCCCTCTGAAGTGGGTTCGTCCGTGGTGACACACGCCGGGCGGGGGGCTTCCCATCGCTCACCTGCAACCGTATGCTCCCGCACTACGCCAAGGCGCCGAGGAAGCGTGTCCTTGGTCGGTTCTTGACCGTTCAACGGTCATTGGCGTCTGGAGACACCGTGCCGGAACACCACGATGTGCTGTCGGGGCTCTACCGACAGATGCTACGCATCCGCCGCTTTGAAGAAGCCGCCGCCAAGGCGTACTCCCAGGGAAAGATCGGCGGCTTTCTCCACCTATACATCGGGCAGGAGGCCAGCGCCGTTGGAGCGCTCTCGGTGCTCACTCCCTTGGACTACGTCGTGGGCACCTACCGCGACCACGGACTCGCCCTCGCCCGAGGAATGTCTTCCCGAGCGTGCATGGCCGAACTCTTTGGCAAGGTCACCGGATGCTCGAAGGGCCTCGGCGGGAGCATGCATCTCTTTGACGCGGACAAGCGCATGATGGGCGGGTACGGGATCGTTGGTGGACACGTCCCGCTCGCGGCGGGGATGGCCTTTGCCGCAAAGTACCGCGGAGACAACACCGTGACCGTGTGCTTTCTGGGAGAGGGCGCGGTGTCCATCGGGGACTTTCACGAAGGACTCTCGCTCGCCGCCCTGTGGCACCTGCCGTTGGTGGTGGTGGTCGAAAACAACGAGTATTCCATGGGAACGCCGTTGTCCCGGACGCTGGCTGTCCCGGACGTGAGTCAAAAAGCCCAGGGGTACGGCGTCGCGCGCGATCGGTTTCGCACTGACGATGTGATGGAGGTTCGTGAGCGGTTGGCCGTGGCTGTGAGCCGCGCGCGCGAGGAGTCTCTCCCGACGCTCATCGAGGTGCAAACGTACCGATACCGTGGGCATTCGATGTCAGACCCGGGAAAGTACCGCACGGCCGAGGAGATCGAAGAGCACAAGAAGTCAGACGCGCTCGGCCGCGCGGAGAGAGAGCTTCGTGCGGCGGGGATGGGCGCGATGGTGGACGCCATCGACCTAGAGATCGAGGAGGAGATTGGCGATGCCGTGAGTTTCGCAGAGGCATCTCCAGAGCCTGGAGAAGAACTCATCGAGGCGTACACGTATGCGTGAACTGCGGTACAGAGAGGCTCTGCGGGAGGCGCTGACCGAGGAGATGGACCGGGACGACCGTGTGTTGATCTTGGGTGAAGAAGTCGGGTACTACCAGGGTGCCTACAAAGTCACCGAAGGGTTGCTTGAACGGTTTGGCGCGCGACGGGTGCTGGACACTCCGATCGCAGAGTCGGGTTTTGCGGGGGTCGCCATTGGCGCGGCGATGGTGGGACTACGCCCGGTCGTCGAGTTCATGACCTGGAATTTCAGCGCCGTGGCCTACGACCAGATCTTGAACAACGCGGCAAAGGTACGGCAGATGTCTGGGGGGCAGTTTACGTGTCCCGTGGTGTTTCGCGGACCCAACGGCGCGGCGAAACAGACCGGCGCGCAGCACTCACAATGCTTTGACGCGGTTTACGCGTCCATCCCCGGGCTCAAGGTCGTGGCCCCTGCGACGCCTGCGGACGCCAAGGGATTGCTCAAGTCGGCCATCCGCGACGATAACCCTGTGGTGTTTCTCGAAGACGAAACCCTGTACGGACTCAAAGGTCCCGTCCCCGACGGCGAGCATCTCGTGGCCATCGGAACCAGCGACCTGAAGCGTGCGGGAACTTCCGTCACGCTCGTCACCTGGGGCAAGATGCTCCACCCCTCCCTCGACGCGGCAGACATCCTCGCGCGCGAAGACATCTCGTGTGCTGTCATCGATCTTCGGAGCCTTCGCCCGATGGACGACACCCTGCTGCTGTCTTCTGTGCGCGACACGGGTCGAGCCGTAGTGATTCACGAACACTGGCCCTATGGAGGCGTCGGAGCCGAAGTCGTCGACAGGATCCAACGGGAGTGCTTTGCCTCGCTCCGTGCACCTGTCGTTCGTGTTACCGGGAGGGATGCCTCAATGCCGTACAATAAGAACCTTGAGGCGCTGACACTTCCGACGTCTGAGACCATCGCGCGGGCTGTCCGCACGGTGGTTTCGTACTGACCCATCACCGCCCTGGAGTACCCCCCCGTGGCCAAGATCCTGGACCTCCCAAAGCTCTCGCCGACCATGGAAGAAGGCACCCTCGTCCGGTGGTTTCGTCACGTCGGGGATACGGTTGCCATTGACGATCTCCTGGCCGAAGTCGAAACGGACAAAGCCACGATGGAGTTTCGTGCGTTTGACAAGGGCACCCTGCTGGCGCTCCTCGTCCCCGAAGGCGCCGTCGCGCGGCTGGGGCAACCCGTGGCCGTGATGGGCGCCCCCGGAGAAGACGTCACGGAGATCCTCGCGAGTGTGCGAAAGACCGTGCCGCCGACGGTGGGTGCGCCCGTGCCGATCGAGCCGGTAAAAATGTCTCCGCGGGCGGACGCAGAGACGGCGACGCCCGAAGCGAAGCCCGTGCAGGCAGAGGCCCCAGCGGCGGAGGAGCACGGATCCACGGGGATCGCCGGCGCGATGCTCATGCCGACGACGCCACGGGTGCGAAGGATCGCGCGGGAGATGGTGCTGGACCTTGGAGGGGTGACGGGTACGGGAGAGCACGGACGGGTGGTGGAAGAAGACATTCACGGGAAGATACCGGGGAAACCGACTGTCACGCCTGGCACTGGCACTGGGACTGGCACTGTGCTGGGTGGATACGGTGAGCGGGGAGCCGACACGGTGCGGACGCCGTCGGCGACGCGGCGGACGATCGCGCGGAGGATCACCGAAGCAAAGCAATCGGTGCCGCACTTTTATCTGGAGGCAGACCTGGACGTAGAGGCTCTTGGGAGGCTGCGGGAGAGCCTGAATGAGGGGGTGCCCGCCGAGGAAAGGGTGAGCTTCAACGATTTGTTCATCAAGGCCTCGGCGCTGGCGCTGCGGGAGGTGCCAGCGTCCAACGTGTCCTGGGTCGACGGGAACATTGTTGAACATCACCGGGTGGACATCTCGATGGCCGTGGCGATCGAAGACGGGTTGGTCACCCCGGTGCTGCGAGACGTGGACGCGTTGTCCATTCGCGTCGTGGCTGCACGGGCGAGAGAACTCATCGCACGGGCGCGCGCACGAAAACTCACGCCTGAAGAGATGTCCAACGGAGTGTTTTCGGTGTCCAATCTCGGGATGTACCAGGTCGACAGGTTTACCGCGGTGATCAACCCCCCCGAGGGGATGATCCTGGCGGTGGGCGCCGTGAGAGACATCCCGGTGCTTCGGGACGGGGCGGTGGTTGCGGGACGGTGTTGTACGGTGACCCTGTCGTGCGATCACCGGGTGGTGGATGGTGCCCTGGGTGCCAGCTTTCTCAAGGCTCTCCGGGGTTTGATCGAGCGGCCGCTGCGGGTGGTGTAAGCACCCCCTCGGTTGGGTCATGGTGAGACCCGCAGCGGCGACCCTGGACCACCGTACGATGCACCGACGGCCTCCCAGGGCCTCCCTGCGCTGGTACGAACGTCTCCACGGCGTTACGCTCGCGGGAGTGACCCGGTGAACCGCTGCAGGTTGTTTCTCACGCCCGAGGCGCTCGAAACGTGGCTCTCTCACGGGAGGGTTGAAGTGACGGGCGACATCCTCCGGGACACGTCCACCGACGTGCGCTTCAAGGTCCAGGAGGGTGTACGGTTCGTGTGCGAAGTCACTGGGGCGGGAGACGTGCACGACCTTGTGGGCAGGGTCAAAGACTTAGATCAGCTCCGCAGGCTCGGCGCCGAGCACATCGCCGACTCCGTGGTGCTCGGCGACACGGCGTACACCGTGGTAGAGGGCTTTGTCGGCACGCCCATGGACACCCCCGACGTCCGCGATCTTGAAGCCGACGCCAACCCGCGGCAGACGCTCGTGGCCCTCCAGACGTACTTTCTCCGCAACGTGACCTAATCCACCCCGCGCCGCCAATGCTCCAGATTGTATTTCTCACCGCGACGACCCTCTACGGCTTTGCTGGGAGCTTTTTTCTCGCGCAGCTCGTCGGCGCCGGAGGACGTACGCAGGGTGTGCAACCCGACCGTGCACCATCGTGGAGCCTCCGTCTCCTGGTCCTCGCCGCGGGGTTTCATCTCGCCCATGACATCCTCCGCTGGGCGACGGAAGGTCTAGGTCCCTTTGCCTCCATCCGCGAAGCGCTGTCTACCTTAGGGTTGCTGGTGGTTGCAGGTTTTCTCGCCGCGCGGGCGGTGCAACAGCGTACCGAAGTCGTCGGAGCCTTTGTCACCCCGGTGAGTCTCTTGCTGTTGCTGGCCTCGCGTGCGCCCATGGCCCGCGGGGACGAGCACTTCACCGGAGCGCTGTTTGCGTTGCATGTCGGTAGCACCCTGGTTGCCACGGCAGCGTTTACCGTAGCCTTTGGGATGGCTGTCGCCTACCTGCTCCAAGAGCGCGAGGTCAAACGCAAACGCCTCGCGGGGTTGTTTCGTCGGCTCCCGCCCTTGGAAATCCTGGACGATCTTGGCTACCGCTGTGTCGCCGTGGGGCTGCCCGCACTGACCGTTGGGATGATCGCCGGGTACTTCTTTGGCGCTCGATCTGGAGCCGTCGGGGCCCTTGGGCAGTGGCGGCAGTACGTCGCCGTGGTTGCCTGGGGGATCTTCGCCGCAGTGCTGTTTCTTCGCATGGCCGTGGGCTGGCGCGGGCGCCGGGCCGCGTACGGCACCATCCTTGGATACGCCAGCGCGGTGCTTGTCCTCGTGGGTTATTTTCTCCGTGGTTCGTCTCCGTGAGCCCGCGAATCGTCGTGGTGGGGGTCAACCATCGGACGGCGCCCGTCGAAATCCGCGAGCGCGTGGCGGTGTCGGCCGACGCGCTCGAAGCCTCTGTGCGAGAGCTCAAACGCTCGGACGTGCTGGCCGAAGTGATGCTCGTGGCGACTTGCAACCGGGTCGAAGTGTACGTCACCGGCGCGGACGCCGACATCGTGGCCATGGAGGCCCGAGGATTTTTTGCCCGGCGCGGCGGTGCCGGAGTCGAAAGACATCTGTACGTTCACCGCGACGACGCCGCCGTTCGCCATGCCTTCAGAGTGTGCGCGAGTCTCGACTCCCTCGTCGTGGGCGAGCCGCAGATTCTCGGGCAGATGAAAGAAGCATTTGCCATCGCACGCACAGCGGGCGGCGTGCGTGGGACCCTCGGGCGGATGATGTCACGGGCGTTTCAGAGCGCGAAACGAGTGCGCGCAGAGACGGGCATCGCCAACGGACAGGTGTCTGTTGCCAGCGTAGCCGTGGATCTCGCCCGCGGGATCTTTGGCGACCTCGCGGGACGAAAAGTCCTGGTGGTGGGCGCGGGCAAGATGGCCCTTGGGGCAGCCCGGGCGTTGACGCATCAAGGGGCTGTCCTGGACATCGCCAACCGGAGCTTTGACAAGGCCGAACAGCTTGCCAGGGAGTACGGCGGCGTCGCGCATCCGCTCGCGGACGTAACCCTGTTGCTGCAACACGGAGACGTGGTCGTGTGCTCCACCGGTGCCGAGCGGTACGTGCTCACCCGCGAAGACGTACAGTCGGCGATGAAGGGTCGCCGCGGACGGGCGTTGTTTCTCATCGATATTGCCGTGCCGAGAAACATCGACCCTCGCGCGGGGGACCTCGACTCGGTGTACCTGTACAACGTCGACGACCTCGAACGGATCGTGGCCGAAGGCAGTTCTATCCGGTCGGCGGCGGCGGTGGCTGCCGAGCGAGTGGTAGACACCGAACTTGAAGCCTACCAACGGGAGCTCCGCGCGGCGGGTGCCGGGCCGACCATCACCGCGCTGCGCGAGCGGTTTCACGCAACCGCCCAGGCCGAACTCGAACGCTCTCTCGGCGGGAGGCTGCGGCACCTGGGACCCGACGACCGCAAAGCCATCGAAGCAATGCTCGACGCCATGGTCAACAAGCTCCTGCACGCTCCGACGGTGTCTCTCCGGGAGCACGCCAACACCCCCGACGGCGGACACGCCGTGGCCATGGTCCGCGCGTTGTTTGCGCTGCCGACAGAAGACTCCGTGCGGGATGAGACCCGACACGACGACAGTGCGGGAGGGCATGGATGACAACCCTGAGGATGGCCACGCGACGCAGTGCACTCGCCCTGGCCCAGAGCCGGATGGTGGCGCGAGAGCTCACCGAGAGACACCCTGGGCTCACGGTCACCGAGGTTCTTGTCGTGACCCAGGGGGATCGGGTGCTCGATCGCTCGCTGGCGGACATCGGTGGCAAGGGGCTTTTCGTCACCGAGGTCGAAGACACCCTGCGCGAAGGCCGTGCGGACTTTGCCGTGCACTCCATGAAAGACCTCCCGGCCGACCTCGCTCCGGGATTGTCCATCGCAAGCGTCCCCGCGAGAGAAAGCCCGTACGATATCCTGGTCACCGTCGACGGGCAGAGCCTCGCGGATCTTTGTCAGGGAGCCCGCATCGGGACGAGTTCGCGTCGGCGTGCGTTGTCCCTCCGGAGCGTACGCCCTGACGTGGACATCCAGATGCTCCGTGGCAACGTGGACACCCGCCTGCGACGACTGGGCGAAGGGGTATACGACGCCGTGATTCTCGCCGAAGCCGGGGTGCGTCGGCTTGGCGTCACCGTGCGATCCGTGCGTCTCGACGGCGTGCTCGTCCCCGCGGTGGCCCAAGGCGCGCTCGCGCTGGAATCCCGCACGGACGACCGTCGGACCGCGGAGATCCTGGCTGTGTTGCATCATCCCACGACGGCGCTCGAGACCCTCGCCGAGCGAGCCGTGATGCGGGCCCTCGGAGGGAGTTGTACCGTCCCGATGGGTGCCCTGGGGCGTTGGGTGGAGGGGAGGATGTCGCTGGAGGGGTTTTACGCGACGGAGGATGGTCTACGGTCGGCGCGGGCGGTGTGTGAAGGTCCTGTGCACGATGCCACGGCGGCCGAGGCGCTCGGGAGGGCTCTCGCCGAGATCCTCCGTACAAGCGTGCAACCGACGGAGGAATGAACCCCCGGGGAGATCCTCAGCGGGTGTGCACCGTGACGTCTGCCGAGAGTCCCGCCGCGAGCGGAAGATCCATCGGTGGATGCTCCCAGGTGATCCGTACGGGCACCCGTTGCACCACCTTGACGAAGTTACCCGATGCGTTGTCCGGGGGAATGAGCGAAAACCGCGCACCCGTCCCGCCCGAAAGACTGTCTACCCGCCCGACGAAAGTCCTTCCGGGAAAAGCATCGATCGTAAAGTCCGCCCGCTGCCCCGGCCGCATCTCTCCCACCTCGGTCTCTTTGAAGCTCGCAACGAGGTACACCCCCCGGGGGACGAGTTCTGCAATCGCCTGCGTCGGCTGCACCAACTGCCCTTCGTGAACCGACAACCGCGACACCACCCCATCCACGGGCGCGGTCACCGTCGTCCACGAGAGTTGCGCCCGCGCGAGGGTCAGTGCCGCCTCGGCCGACCGTGCCCGCGCGTGGGCCAGGGCTGCGCGTGCGTGCGCCGCCGCGATCTCAACGTCCACGGGCGCCGACGTGTCCAGCCGCCCTTCGGCCTCGCCTACATGGCTCTGCGCCACGTGGAGTCCCGCCTGGGCCATGGACACCCTTGCGTGGGCTTCTGTAAGTGCCGCTTGTGCTGCATCGTCCAACGACTGTGCGTTGTCTTGTTCGGCCTGCGAGATGGCGCCCGTTGCTCGGAGCGCCCGGGTGCGTTGCACACTCGACGCCGTGAGTCTCGCTTGTGCTTCTGCCCGTGCGAGCCCCGCGATGGCTTCGGCCACTTGCGCTGAAGCCGTCCGCACGGAGTCTCCCGCCGAAGATACACCCGCGCGTGCGACCCTCAGGTTGCCGCCCGCCGTGGCTTCGGTGAGCCGAGCATCTGCGTCGGCCGCGTCGGCCTGCGCGCGCTGGGTGTCGACTTCGGCTTCGGCCTGGGCCACGCGTGCGGCGTACTCCGTGGTGTCGAGTTCGGCGAGGATCTCCCCCGCGTGGACGGCCTGGTTGTCCCGCACGCGAACGTGGAGCACCGCGCCGCCCACCCGTGGCGCAATGGGAATCACGTCGGCTTCGATCTGGGCGTCGTCCGTGGATTCTCTCCCTGCGGTGAGCACGGCGTGGACCACGATGCTCCCGATGACAATCATGGCCACGGTCCCGAGGACGAGCAAAGGCTTTCGGGGGCTCCTGGCCGTGGGCGGCGCGGGTGCTTCCACGGGCGCAACGGCGGGGGCTTTTGGGTGCCCGTTCCCGTTGGGGGCGGACGTACGTTCGGGCTGCATGTCACTCAATCTCCATGTGAAGCTTTTCGGTCTTGCCGCCGCTCACGAGGGGTGGCGCGCGGAGAAACACCAGGATCGGCAAGATCCCGAGAAACAACACCCCCGCCAGGAGAAACAACCGATCAAAAGCCATCACCATCCCTTGTTGGGCGGTGATCCCCGAGAGAAACCTCAGGGCCGTGTCCGACGCTGCCACAGGGTCCATCCCCTGTGCGCGCATGGCACCGGAGATCATTCGCAGGCGCTCGGTGACTTCGGGTCGCAACGGAGTGAGTTGCGCGGCGATGTCGGCCCGGTCCACGGCGGCGTACCGCGTGAGCAGGGTGGCAAAGGCCGCGAGACCGAGCGACCCGCCGATCTGCCGGAGCAGTGAGTTGAGACCCGTTGCGTCCGCCATCCGATGCCGTGGGATGGTCGCCAGTGCCGTTGTGGTCAACGGGACAAAGAGACACGAGAACCCAACGCCCTGGATGATGATCGCGCTGACAACCCCTCGGGCCGTGGTCTCAAGGGTAAAGTGGGACATCTGCCACGCGCCGAACGAGAAAAACGCGACCCCTGTCGCAATGATCAAGCGGGTGTCGACGAAGTTGTAGATCTTGCCCACGATGGGCATCGCAAGGATCATCACAAGCACCCTGGGCATGAGTGCCAGGCCCGACTGCGTGGCTGTGAACCCCAGGAGTTCTTGCATAAAGACCGGGAGGAGAAACATGTTGGCCATGAGCATGGCAAACATCAGCGCGCCGATGAGGGTCCCAGTGAGAAACACCGGGTCACGAAAGAGCGAGAGTTGTACGACAGGGACGGGTGCCGTGAGCTCCCGGATGACAAACGCTGCGAGGCCAAAGACAGCGACCAGGGTGCATACGATAATCACGTTGGACGAAAACCAGTCGTCGGTCTGACCTTCTTCAAGCACGTACTGCAATGCACCGAGGCCCACGGTGAGCAACCCGATGCCCCACCAGTCGACGTTGCGTCGCTGGGCTTCGGCGAGCCCGCGGTTCGACGCCCTGATCTCTTCGTCTTCGTGCACAAAAGACTGCACCATCAGCAATCCGATCGCCCCGACAGGAAGGTTGATGTAGAAAATCCATTCGTAGGGGTAATGGTCGACGAGGTAGCCCCCGAGCGTGGGACCCACCGCCGGGCCAATCATCACGGCCATGGCAAACAACGCCATGGCCATGCCTTGTTCTTTGGGGGGAAAAGTCTGCCGGAGGATGGCTTGTTCGGTAGGTTGCAAGGCCCCCGCGCCGAAGCCCTGGATCACCCGAAAGATCACCAACCCCGGGAGCGTCCGGGCAAGGCCGCACAGCGCCGACCCGACGAGAAAAATCATCAAGCAGGCCATGTACACCCGCTTTTGACCAAACAACCGACCGAGAAACGCCGTGAGGGGCATGACGAGCACGGAGGCAATGACATACCCAGTGCTCACCCAGGTGATTTCTTCAAGCGTGGCTCCAAGAGCGCCGCGCATGTGAGGGAGTGCGACGTTGACGATGGACGAGTCAATCGCGCCCATCAGCGTACCGAAGGTGACGGACACGGTCACAAGCCATTTGTTTGTCACGGGGCGTGAAAGGGACACAGGGACAGGGGCATTCACGTCGAGGCACCTCGGAGAAAGATCCTGGCGACGAGGTCCGCACGGGCGGGGAGCGCGCCGGGTACACCCTGGTCGAGCTCCCGTAGAATTACCCCGCGGAGCATGCCGATGAGGATCGCAGCGAAAACGTCGGAGTCCGTGGTTTGGAGCCTGCCCTGGGCGACGCCGTCGGCCACGAGGTCTTGCGCTGCGCGGTAGACGGGCAGCATGGCCTCCCGCGGGTGCTTCAATCCGTGGACCTTGGGGGCCGAAGGGTCGACCTGCACAAGAATGGCCATGAACGCCCGGTGCGCTTCGCAGTGCGAAAACATCGCCCGGAGAAACACCCCAAGTCGTACGTCAAAGGTCTCTCCCTTCGAGCGCTCCATGGCTTCGTCTAGATGTGCCATGAGCTCCGCCCGGCGGACTTCTAACAAAGCCGCGAGCAGGGCGTCGCGGTCGGCGAAGTAGTTGTACAAGGTCCCGACGGCGATGCCCGCCTGGGTGGCGATCTCTTCGACCCTCGCGGACTGTACCCCGCGCGCGGCAAAGACTTCTTCGGCCGCGGAGAGAATCGCCGCGGAGGTGGCCTCACGCATCCGCTCGCGCAGCCTTCCGACGGGCGGTTCATGGGATGAATCTCGTTTCACTGGTCGCGGGAAGATGGGACACGGGGCCGCCAAGCGCAAGACCCTGGCATGAAATCTTGTCCCGTCCCCCGCCAGAAACACCCTTCTCTGGACGTACCCGTCTCGCCCGGCGAATCTTTGCCCCCGTGAACCCTCCCCAGG
>VFSW01004227.1_pt1 | contig 21421 bp, 14 predicted proteins | sample 5358111 | NCBI WGS metagenome assembly VFSW01 (sample SAMN11554181, study PRJNA540505) | mine drainage metagenome | isolation source: sediment from site ElyBrook_90M | place: USA: Ely Copper Mine, Vershire, VT | collected 2017
GGTCGGGTGTTTTTTTTTAAAAAAACCCCCCCCCCCAATTCCAGTATAGCAACTGCCCATAATATCTGTCTATGGCTTACAAGGGCAGCGATAGAGTTCAATCCACGTTTGTGAGATTGAGGTGATAAATGAGTTAGCGTGCCTCATCTCGTCTTCAAGTTCTTGTGGCGTATAGACTAACAGATCAACACGCACCAGACTATCATAGAAGAGTTGGCGAGCAATTTGCCCACGCCGTAGAACTGGTTGGCGCGTGTCTTTGACGATCAGCAGGTCTATATCACTAGATGGTGTGGCTTGCCCTCTAGCATAAGAGCCAAAGAGCAAGATACGATCAGGGTTGTAGACTTGCGCAATCTTCTGTGCCATCTCCTGAATAAATGGTTCGACCATCTTAGTTCACCTGCAAGTAAAAAACGACAAACATATCCAATAGCTGCTTGGCTGGAAGCGACTGGTAATCTGCTGCCCCTGAAGTACGCAGCATGATTGTCCATTGGCTCGTCGCGTTGAGCGGTATTGCCAGACTGCTTAGCTCAACGTGCTGCAATGTGCCAAACACCCCATCCTGGGTAAGCGTCACCTGCTGTTGGGCTTGCGGAGGAATGGTAATCTGCGCAACCAGGTCGGTCGCTTGTTCAAACTGCGCTATCAAGTCAATCTGCTTGATCGTGATGTTGCGGTTACGCAACGACGCAGGAATGCCCTGCATAATCGGCAGCGTTAGCACCTGATCTTTCCCTGTTCCTGGATTCAGGAAGCTATTCCAGGCATCGCTAAAGCCTTTTGCCACATCGAGAGTCAATGCCATACCTGTGCCAGCGAGAGCATTATTTATCGCTGTCTGAACGGCAGTCTTATCTACTCCGTTTTTCGCAGTATAGGTTAGCGTCAAGACGATATCCGTTATGGTGCTAATATCCAACTGATTATTCTCTTGCGGTATGTCGAGCTGCCAGGAGCTAATCACGCCCGCACCCTCAAAAGGATAGTAGCGATCATCGCGCACTTCCATCTTATACATCTCGGTATCAAGCGACCAGCCACCATCACCAGGATAGCTGTTCGTTCCCACACCATTACTGCTCACGATAGATTGCGGTACGATGCTATCGACAAAACGTATATCAGAAGGGTCGGTGGGCTTGCGGAATGTATAGTTGCCACCCACTAGATCAGATTTCACACGTATGCTGTTCTTCGCTAGTGTTAGTGTGGAGTTGACATTGGGCGAGAGCAAGGGATTAGCATTCAGGGAAAGCTTGGGTGCATTCACGGTCATGCGTACCATCTTGATGCGGCGCATGTAGTGACCAGGGTAGTCCATATCGAACAGGATTTCCGGCAGGTCAAACTGACATGTACCCGTCGTCCTGAGCGTCTCCAACGCTAGCGGACTCACCTGGGCCAGTGAGACAAACTTCGTAACCTCCAGGAGACGCTCGTTCTGCATGAGATAGTCCGACTCCATGCGGTGCAGGTCATAGTAGAGCTTGTCGCCAGCAAGCAGGCCCATTTTCAGGCTATCCCAATAGCCAAACTGGATATACGACGAGGTTGATAGCCCTAGCTCGTATTGAAAACAAGCTTCGGCATTCTGCGCCATCGTATAGGCAAGTTGATACGCCTGGAAGTAGACCGCCGAAATCTGATCGACCATCCAGCTATAGAGGTCTTTATTGGTAAACTTGTTGTGCAAGAAATCATCTACAACCTGCACATTGCCTGCAATAGTATCTTGCAATTGCGCCTGTTGTGTAGCAATCGCCACACGCAGGTTAGCGGCGGTAATCTGACTGGTAACATGGATTAAATCCTGATCGGCAAGGCTCTTCTGGAAATTCCACTCATCCTGCCGTCGTTGGTACTGTCCAAGTGTAGCCGCAAGACGGGCAATGATCTCCGAAATTGCAGCTCCTGTCTGGAGTCCTTTCGCTATATCAGCAGTTGCGCCGCCAAATTGTGCACCACCGATAGAGGCAGAAACGTGAGGCGTGCCGCCAAAGCCGGAGATGCCAATACTAAAGTTAGGAATGAGATGTAAATCAGATGCCAGCACATCGAGGACAGTTGAAAGCCCAAGTAGGATGATAGTGGCGGTTCCAGAGATAGCCACAGCAGCAGTCTCACCGCCATTCATAAATGGACGGCTACCGTAATAGGTTTGGCGTATTTGTACCATCTTCAATGCTTGTTTCAAAACATCCACAAGCTGATTCGCCTCGTCAATCTGCTGTTGACGTATCTGTTGCAACGCCTGCTGTACGATGATCTCCTGCGAGGAACGCAACAGGGCTAAATCTTCAGCATCTTGCCGCTCTAGCGCGGTGAGCAATTTTTGACCGAGCGTTTGGACTTCGCGGCAGAAATCATAGGCGCGTTGCAGCAGGAAACGGAAGCGATAGTATGGCAGTTGCGTACCCAGGATATTACTCAGAATACTGCTCAAGTCCACGCCCGCTGCTACAGCCTGAACCAGTAGAGCCGGATTGATCGGCGGTGCGAAGAGCGGCAACTGTTGCACCACGCCCTGAATGTTCATACAATGACGAATCTTGAAGAGGCGGTCTGCTACAGTATCCCAATAGCCAAGTAGCTGATCGTTGGCCGGAATACAGAAGTAGAAGGAGGTGAGGTATGGCAATTTGGGCGTGTTAGGATCGTCCACAACCGTACCGTCGCCAGTCAGGATAATCGTGTTCTCGACCTGGGTCAGCACATTGCTAAAAGCATCGAGATTCATCTGCTCAAGATCGTTGAAAGACAGGTCTTTCACGGGTGTGAGCGCGGGAATCTCCTGTGGGCGTGGTCCCAAAATTTCCGCTGCACGCACGTAGAGTTGTGTTGCCAGATTGATCGTCTCCATCGTGTTCTGCGTGAAAAGATTGTCACCCCAGGCAATGAGCATATCAAGGTACTTCATCACCACGGTTTTTTCATAGGCGACATTCCGCAGACGCGCGATACGTTGCGGATCGAAGGGATATTTGCGCCATATATCCACCTGATGCTCAGCATCCCGATTGCCCTGATTGACCAGCTTGAGCAGATTATCAATGCTCTGTTGCCATGCTCCATCATTCAATTCATAGAATGGCTTCGTAATCCAGAAGCGGCGCGGTCCATTGTCTGGTACAGGATTGGTAGGGTCAAAGATGTAGTGGAACCATTGCATTGCCTCTTCAAAACGCTGATTCTGCGTTAGACGAATAGCAAGCATTAAGGGCGCGTGGAAGAATAGCTCCCAGTTGTAGATAGCATAGGCTCCATCGTCGCTAAAATCGACAATCTCCTGATCGCTATCCGGTGCTACCAGAGCAGTCGGCGTATAGGTCGAGGAGAAGCTAAAGCTATCGCCGGGCGGCACTGAGCCAGGGTTTATTTGCAAGTTACGATTGTAAATGCCCGACACGCCGAGCCGATCAAGCTCACGAATAAAGAGTGTGACATAGGAGTGATAGAACTCTTTGAACAGGTAGGAGACTTCGTAGGCCGCGTTATAGATGCTTGGTGGCACATCGGGTCGAAAGCGACTACCCCATTGATAGAGGATAGATGGCTCGACGAAGTAGGCACGTTGCATGTCCTGATAGAAGAACGGGCGCGTCGAGTCAAACTGTGCATCCTGGTGAGGCACTATCACCTCATAGGGAGCATTCGCTGTAACCAGTAGCTCGCCATTGTCCAGACGGAGACTATCCGTTTTGAGGACATACATTGGCTCAGTCGCAACCCCATTCGTGATGGTCAAACCGCTAGCGTTGTTAGTCAGACCTTCATAGTCATAATGTGCCAGTTGTGGCAGCAGCAGCGGACTCTGCGCGGACGAGACCGCACCGATAGCCCGTCCATCAGCACTGTAGCTGGTCTGTATCCATTCTAGTAGCGTTACGTAAGTGAATGACGTGAATGAAAGAAGCTGATCGACGATATTTACAGCAGTCACATTGCCATTGAAGACAAACTCTGCAACCTGCTGTGGTGAGGCAGTCTCACTATAATTGCTTGTATCAAACTCAAGCGAGAGACTGGCAAACACGTTGATAACCAGGTCCAGGCCACGTGTCATCGTCTTGAATGTGTATGCGAATGTAGGGCGTACCGGGGGGGACAAGGAAATCTGAGTGTTAAATGAGAACGAGAAAGAAAGGCCACTCCCAGTTGAACTAGTAGTATTAACGGTAATTGTTTCTGGCTGAATCAGCTTCAAATCCGAAACGGTCTGGTCTGTCCATTTCCCATTGCGATAGAAGCTCCAGGCCAGTTGTATCTCCCAATAAGAATTGGGTGGAGAAGGCGGTTGGCTACTTGGCTGTGCTGCTGGTAGTGGTTGGTTAGCATTATTTTCTGATTTCTCAGTAAAGATGGGCCAGAAGAGGTAGAGCTTGCGATTATACACGACGGGCATTAGATGGTCACTCTTGATGCTAAGCGGAACCTTTTCCCACGCGCTCCACTCGCTGTCCTGGTATTTGCGGTAGTAGTAGGCAGGCGGCGAGCCGTGCGTGCGGGCGAAGACGTGTAGAATGCCCGTTTCGTCGTCTTCATACATGCCGCAAACTTCGAGATGAGCCACATCGTTGACTTTTTGCAGGTAGGTGAGCAGGGCAGCTTCAACATTGTCGTTGGTGATCTCGTTTTGTAGCAGATCATGCTCTAAGTCCTGGAAGAAGGGCGATTTGTCGGTCCGCAATTCGGGCAAAATCCAGTTTTCGGGATAGAGGAAGACCTGACGATTGGCTTCCCACAGACGATACTCCTTCATCCATTGCCATTGCAACCAATCGGTATCGCCTGTATCAGGGTTGCTATCCACGACCACGTCATCTTCCAGATTCATAAAGCAGCGTTGCACGTAGAGTTGCACGGTGTTGGTGGCCTGGACGATGCGCGAGGTAAGTTGGCACGAAGTCATCTCAACATCGATCAGAAAGTAGTCAAACAGGTCGTTGCTATCGGTCCATTTGGTCGGACGCGGGTCCAGTTCGGGATGCGCGATCAGGTATTCGACCAGGGCGGCGCGTTTGCCGTCGCGCAACACATCCTGCAAAGGTGGGGCTATCGTGAGCCAGTGGGCATTGTCATATTTTGATTTCGCCGTTTGCTTGATCGCGTCTGCATCGTCAGTAGTTGGTTCGCGCTGCGCCCACAGGCTCACGGAAGCAGCCTTTGCAGCTAGACGATTTAAGAGGGCAAAGCAGGCTTGCAGACGTTGATAGGTCGCCATCTGTTGATAATCGCCCAGTTGCAGATTTAGGGCATGATCGACAGCTTGCAATTCGGTACTGTCCCACTTGGTCAATGTACTCAGTGCGTCAAGTACGGCTGCTTTAGGGCCAGCTTGCGCGGCGGTCAGCACAGCGAAGAACGAGCCAATATCCGACGTGGACGGGGGATAGCGTTTTTTGAATTGCATTACCAGCACAAGCTGTTGCCATGCCGTAAATGCGATTGCAGCTTGACTCGTTTGAATGGGCATTTGTGACATATCGAAGCCGCCATACGCAGCTACATTGCCGATCAGCCACGCCAGATCATCGGCTGAAACATTCAGTTGGCGAATGAGCAGAGCCAACTTATCAAGAAGATACAGTGCCGCGCACACGTTGGGTACGTTCGCTTCAGCATCAGCGATATTTTGCGGCGGATTCTGTAAAGGCATATTCGTGCTAAGAGCGGCGAGCAAAGTTATCGCCGCACCAGGAAGTTGCAGTGTGGTCAGCACAGTATTAGCTTGCTGGCTATTCAATTTAAACAGACTCATCACAGTCTGTTTGACTGCATCTTGCGGCTGACCAGTGGATTTTTGTAATGCCGTGTTCAATTGATTGATGTCGCTGACAACCTGATCGCTACTGATAGCCACAGACAGACCGGGTGCATAGGTGAGCAGATAGGTAAGTTGTAGTAGCGTAAAGCCGGAGGATTGCAAAAATGTATAGCTATCAAGCACGCTCTGTGTGGTGGGTACATCTTTGAAAGGGTCGGCAATGCCCGCAACACTCAGGAAGGTGAGCAGATCACTGACGGAGAGCAGCATAGCACGGGCCAGCGTGGTGTAGCGATAGAGCAGGCTGAGATTCGCCAGTGAGAGTGTACCGTCGGTTTTAGCAAGCAGTGGAGTGATGTCGGCTTCTTGCGCGGAAAGGGCGGCCTGCAATGTTGGCAAATAGTCCTTCAACTGCGTGGTGGGATGGGCTTGTGTCACATTCGGCACGCTGAACACGGTGGCAAGCGAGGTTGGCGAGGTATCGCTGGTATCAATAACGGCACTATTCAGAAAAAGTTTGATATACAGCGCGTCTTCGTGACCATCGGGCAGATCGCGTGATGCCGTATTGAGATTGCCATAGAAGCCGAGTAGTTGCTCGACGGAGAGCGAGAACTGTTGTTGCAGCAGATTGAAGTGCATGAGCAGGGTCAGAGTATCGGCATTCAATACGTTGCCGCCGAGTGAGCTACTTAGAATGCTATCAAGTTCCCACATGCGCCATGATGTCTTAGCCCACAAGCGTAAAAAGCGGTGAATGTCATCCAGACGCGGCAGGCTCAGGTTAGTAATCTGCTGTTGCGTCGTGTCGCAGGCATCAGTCAGACTCTCAATTGTGCTAGCAGCTCCACCACTTTGAATAAACGCCACGTTATTAAACAGCTCAAGCAACTGGCTATAGTTCAAGCGCGACTTTTGCAGAAAGTAGGCAACGTTGGAAAGGGCCGTTACAGGGTCAGCTTCATTCCAATAGATGGTTTGTTTGGTAGCATCTGCTGTCACAATCAAGGATTGCTCTTCGGGTGAGATGCCAAAGTATTCGGCGGCAATGTCGCTATCTTGCAATACCATCGGATTCGCCACACGATTCTGGAAAGTTTGCAGCAGTTGATAGCGTGGCACACCGAGATGTTTCAGATAAGTGCGAGCCTCTTCGAGCGGCAGATTGTAGGGCAAGGTGATGGGATAGACAGCAGCTTTCAGCGTATCATAAGCGGCATTATTGACATACTGCGGGCTGGCAAGTAACTCCTCTGCGCTCCAAGTCGTCTGATACGACGGTGCTGGCGCAGCCGGAGGAGCAACAACATTTTCTAGCAGCTCGCATACCAGATCAATATAAGGCAAGGGTGTATTGGTATTCTCGCAATTGAGCAGCACCGTTCCCAGGTCCGGGCGTCGCTTGAGCAAGCTATCCTTGACACTCGTTCCCGTTTTCGTCTTGCGCCCATCCAGGAAGTGCAGTATATCAACCAGATACGCAGCAGCACCTAGCACAGAGGCACACTCGCTACACGAGCAGTAATCGAGCGAACCGAAAAGCGTTTGCAATGTGGGATAGTTTTGCAACTGCTTATTCTGGTCCTCCGTGAGAATGGGCGACGACAGCGCGATGGGTGTAGCACTGTTAAATTGCGCGTTGAACGTGGTGAACTGTGCCAGCACCAGCGCATAGCTCTGCGCGGCACGCTGATAAATGCGGCGTGCTTCGGTTTGCGTAGCCCCATTCGCCACCATACCATTAATGAAATGTGGCTGACTGATAAAGTAGATTTGCTGCGAAGAATGGAGCTTCTGAGCCAGCAGAGCAGAGGCAGAGGCAGTACTGGGAGCGAGCCGCTGCACACGCTGCATGGCTTTGACCTGCTGTATCACCTGTGGGCGCAGTTCAACGGGAATATTTTGCAATGCTTGCTCGCCCTGATCTTGCAGATAGCGGTCAATATGGATGCTGGTCAAATTGACCGTGGGGTTATTGGTAAAGAACTGTATCACCTGCGGTTTATACGCCACCAAAGGTGTTGCGGTGCGGTCAACATGCGCTACGAATGAGGTTGTGGGGAAGGCATGTTCGATGCGCGTGTATATCTCATAGGCATAGGTGTTGATCTTATCATCCTCAGTCTTGCCGCCCATATTCGCAGGATAGCCCTTAACCTGAGCATTGCCGCTTTGCTTGATGATGGTTTGCCAGTCGCTCAGTTCAAGTTTTGCCAGGTCTTGTATGCGCGTGTAGGTCTTTTGCTGAAAGCCGCTTTTGAGGAACGTTACCAGCGGCGGATGATTCTTGACCAGATTACCCACACCAAGTGTCAAACGCAGATCGGCGATGATGTCGGCCGTAAAGCCCTGTTGCTGTGCCAACGTTTGCCAGAACTCGTGCGAAGTTCCTTGATGATTGAGGTAGAGTTGAGCAAAAGTGGTATAGAGGGGCTGTGATAGCGTGGAGAGTCCGAGCATGGTTTGCAGGCTGGTTTTGCCCGCGAGATAGGGCTGCTGAAGTACATCGCTGACGCGCAACGTTTGCAACTGTTGCACGATCTGATCTATGTTGGCCTTGATACTCAATGGCACAATGTTTTTCTTGAGAGCCAGCTGCAATGTATTCTGCTGAATAGAGGCAGTGAGCGCAACAATGCCGGAGAGCGTGTTATGTAACAGCAGGTCAATCTGCTTGAAATGATCTGAAGCGGTCAGTAGCGATCTGGGAACATTGGTGGGCAAGCCTTGCTGCAAGAAGGCAAAGAAGACTTCAGGAACCAGATCGGTCATTTCCTGCAAGCGGAATGAGACAACGAGCCGCATCACCGCTTCCGAGTCCTGGTTGCTATCATTGGCAACAAACGTAATATCCTGATGTTCATCGGTTTCGGCTAATTGACCAACAGGGACACCATCAAGTGATGGCTGAATAGCCGCGAGCAACGCTTCGTAGGTGGAGTTGCCCGCGTATGTGCCACCACCTACCATCAGGTTTACCTGCTCTTTGGCCTGAGCGTCAAAAACAATAGGTGAGGTGAGCCAGACCTGACCCTGCACGTTCAATGCTTTTACGATCAGGTTAAAATGTGCGTTGGCCGCTTTTGTATCAATGGGTGGACGATACATAATCGTGTAAGAGCCACCTTGTTGCGTCTTTCCCTCACCGAGCAGATTTTCCTGGCGCAAGGTTTTCTCAAATACCTGGACGCTGAGAGCAGCAAGCCCCTGTCCATTTGCATCACGCACCGTTCCCTGCACCGTATAGCGCGTGAGGGGATGACCGTGACCATGGCCATGATTTCCATCATCATTATCTCCATCATCATTATCTCCATCTCCATCACTGCCCACATTATTGTCATCATCGTCACGGTCGTGATATTTTCGCTTTTCTTCGTGTCCACGCTCTTCATGCCTGGCTTCTTGTGCAAATGATTGAAGTAATATATTCAGTTGGATAGCAGTCTCTTCGTTAACCTCTCCAGTAACCTCTAGTTGGTGCTGTTCTTGAAATATTCTAATTGCCTCATAAGTGGTTCGACCAAAAATCGCGAGGGTTATCTCTTCCGTACTGAGAACAATGTGTAAAGTAATAAGTGATTGATGTAGGTCTGCTATAGAATCGCCTTGCATACCTTGTTTGAGCGGATGCGTAATGCTTTTCATTATAGACTCCCTTCATGTACCAATACCAAGTAACAGCGATTATTTGCTCTATTTAAAAACGCTGCAAAACATTTTTTTTATCGGTAGAATTTTATGAAGGGATTCTTGTTGCTGAAGCGAGTGCGAGATATCTACAGAGTCAAACAGCTAGCTTTCGCCAAATTGTTTTTAATAGGTTGTTCCCAGGAAGGCCCAGCTAATAATGCCACGTGGGTAGATATGGCCGCCCCAGTCGCTGCCATCATCGTGGAAACCATCGCCAAAGTTAGCCTGCAAATTTTGATTGTACAAAAAGGCGGCCACCGTTGTATCGAGATGCCGGCAGGAGGCACAGCCGTGCTGCGCATACACCTGATCGGCAACAAGGCTGGAGAGTATCACTTTGCTAAACCACTCGTAGCGATGACAATGGCCCGTGCCACATTGGCTGCCGGTCGCCGCTGTCGAGGTCATCACAATCATCGCGGGCGAGGCCAGCGTATCAGCTTGCAGATCGGCGGGATACTGCTGAGCCAGATCATGCAGCAAGGTCTGGTTCATGCTGGCATCAAGACCCAGCAGATGCACATAAAACAGACTCTCGCCCAGCGCGATCGTGCGTCCATCACAATTGCTAAACGCCGTGCTGCTGGCAATTGGGATAAAGCCATTCGTGTTATACTCCTGCACCATCGCGCTCTCAATCTTAGCGGCAGCTTGCGTCCACATCGTGCCTTTTGTATCACCAACGACGAGACTATCCAGATATGCCGTTGCACGATAGCCTGCCGCTTCTTTCAAGCCTTGATAATAGAGATTGCCCGCACTGGCGGCATCATTATGTAGGCAATCACTAGCAGCATCATAGGTTGTATTGGTATCTTGACCATTATAAGCGATGCCTGTGTTGGGATCGCCAACATTGATATTATGCTGCATAGCGGCGTCTAACTGACTAATATGCTGCTGAAGGAACGCTGTATCGCCCGTGACAAACGCATAATAAGCCATCAACAAGACGACATTATCATTCTCTTCGGTCGGCATGGGAACGCCCGTGCTAACCTTTGGTGGGGCATAACAGGTGGCACGAATGGTGGGAATCCCCTTGCCAGGATCGGTACAGTTCCCGCTACTATCGACATCGCCCCCCTGGTCATGTTGGAAATAGAGGCCAAAACTGTTGCTGGTGGCATTTTGCAATACGACCGACATCGCAGATTTGAAGAACCAGGGCACACGGGTGATCTCAAAATAGCCATATTCGTGCATCACATCAACGGTCGAGAGGAAGCCATAGGAGCCTTCGTAGACGGCGGCATCATAGCCACCCCCAGCACAGGGCTGGCGCGCCATCAGCCACGTGCTAGCTTTATAGCTACGCAAGGTGTCACCAATAATCCAGCGTTGCTGCGGCGTCAATGTGTTGTTATTGATGAGATAGTTCTCCATCGCCTGGGCCTGCGCCAACAGATTAGCACCACTTTTCAGGTTGTCGAGAGCGAAATCAACAACATCATTCTGCGATGAAAACTCTTGCGCAGCATACAAACCCTCGCTCTGGCAGGCAGGTGGCAGATTGGTATTGACAAAAAGGTTTTGACTGGGATTCCAAGCCCCCAGCACCAGATAGGCAGTTGCAGTTTGCATCGCTCCAACCTGATAATGCCAATTCAGACCAGCCCGGTCCGTGATTGTGGCATTGCACTGCCAATGTTGCTGATCGCCCGCGAGAAAAAGCGTTCCCCCCGTCACGTCACTGTTCGCATCATAAGAAAAAATGTTGGTCGAGGTGCCGGCCTGCGTCACATGAGACACACAGGCATTGGTTGGGGCAATTGGACGATTACTGCCAAAGAGAAACGTGCCTGAGAGCGGAGTAGTTCCCTGATTTTGCAGACTAATACCGATAATAAAAGCAGGGATAGTATCAGCTTTGACGGCCTGAACGCAATTAGCAATGGAGGTACAGCCCGGCTCGCCTCGAAAAGGATCGATAATATCGACAATCATATGCAGGCCATTACTGGCATCGCCGGCCCAACGCGTCGTATCGAGACCCTCAATCCAATGTTCATTGCCCACATAGGTATCTCCATAGGCTGGGTTGGCCTGGCCCATATGAAAAATATAGGTGGTATGTTGCCCCGTTGGCTGGGCCCCAACCATATAGCTGGCATCGTTCTCATGATAGACACCATCGCTCCCGCTGCGTGCCACACCATACTGTGGAAAAACAGTAAAATCAAAACGTGAACCAAATTTTGCATTCATATTCGCAAAACTACTGTCTTTACTCACAGTCTGCATTGGAATACGGCTATCCAACTGAATATCCGCCGGCGGCGGTGGAGCAAGCGGTACAGCAGGCACGACACGACGCTGCGGATAGGCTAACACAACATTCTGGCTATACGCATTGAGCGCGACTGCCCCCAGGAGACTGACAACCATCAGGAGCAACCAGATCTTACGCCCCTGTTTCTGAGAACGAGCTATCTGCACCATAAAACCTCTTCACATTGAACTTTTCTACTAGCAAAAACGCACCGCAACCTGCTCGCACATACAATGGGGACTTTTGGGCCTTGCCATGACTCGTTCTTGTATACGAGAACGTCTCATTGCTATACGGTTTCACTTGATCGAACATGTGAGATGAAAGATTGCTTGATAGGACATTAAATTTAACTTAATGCCTGCCTGGTAAGCATAAATGTGACAAAAGACCCATACATTCGCGTCCTATTTCCGCTATACTGCCACGTATAAAGAATAGATAGGCAAGGAGGTGAAATTTATGAATTTGCTTTTAGCGCGACCTGTCGAGAACACCAGAAGCGATGCTTTTCATCCTATCACAGATACCCTCACAAATGACTATAAGCAGCAGACACCGGATGAGAACTATGAGACCGAGGCAATGCCCATCCGGCAGCTACATCCACTTGCCCAGGGCGTCGATGAAGAGGAAGCATATCGTTTGTTTGAAAAGGCGATAAGCACACGGATCACGGCTCTCCACACACGCCAACAACGCCTGGGCGGCGCGCTCCTCAATCCAGAAAATATGCCCATGCGTGCGCATACGCGATCCAGTAGACCAGCAGCATCCACGCACCCTTTGACACAGAGACAGCAGAGCAGCATGATAGATGCACAGTTGCCTCAAAACTACCTGTTGCCCATTCGACACCGTCCTCTCTTCCTCATTGGCCTCTGCCTGACCAGTATGATGGTTGGCTTCGACCTCATGGCCCTACTCGCACTCCATATGCGCTAGTTGCATGGTGTGGCGTGTTCCCCACTATACCTCATCGACCTCTTGCGCGGATTTATAATCCATTGCGAACGCCCGCGGAAATTGTTTGCGCAAACGCAGCATTTTTGTTGTAAAATACAATGAACCATACGTTTGTATTTTACAAGGAGCATGAGGTGCAAGTTCCAAGCCAGAGTCATCCCAAAACAGCAACAGGGGCAAACACAGCTAATGTGACATCCGCGATTGGCATGCAAGAAACGGCAGGCAGTGTACGTGCGCGGCGTAATACGTTGTTTACACAAACAGTGATCTGGGTAACTGCCCTGATCTGTGTGGCCTTTCTACTAGGCTCGCTAGCGCAGGCATGGTCAAATAGCCAACTGGCACGCCAGGTGCAACAGGCACAGCAGCAACTCCAAAGTGTACAAGCCCACCATGATGCCCTGGCGCAGATGGCAGGTTATTATAGCGACCCGGCAGTAATCGAGAACGAGGCACGTCAACAATTAGGCTATGTGCGCCCGGGTGAGCATCCTATCGTCATTGTAAACCCGGCCCAACAACCGACACAAGCCGTAGCACAACACACAACATCGCCGGTACAGCACGGATTTTGGCAAAATTGGTGGAACACCTTCTTTGGTGATCCGGCGTATACTAGCAGTAATGGGAAATAGCAGCGGACAATGGGAATAAATCTGCCAGGACCATTGTTGCTCCTAGTGAAGACAGATGATTGCAATATGTTCATAAAGGCTACAGAAAGTCCTGTAGTCCTTGACAATGTTCATATGTTACATGTATAACATCAAGAGTAACAACATTTATAACATTCGGAGAACAGATGAACCAACAACGTATCCGTAGTGTAAGCGACGCAATAACCCTCGTGATTATGCAGCTCCAGTATCAGCTGGGGCTACTTGCGGTTTCGCTTAGACGAATGCGTTTCGTTGGATAAGTCGTTTTTATAAACAGACGGAACGCAAATAGCCAAAGCGTTCCGTCTTTCTTTTTTTGTTGATTTTGTTCACAGACAGGTTACGGAATTATCAATGAGAGCTAAAGGAGTACTGTAATGCGTCCATTAATCGGAATACCCTGCCATGCAGGATTACGCGCAGACACGGCGCGTCCCATTTATGGCAATAACCGTTCCTATGTGCATGCGGTCGAAGATGCTGGCGGTGTGCCCGTATTGATTCCCCTTCTGGGTGATCTGAGCGCATTAGGTTCATTGTTGCCACGTCTGGATGGATTACTGCTATCTGGTGGGATGGACATTCAACCACACTACTATGGGGAAACACCGCATCCACAGTTGGGCGAGGTTGATCCTCAGCTCGATGAGTTGGAGTTGGCATTGGCACGCTGGGCAGAGCGCGAAGACGTTCCCACGTTGGGTATCTGTCGCGGCCATCAATTGCTCAATGTCGCGCTGGGTGGCAGCCTCTATCAAGACCTGGCAACGCAAAACCCCAGCACAGTGCGCCATTCCAACTGGGATAAGCCACGCAACACTATCGTCCATGAAGTTCGTATTGAAAAAGGCAGCCGTCTCGCAGAAATCTTGGGGACGTATAGCATTGCCGCCAATAGCCTGCACCACCAGGCTGTAAAAACAGCCGGGCGCGGCGTGCGTATCACTGGCTATGCACCAGATGGCGGTATAGAAATGTTAGAGGTTTCCAAACATCAATTTATGATCGGCGTGCAATGCCACCCGGAGGAATTGTACAAGGATGATCCGCAATGGGGCCGACTCTTTGAGGCTTTTGTCGAAGCATGTGATACTGCTAGTGTCACACAAGTGGTGCGCACTCTCAACCGCGTTGAACATCAACTTGGGGCGAACGCACATTAAAAACACTACGATGCTCCCGCGAAAGAGCGTGACCTCCACAAGGATGGTTACTTGGATGCACAAAAGTGACGCTCCTTGTGGGGGCCACGCTCTTTCGCGTTATGATATAGTATCGGTATGCAACACTCATCAGAACAACAACCAGTGCAGCAAGAGACAACATCCCTACTGAAGCGCAACCATGATCTGGCTGTTTTGCACACAATTGCGGCCTACCTCAATCACACCGTTGATGTACACACCGCATTGCAAGAGGTTTTAGCGCGTGTGACCGACCTGCTTGGGCTACAAACAGGGTGGGTCTGGTTGCTTGACGAAGAAGGCTTGCCTTTACTGGCTGCCGCACAAGCATTACCACCCTATCTCTCCGAACATCCCGAACGCATGACGGGCTACTGCCTCTGTCTTGACACCTTCCTGGATGGCGCACTTGAGGGAGCAGCCAACATCGATGTGCTACGCTGTAGCCGCCTCAAAAATGCGGAGCGCGATAGTGACCCCAGTTCTCATGGCCTGCGCTTCCACGCGAGTGTGCCGATTTATGCCGGCAACATCCCTCTCGGCGTCTTGAATGTCGCCAGCGAAGATTGGCGCGAGCTAGCGGCCCCAGAATTGCAACTCCTGCATATCATCAGTGACCAGATCGGCCTGTCTGTACAGCGCGCTCACCTTTCAACAGAACGCATGCAGGCGGCGGCTCGTCTGGCTACCATTGAGGAGCGCAATCGTCTGGCACGTGAAATTCACGATACGCTGGCGCAAGGACTCACCGCTATCACGCTCCAACTGGAGACCGCCGATGCCCTGGCCGAGTCACGCCCAGCCCGCGCTCGCGACGCCATCCAGCGCGCCCTGACCCTGGCACGCCATAGTTTAGAAGAGGCACGTCGCTCCGTGATGGACTTGCGCGCCACCCCGCTACTTAACCACACATTACCAGAAGCACTGGCAGCACTCATTACCAGCAACCACCCAACCGATACACTAACACCACACATCCACTATACCTGTCTGCCCACTGAACGCTTTCCATCACTTCCAACACGTATCGAGACAGGCCTTTATCGCATCGCGCAAGAAGCCTTGACCAACGCACAAAAACATGCGCAATCCACTCAGATCAATCTGCTCCTCTATGCGGATGCGCAAACGATTCATCTGCTCGTGCAAGATAATGGGATTGGCTTTGACACTGAGCAGGTCGCGCAGACAGATCAACGCGCCCACTTTGGCCTGGCGGGCATGAGTGAACGGGTACGCCTCTTGGGTGGAACACTCAGCATTGAAAGCACACCCGGCACAGGGACATCCATCGCAGTAATCATTCCATGTTAATCAGGAAAGGTAGAGGAAAGTGATTCGTATTTTGCTTGCCGACGACCACCCCATTGTACGTGAAGGGTTGCGAGCTGTCCTAGAAACGCAAGACGACTTCGCCGTCATTGCTGAATGCGCCAGCGGAGAAGAAGTGTTACAACAATGCGTACTTGCCCAACCTGACATCTTGTTATTAGATATCGAGATGCCGCTCATGGATGGCGTTGAAACCATTCGCCGTCTACGCCAACATCATACGCACACACATATACCGCGCATTATTGTTTTTACCGCCTTCGATAACGATGAACGCATTATTCACGCCATTCAGCTAGGAGCCGATGGCTATCTGCTCAAAGGCGCACCTCGCGAAGAGATCTTCAAGGCATTGCGCGTCATCATGCAAGGAGGCTCGCTCCTAAAGCCTGTCGTAGCCTCAAAACTCCAGCGTTATGTTGGACAGATGGGGATACCACCATCTACACAGACCTCTTCTGTTGCACCATCCACACCGTCAATGCCACAGAGCGAATTGCTAACAGAGCGCGAACTCGAAGTGTTACGACTGTTGACACAAGGACTGCCCAACAAAGAGATTGCCGCACGCCTGGTGATTAGCGAGCGTACTGCGAAATTCCATGTCAGCTCGATTATGGGCAAATTGGGAGCAACCAACCGCACCGAGGCTGTCTCCCTGGCCGCTCAACGCGGTTTATTGGGTACACCAGGACAATGGCCAGCGCGCGCGTCATTAGGAAATTTGTAACCTATACTGTTTTATACTTGACAAGCGCGTATCAGGTTCTTTATGCTTACAGAAGCAAAGAAACAGGTTTGTTTGGCATACAATACATTGACATACATATCATGGGGTGCAATAAGTGGATCGCAGACACAAAGATGAATACGCCATTCCAGGGAGCCTGGAGCAAACATTGCACTTCCACTTTACCCATACATTACAAGGGTTAGTGCCAAACACGATTGATGCCTATCAGCTTCAACAGGTTCTCGATATCCACTGCCGCTCTGGCGCATGGGCGATTGATCTTGCCCTTTCATTTCCTGGTGTCCGGGTGATTGGTATCGACGAAGACCCTACCTATCTCGAGACAGCCCGCCAGTATGCAACGGTCAGCAACCTGACTGACACCATCTTTGAGCAGGCTGACCTGACATGCCCATTACCTTTTCACACGAATAGTTTCGACTTCATTCATCTGCTCACAACTTCACCGTTGCTGAAACCAACACAGTGGGATGCATTACTGCTGGAATGCCAACGTATTTTGAAACACGGGCAGAGTATTAACCTCATTGGCACATCATTTGGGCCTGGCTCTAGCACAACCTACCAGCAGATGACCCTGCTCAGAGATCGTTTGCTGCGCCTCCAGGGCTACAGTTTCGCCGATAGCGACATCCCACGTACCTCTCATCCAGGCCCATATTTCAGTCGTATGTTACATAAAGCGCATTTTACGGATATCCAATACAAGCTGTTCCCAATTAACTATGGTGGTTTCAACAATGCCGCCGGGCGCGCAAGCAGCCAGTATTTTTTACAAGAAATGCGCCAAAGCAAAGAGCTGCTAGTACAATATGGCTTAGTCACAGCAACCGATTTTGACGCCCTGCTAGAACAGAAGAAAAAAGATATTGCCGCGATTGACTATTGTGCCACGGGTATGATGATCTCAGCAACAGCAGTGAAAGGCTGAATCGGCATGACACAACTATACAATAGCGATGAGAGCAATGAGCAAGCCACGATACCACATGACCTGCTGAAGTATTTCACAAACAATAGCCACAAGTATCACCAATTTATTCTTCAAGAGCAAGAAGGTCGGCTCTACCCGTACTGCATCCCGGTACAAGCCATGGAACGCGTGCTACATCTCGGTTGTGGTACAGGGGAGTGGCTGTTTGATCTGGCACGCCGCCACACACGCCTGCGCTGTTATGGCATAGAAACCGATGCGAACGCGCTACACCATGCCATTGTGAGACGCAACTTGAGCGGTATGCATCAAATCGAATTGCGCAAAGTTGACCACTGGCAGGCATTGCCGATACCCGATAACTACCTTGATCTGATATTTACCCGTTTCCGTACAACCTCTCTCTCACCTCATCTCTGGCCTCAGGTGATTCGAGAATGGATGCGCGCCCTTCGTCCTGGCGGTTGGTTGGTCATTGTCGATGCCGATTATTATGAGACATCCAGTCCCGCCTTTATGGCACTACACGATGCCACCATGCAAGCGATGAAACAGCTACACCATTCACTCGATACGACCGGAACCTCTTTGGGGGTGGCCCAACGGCTGTACGGCATGTTCATACAGGCAGGCTTACATGAAGTCGCTTATGATCTAGATAGCATCGACATTGGTTTTATGAGTGGGACTGCTGGCCGCCACTTTTTCGCCACGATTATGCAGTATTCAAAGATGGCGAGACAGCTTGTGTTACAACAAAACATTCTTAGTGCGGAAAAATTTGACAAGCTCATGGCTCAAGCCAATCAAGAATGCCAAGCGGCAGATTTTTGTGGTTGGAGCATGTTAATCTCAACCTATGGACGTAAGCCGTACAAACAACCCTAATACTATTTTCACAAAGCAGGCAAAGAGACATGGCAGAAACACAGCACGGGCAAGGGATACGTCCTCCACTTTCAGCAGTCGAGGCAATGGCAGAGGCAACACATCTCCGCCAACTACATCGCCTATTTCTACGTCAGAGTTGTCGTCTATTTCCCATCACTGTTCCTGGTGAGGAAGCACAGCGCGTCCTTGATATCACCTGCGGCTGCGGTGCATGGGCGATTGATCTCGCCAAAGCCTATCCGCAGATAGCAATTATTGGCCTCGATAGCGACGTACAACTCATTCGCATCGCCAGCGAAAATGCGCGCATTGCGAATGTCCCCAATGTGCATTTCGCACCCTATACGCTTGGTAAACGTCCACCCTATCCACTTGCGTCATTCGATATCATCCATATGCAGCGTCCAATTACCCGTATCCCCTTGCAAGCCTGGCCGGCCTTGCTCCTTGAACTTCGCTCGTTCTTACGCCCCTGCGGCTATATCATCCTCAGCGATTTTGAGATCGGCCCAAACTCTAGTCCTGCCTCACTGCATTTTTTGCACCTTTTACGCGAGACACTGCAACAGGCCCAATGCTCTATCTCAAGCGATAGTAGACCCTTTACCCCCGCTGTATTTTTCCCACGCTTACTCAGGCAGGCCGACTATGCTGACGTTCACTATACATTGACTCCCATTGATCTTGGCAAGCAGCAAGAGAATCAACTTCACAATCAAACTATTCTCCATCTGTTTGCCAACGCATCAGCCGCGCATTTTCTCGTGCGGCAAGGTGTTCTCACACAGACAGAAATGCACGAACTGCTCGCACAAATACGGCACGAAGTGCAAGACATAGGCTTTTGTGGCACTGGCATGCTCATTACAACAGTTGGGCAAAAACCCCTATTCACGGCAACAGACATAAGCCAGGAAGGCGCACTTGCAGATGGAACAGCCTGAGTACCATGCCCCCTTCAGTGAGCAAATCAGCCCAGACGGGACTGACTATACAACCTATCTCATCTATCACCGCTACTACACGACACTCCTGGGCGGCCCCATTCCACAAACGCTACCGATGCAGGAAATCCACACCATCCTGGATGTTGGCAGCAATGTAGGAGGATGGGTGCAAGATGTTGCCAGAGCTTATCCCCATGTCCATATCATCGGTATTGACATTGAAGAAAACTTGCTGCGCCGCGCAACACTCTTAGCACGAGTAAACGGCGTCAGCCGTGTGACCTTTCAAGCAATGGATGCGACCGTGCCACTGCTCTTTCCGAACAACCATTTTGACCTCATACATATGCGCTCTGCCATCTTTATACCGCCCAACGGCTGGTTTAATGTCATCAACGAACTGACACGCGTCTTGCGTCCCGGCGGCTGGCTCAACCTGATCGAATTTGAACATGGTTTAACTTCTAGCGCAGCATTCAATCACCTGATGCAACTGATCGCACAGCCCTCCACGTCTCTAAGTGCCTCATCGGAACAGCATATACCGCTTAGCAATAGCTCACACCTGTACAGTAGAATGCTCGCTAGCGGGCTAACCAACGTCTCTTATACACTCTATGCGGTCGATCTCGGCATTGGCAACACACCCACAGCCAGAGAATTTGTGCGCGAGCTACTCAAGACTATTCCTCACTTCAAACGACCCCTCATGCAAGCAGGCATGCTAGACGCGGCAGCTTTCGATACCCTATTTGCACAGGCCCAACGGGACCTTATGCATCCCGACATGTGCGGCTACGCCTACATCATCTCTGCCCTCGGTTGCAAAAATGGCTAATGCGCAAAAATAGCCTGAAGTATAAGACATTCGGGCTAATTTACCCCTTATAGTGCCTACGAGCGAAATATCTTGATATACAATAGCATAGGTAGATGTCAATGTATTGGGGCCGTGTTCATGCCAAGAAAATCACATGACACGTGTTTTCGTTCTTGTTTAGGATAGAAGAGAGAAAATGGCTTTTCCCCGCATCACAGCAGCGATTATTGTGATCTTGCTTATCAGTAGTCTGGCCCTGGTCACGATTGGCAGCATTGCTTATCTCGGGCCACAACTGGTCCATGGTGGCAACGTCCAACATGCCGATGGCACAATCGTCGCAATCAGCCCAAATATGAACTTTGTACTCAAGATGGCAGATGGACAAACCTTGCATTTTGAGTGCAGCCAGCGGTGTCATCTGGAAGAGGCACACATGGCAAGACATCTGCGCGAAAAAGCGCATACTGATATTTACTATGTTCAGCAAGCGGGACATGTCCTGGATGCAATCGATGTAGATTAGATGGGAGTGCAGTGTCACATCCACATAATCTCTATACATATCTGTTTTCTAGTGAAGGGATTTTCGTGATGATGAGGAATGAAAGAAGCATAGCACCGTCATACCAGTCTCATGCAATGCGCTCACAAGCGGATAGTGCTGATATCGTCATTATCGGCAACGGTATCGCGGGCTTGACCGCCGCCGTGGAAGCACGCCATCTGGCCCCAGACAAGCGTATTGTCATCGTCACAGAGCAGATTCACCCCACCATCAACACGCCTTCACTCAAACAATTTGCGGTTGGCAAGTTGAGCCGCGAGCAACTTCTAGCCTATCCAGCGGGAACGGAGCGTGCCGAGCGCATCCATGTGGTCGGAGCGCATGTTGATAAAATACACGCGCAGAGCAACTATATCGAATTAGCAGGGGGACGTGGCTTTGGTTATGGCAAGCTATTGATCGCGACCGGAAGTGCGCCCACTGGTCTGCCGGAACAGTTGCCGGGGCGCACGTTCGATGGAGTCTGCATATTGCACCGCTTGCAAGACTACCTGGACCTGCGCCGCCGTCTCAGTGAGGTCAGTGATGCGGTAGTTATCGGTGGTGGCGTCCATGCGAGTGAAACGGTAATGGGGCTGGCATATTGGGGCATTCACGTCCACTGGCGCATCCGTGGCGCAACCTTCAT
>VFSW01004228.1_pt1 | contig 21420 bp, 24 predicted proteins | sample 5358111 | NCBI WGS metagenome assembly VFSW01 (sample SAMN11554181, study PRJNA540505) | mine drainage metagenome | isolation source: sediment from site ElyBrook_90M | place: USA: Ely Copper Mine, Vershire, VT | collected 2017
CGGTGGTCGTGAAGTCACCACCGTTGTAGGGAGTAGGTCGCCCCGCTGTTCAGGTTGGAATATGTCTATGCAAATCCCGGAGTTCAGCCCGATTAACTTCGAGAATGGGTACCTGTCCACCCAACCCCCGGGCTGTGGCTTCTGCACTGGAGGGGAGGTTCAATTGGCGACCGCATATGCAAACGGCTGGTACAACAGCTATCAGCTATCCCAAGCCTGTGCCTCGGGAACTTGGTACAATCAAGATTGCTCCGGGAACAACCTGAACACGAATGAGAATTGGGTTACGGGCACTAACTATTTCGGGAACTCCTCCCAAAGCTGGCCCCAAATCACATGGGCCAACTCAAAGTTCGACTGGTGCCTCATGAATTCCGGCCAACAGGTCCGGTGCGATACGGGGGGAGGGGGAGGAGGCTGCGTTGCGTATGGCACGCCAATTCTTACTCCAGCCGGCTATGTCCCAGTTCAGGACCTAAAGGCCGGCAACGCAGTTGTGGAGTTCAACTTTTCGTCCGGCCGCCTCGTTCAAGGCACATTCCTATCGGGTGATGTTACAGACGTCCATCGATTGATTGACATCAATCATGGATGGCTGTACTTGACCCCGACCGACCAGCCTATCTTCGTCAAGAATGAAACCTTCGCGGGCTGGCTCCATGATCCGCAGAACCTGACAACTTCGGACAGCATCTTCGACCCGGTGACGCAAAGCTGGATCCATGTGATGAGCGTGACGCTCGTTACGCACTCGACTAAAGTATATGACGTCGTGACCACTGGTGCAAACAATTACGTGGCAAACGGCGCGCTGCTGGACATAAAGACGTAGCGGAGACTATCGGCATTAGGTGGGGTTCAGTGCACCACGATGGCAACTCGCTACCGCGGCAACATGAGGGACCCTCGCGATACAGATGGTGAATGCACTCCGGGAAGTTTCCCCAAGCCCCGGACGAAACTTCCGACGATGGCACCCCGTACCGCACCTGTCCCTCCGTGACCCCGGACCGGGCATAGAAGCATGCCGCCTTCCGCCAGTCGCTCGCGAGCATCTCAGCCAGGCCAGGCGTCCCCGCGATCACCGCTCTCGCCACCTTCACGCGTCCACGCAGATCGCGCAGCCTCCGCTCCGCAGCGCACTCGTCTGCCTCACTCGAATCGTCGGGGAGGCCGCTCGTGATTTCGAGCAGGCTGAACCGCCGCGTCGGCGTCGCGATCTCCTCCGCACCCTCGTCCGCCTCGCGATACACGACCCGCGCCTCGGCGCGCGTTCGCGAGGAGTCGCGGACAGGGTGCGTGGAAACTCGCGGGGGAGCAGAATGTACCGGGCGTGGGGGAACGATAGGAACAGGGGGCTCTCGGCCCCCAGACGGCCCCAAACTGCCGAAGCGCCGGGCTATGAGGCCATGCTTCTCGCGAAGCGGACGGAAAGCGGCGGACCCGAGAGATCCGTTCCATTCCTAAGGCACGAGCCGTAGTCCGGAAGGCGAAACGAGAGTTGTTCCGCTATGGCGTGGCTAGAAGGTAGATGGAGAGCGCTACGGCGACAACGACCATGGCCAGAGTGACGAGCCAGAGAAGTCGGTCGGAGTCGACGAAGCGCCCAGCCTCTAGGGCGACCCGCACGCTCCGCTGGCGTAGCTGCGCGAGGATCACCAGCAGGGCGCCCAGCAGCACCAGGGCGATTCCGAAGGCGTTCGCGTACGGGGAGGATACCCCCGTTCCGCCCAGTTCCCGGATAAGAAGGTTGAACCGTGCCACGACAAAGCCGAGGGCGATGATCGTGATCCCGGTGCGAACCCAGGCAAGAAATGTCCGTTCGTTGGCCAGGTAATCGGTGGGCGCGCCGGGCATGGGTGGCCTATCGACCCTGCGACTTAACGCTCTCGGAACCAGGGCTCTTCCCGTTCGAGCACACGTTTGGGACGGGCGTGGGCCATGCCGTGGGTCCTTACGGTCGGGCTAGACGTGGATTCTCTCGACTGGAGTGGAGTACAGAACCCTGGGTCCTTCCGTTCGCGGACGCTACGAGGATGCGGGGGCGCTCTCGACCAGCCCGGCAGGAGCCCCCGCAAGGATCGCGCCTGAATCGGTCGATCTCTCGGCAGTGGTAGGCCCGCCGCCTCGCGACCTACTCCGGGCGGTGCCAATCCCGTAGATGCTGATCAGAACGAGGGCCACGCCCCCGAGTTCGGGGACCGTCAGCCGCTCCCCGAGGAGCACGGCGGCAGCCACCAGGGCGACCAGTGGGGTGAGGAAGCTGTATGCCGCGAGGGTCGCGGCGGGGACCTGATCGAGCAGGTAGTACCATACCATGTAGGAGAAGGCGGTCCCGAAGACCCCGATCCAGAGGACCGCAAGCCACAATTGGGGAGCGGGGGGGGGAAGGGTTCCCGGTTCGACCAGGAACGTTGTGAGGAGCAGCACGAGCGCACCCCCCCCGAGCTGGTAGGCGTTCGCCTCCTGGACGACCTGCGCCCCGCGGAACCGCTGCTGGTAGAACACAGTGCCGATCGCCCAGCTCACGGCAGCTCCGAGCAGTTCGAGGAGCGCCACCGGGGGAACCGAGCCTGCTCCAAGGGTCCAGGGCTGGCTGATCACAACGATCCCTAGAAACCCGATCGTGATGGCGATCCAGTGACGTTGGCTCAGATGATGACCGAGCACCCAGGGCGAGAAGAGGGCCACCCAGAGCGGGAAGGTGTAGACCAGGATCGCCGTCTCCCCGGCGGCGACCTGCGGAGCGGCCACAAACCACAGGCCGAGGAAGAGTGCGGTGTTGGGGATCCCGAGGAGCAGCGCGTCCCGGCGATCCCGATAGGTGAGCACGCTCCGTCGGTGCCGGACGTAAACGTACGGCGCGACAAAGACGATGGCGATCCCCGCCCGAAGGCTCGCGAGCCAGAGCGGGCTCGTATACTCGAGCCCGATAGGGACGAAGATGTAGTTCATCCCCCAGGCGAACGCAACGAGGCCGAACAGGATCACATTGCGGAGCTGGCCCTTCCCCACCGGGCTCGACATTCCCGGTGGAAACCGAGGCTCGGCAACGTTTAAGGAGTGACCCATGCTCCGAGAGTGGGATGGCGCTGAAGGGCCGCGACCTCGTCTCCATCCGCGATCTCTCTCCCCGGGAGATCACCGATCTGCTCAGCGCGTCGCGCAAGATGATCCCGATCGCGGAGGGGAAGAAGTCGAGCAACGCGCTGGCGGGCAAGATCGTTGCGATGGCGTTCTTCGAGCCGTCGACCCGCACGCGCCTCTCCTTCGAGACCGCGGTCCAGCGCCTCGGTGGCCGCTGCATCACCATCGCCGATTCGGGGATCTCTTCGATGAAGAAGGGCGAGAGCTTGTACGACACCGTCCGGATGCTGAGCTCGTACTCCGATGCCATCGTGATCCGTCATCCGAACGAGGGGGCGGCCCGCCTCGCTGCGGACGCGTCCGACAAACCGGTGATCAACGCCGGGGATGGCGCCGGTCAGCATCCGACCCAGGCGCTCCTCGACCTCGCCACCATGCGGGAGGCGTTCGGGACCTTGGCCGGGCTGAAGGTGGTGCTGCTCGGAGACTTGAAGTACGGCCGGACGGTCCATTCGCTCGCCTACGCGCTCGGGATCCTGGGCGCCGAGCTGGTGCTTGCCTCGCCTCCCGCCCTGAGGCTCCCCGACGAGTCCCGGTCCGAGCTCGATCAGCTCGGTGTCAAGATCACCGAGGAGCCCGATGTCTCGCGCGCGGTCCGCGACGCCGACGTCCTCTACGTCACCCGGATCCAGAAGGAGCGGTTCCCGGACGAGGGCGAGTACCGCAAGGTAGCGGGCTCCTATCGGATCGACGCGAGCGTGCTCGCGACCGCCAAGCCCCGACTGATCGTGATGCATCCGCTTCCGCGCGCGGGCGAGATCGATCCCGAGGTCGACCGAACCCCGCATGCGGCCTACTTCCGCGAGGCATTCCTCGCGGTGCCGGTCCGGATGGCCCTCTTGAGCGGGGTCCTGGGCGCGAAGGCCGGGTAGAGGCAGCGATGGTGCGCGAACTCAAGATCACGCCGATCAAGAACGGGACCGTCATCGATCACATCGGCAATGGGCTCGCCCTCGAGGTCCTTCGGATCATCGGCATCAAGGAGCTCGACAAGGACTCGACCGTCAGCATCGCGCTCCACGTCCGATCCGGGAAGATCGGCTGGAAGGACATGGTCAAGGTCGAGAACATGGAGCTCTCCCCGCGCAAGGTCAACGCGATCGCCCGCCTCGCCCCGACCGAGACGATCTCGATAATCCGGGACTATCGCGTCCAGGAGAAGCGGAGCGTCGATCTTCCCGAACGCATCTTCGGGATCGTCAAGTGCCCGAACCCGAGCTGCATCTCCAACCAATCCGAGCCCGTCGAGAGCCAGTTCCACGTCCTCCGTCGTGGGCCGGTCGTGCTCTCCTGCGCGTACTGCGAGCGGCAGGTCGACGAGTTCCTGAAGCACCTCGCCTGAGGTCGGCGGTCTCGCTCGTGGACGCCGGCGTGTTCTACGGGTTCGCCGTCGTGTTCGCGGTGATCGGCGGGCTCGAGCTCGTCGACCGCACGAGTTTCTCCATCATGGCCATCGCGGCCAAGCAGTCGCCGTTCCTGACGTGGGTCGGAGGGGCCCTCGCGTTCCTCGTGTCGACGACGATCGCCGTGTCCATCGGCGCGGCCTTCGTGGCGATCCTCGGACCGAGCCGGCTCGGTCTGTTGCGCGCGGGCGGTGGCGCGTTCCTGATCGGTTACGCGATCTGGCTGTACTTCCACGAGGAGGACCCCGAACTGCCGCCCGTGCGGGGCCACTCCGCCATCGCCGTCGCGTTCATCGCGACCGTGCTCTTGGAGCTGGGAGACACCACGATGATCTTCCAGACCGTCTTCGTAGCGACGTATGGAGTTCTCGTGGTCTTCGTCGCCGGTGCGCTCGCCCTGATCGCGGTGGCGGCGTTTGCCTCGTTCGTGGGCGGGCGGCTCGGAGCGCGCGTGGAGCCGAAGCTGCTGAAGCGGATCGTCGTAACGGTGCTCCTCATCGTGGGGTCTCTGACGGTTGTCTACGGACTGTATCCGGCGGCGTTCGCCGGCTTCGGTTAGCGCCGAGCCGAGGCCCGTAGAGCTCGCAGACGGGAGCGTTTATCAACCGGTCCGATGTGGCACGCCCGTGGCCCGATCCCTCTCGGCTCGACGACGTGGTTTGCTGACGAAGAAGGTCGCACCCGTGGACGTGACCCGCCTAGGCGGATTGGGGGATCTGCTCTCCCAGTTCCAGACGACCTCGATCCAGGCGCGCAACCTCGGACGGTGCATGGAGGTTTGGGAGAACGCGCTCACCGACCCCAAGCGCCCGACGATCCTGCTCGGGGTCTCCGGCCCATTGATCGCTGCCGGGCTGCGCAAGGTGCTCAGGGACATGATCGACTGGGGCCTCGTGGACGTCGTCGCGACCACGGGTGCGGTGATGTACCAGGACATTTACCAGACGATCGGCGGCCACCACTGGATGGGCACTCCGACGGCGGACGACGTCCTCCTGCGCGATGCCTACCTCGATCGGATTTACGATACCTACGTCGATGAGATCAAGTTCGAGGAGACCGACCGGGCCATCGGCAAGGTCACCGAACAGTTCCCCCGGCGCCCCGCCTCCTCGCGCGAGTACCTCGAGTTCCTCGGCTCGAAGTTCCAGGACCCGAACTCGATCCTTGCGACCGCCGCACGACGTGGGGTCCCCGTCTTCTCCCCGGCGCTGATCGACAGCTCGATCGGGATCGGCCTGACGCTGTACTATCAGGCGAATCGGAAGCGAGCGGACCGGTTCATCCTGGACGCGATCCGGGACAACTACGAGCTCGTCCAGATCCTGAACGCCTCCGAGCGGACCGCGGTGTTCTACATTGGCGGCGGAACGCCGAAGAACTGGATCAACGACGGGATCGTGATGGCCAACTACGCCTTCGGCCGCGAGGGCGAGGGGCACTACTACGCGCTCCAGATCACGACCGATGCCCCGCACTGGGGAGGGCTCTCGGGGAGCACGCTGGACGAGGCTCAGTCCTGGGGGAAGATCTCGCGGCACGCGACCCGGGCTATGGCGCACGTCGATGCATCGATCGGGCTACCGCTGTTGGTCGGAGCGCTATGGGACCGGCGCGGGCTCTGGCAGCCGCGCACCCGGCTCACCTTCGATTGGACGGGCGATCAGGTCAAGGTTCGAAGGACGCGGCGCTGATCCAGCGCGAGAACTTCGTATGTCGTATCCCCTGAGGGCTTATCCGAGCAGGGGCGCTGTTCTCCTTCGATGGCCACCGACCCCCTTCCCCCGGGTCAGATCCACACCCGCGGGTGGCCCGGGCTCCACGCGGGCTCCGTTCCGCGGGACCTCGCACCGCCTACCTGGACCCTCCGAGTCCACGGCGAGGTCGAGCACTCCGCGACCCTCGACTTCGCCGATCTCCTGCGCCTTCCCCAGAAGGAAGAGGTCTGCGACATTCACTGTGTAACGAGCTGGTCGAAGGTCGGGATGCGCTGGAGCGGGGTGCCGTTCGCGGCGCTGGCCGAACGGGTACGACCCACTCCTCGGGCGCAGTTCGTGATCATGGAGTGCGAGCAGGGATTCACCACCTCGTTGCCGCTCGCGGCTCTCCGGGACGATGACGTGCTCCTCGCGCACTCGGCCGATGGGGCGCCGTTATCTTCCGAGCACGGAGGGCCGGTCCGCATGCTCGTTCCGAAGCGCTACTTCTACAAGTCGGCCAAGTGGCTCCGGGGCCTCCGATTCGTGACCGACGACGAACCGGGGTTCTGGGAGGTTCGAGGCTACTCGAACATCGCGGACCCTTGGCGGGAGACGCGATACGATGTTGACGATAAACGTCTGATCTACAAGATGCGCAAGGACGCGTTGTTCCGGCCGGTGGGGCCGGGGACCTCGGAGCCGTAGGACGGCTCGACGCTCCGGCGACGTCCGAACCCGCGCTCGGCCCCCGATTCTGGCGATTTTGGGGGTTCGCCGCCCCAGCGAAAGATATTAGGGGCCGTGGAGCCGCCCGGGAGGTGCATCATGGCAGACGCAACCTGCACGGCGTGCGGGGGCCCCCTCGAGGCGGGCTTCGTTACGGCGACGAACGGCTCGGGCCTGTACTGGTCGCACGACGCCTCCGATCGCCGGCTACGCCCGAGCGGGCTCGAGGTGCTGGTCCCTACGGGGTTCTCCGGGATGTACTCCGCCAGTCTCGCCGGACTACGATGCGGAACGTGCAAGACCATCGTGCTTCAGCTGAAGTAGAGCGCACCGCGCTCTAGTCGGAGCCGGCTACGGTGAGCCCGTTCACCGCGATCGTCGGAGCGAGGAGCGCATCCGATAGCGTCGCGGTCGAACCCAGCGCAACGACGCTGTTCAGCAGCGATGGGGTTCCCGGCGCCGCGAGAACGAGCCCTCCCACGGTGCCGCCTCGGATCGGTTCGGCGAGGCGGCCGTTTCGGATCCGGTATCCGATCCGGATCTCTCCGCCAAAGGCGCCCGAGGTCGGATCGGGGAATGCCCAGCCGAACTGTTCGACCCAGATCCCGTCGCGCACGGCCTCGATCACCTCGGCGTCGGTCCCGCCCGTTCCCGCGTGGAGAGCGAGCGTGGCGGGGCCGGGTACCGGGCGGCTCGTGAATCGGGAACCGGCTCGGCGGCCGAACTCTCCGAGGCGCTGAGCTCCGGCCGTGGAGGATCGGTCGAAGGCCCCGGCGTGCAGGCTGTCGTAGATCAGTTCGCCGGTCTTTCCGTGGTCGAGGAGCGCGAAGCGACCCGTTCGCGCTCCCTCATCATCGACCGGAGCGGATTCGCCTCCCCACGGAAGGCGGCCATCGTTGTCGATCGAAACGAGCTCGGTCCCGTACATCGTGCCGAGCTCCGGTGCCATCTGGCGGAGTCGCGCGGTCCCCGACATGCGGAAGCCCACGACGGGCGGAACGATCTCGGAGAGGACGTACGCCGGGAGAACGACCGGGATCTGCCCCGTGGGCGGCGTCCGAGCCGCACGGACGTCCTTCGCGCGCTGGCACCAGGCGTCTATGTCCGCGACGAGCGCGCGCGGATCGAGTCGACGCTGATAGCGGGTGACCCAGTACTCCCCGGGAGGCCGACCCTCGGGCCCGCCCGATGCCTTCACGGCCAACTCGAAATCGACGTTCGTATGGCGGAAGGAAGTGGCCAGACCGAAGGAGTTGGCGATCGTGGTCTCGCCCACGGTAGCGCGGACCGAGCCGAAGCTCGGTTGGACCCCGGTGCGGCCCTCGAAACGAGCGAAGAGCTCGCGTACGTAGTCGTCCACGATTTCGCGAGGCCGAGCGGTGAGCGATGCATCGGAGATCTCTACGTCGGAGAGCGCGCGGGGAGAACTCCCGGGTAGAACGACCGCACGTGCAGGGAACCGGGCATATCGTGCCGTCGACTCGGCATCCGCGAGAACCGCTGAGATGCCCGAACTCGAGGCATCGTCGCTCGCCTGATAGCCCACCCCCATCTGGTCCTCCACCTTCCGCAGAACTCGGATTCCGTACCCGTCGATCGAGACGGGACCCCGGACCGTCTCGATGTGGGTCCCATCGAAATGGATCTCGTACCGGGCGAGATGCTCCGCGTAGACGTCCCACGGTCCGTCGATCCGGAGCTGTTCGGCGACGCGGAAGGCGAGGTCGGACTCGGCCCGCGTCATGCCGGCCCCACCGAGGCGCTGGTCAGCAGATAGGAGCCGCCCGTTCCGGCCGGCAGCATGTCCGAATGTCCCTTCCCGCAGAAGCCCGGGTCGATCTCGAAGGTGTCGGCGCGACCGACCCCCCGGACGGAGCGCAGCACCTCCAGCACGCGGCCCGAGAGCGCCATCGAGGAAACGAGCGTCGTGATCTCGCCGTGCTCGATCCGGTGCCCTCGAAGGACCTTGATCTGCATCTGGCCCCCGAGTGGGTCCTCAATGCCCGAGGTGCATCGCTCGAGGAGGATCCCATCCCGGGCCTCCTTCACGAGTTCCTCGAGTCCCCAGTCTCCGGGCTCGACGTACGTGTTGGTCATCCGCACGAACTCTCGGCTGAGGAAGTCCGCTCGCCGCGCATTCCCCGTCGGAGTCCCTCCGAGCAGCGCGGCCGACACTCGGTCGTGGAGGACGCCCGTGAAGCGGCCATGGTCGACCAGGAGGGTCTTCTGGCTTCGGCGTCCTTCGTCGTCGAAGTAGATCCCGCCCCAGCCTCCGGGGTAGGCGCCGTCGTCGGCGATCGTCAGGAACTCCGGCCCGACCATCGAGCCCAGGATCGGCCGCAGGTACGATCGCTCTCGCACGAACTGGTCGGCCTCGGTCCCATGCCCGAACGACTCGTGCGCGAACGTCCCGGTCGTGCTCGGGTCCATGAGGACGGTGATCGGCCCCGTGGGAGGGGACTCGGCGCCCAGCATCGCGCGCGCGCTCTTCGCCACGTCGTGTACCCGGTCCTCGGTGATGGTGTCCAGGACCTCGCGCCCGCCGATGGCTCCCCGCACGAGCGCATCGTACTGGACTCGACCTCCCTCGATCGCGATCGGGACGACGCTGGCGAACACCCTCGAGATGCGCTGGTGGCGCCGGGCGGCTGCGCTGTTCATGTACAGCCGCTCGTCCGAGAAGAATCCCAGCGACACGGTGGTGTTGGGGACGCCGGGCACGCTCGTCGCCCATGCGTACCAATCCCGCGCGAAGTGAATCCGGTCCTCGATGGAACGCCCCCCCCTCGGCTACGGCGGAGCGGTGGTGCCCGACGCCTCGCCGACGGTCGGCTCTCCGGGAGGGGACCGAGCCCCGGCGCCTTCGGGAAGCAATCCGATCAACGCATCGGCCGCGCGGTCGATCGGCTCGGCCGAGAGCCCGGTGGATGCGACCTCGGCCCAGTGATCCCCCGCCCACGCCCGGAACGCAGCTCCCTCAAGACGGGCAAAGACGCGGGGCGAGACCGAGGTGCGGTCGAGCCGAACGGAGTCACCAAGAGAGCGTTCCGCGACGATCTCCGCGAACGGAGTGTGTCGCTCGATATGTCGCAGGGCGCCCCGAAGACGATCCTCGGATTCGAGGAGCTCGAACACGGTCGGCCGAGCGCGGGACAGCTCAAGTACGTTGCCCTACCGAGTTCTCTCGCAGCATGCCCCGTCGTCCCTCGATGGGCCGGAGTACCACTCGGAAGGGTGACGGTCGAGAACGGGCCGGTAAGACTAATCTCCTCGATCTCGGTCGGTGAGGCGTGCCGGCGAGCGGTTACCGATTGAGGGCGGCGCGGGCATCGGATCTCCCAACCCTCGTCGACCACCGCCACCGGATGTTCTTGTCAATCGGCGGTAGAGCTGAAGAGCGAATCGCGGCCCACGATCGGCGGTATCGACGCTGGCTCCTCGCCCGACTGAGGCGTGGAGAGCTGGTCGGGCAGATCGCAGAAACCCGGCGCGGCGAGGCCGTCGGAAGCGGTTGCATCTGGTACCAGCCCGAGCAGCCCCGTCCGGAGAACGCCCGGCGCGATGTGGCGCCGTACATCCTATCGATGTTCACGGTTCCGGAGCACCGGGGCCACGGACTGGCGAGCCGGATCGCACGGGCCCTGATCGAGGACGCGAAGCGGCGGGGCCATTGGCAGGTGATCCTCCACGCGTCGCCCCAGGGGCGATCCGTGTACGCCCGGCTCGGATTCGAACGCCGCTGGGAGATGCGGTACTGGATCGACCCCGCCGCCCGGGCCGCGTGGAAGCGCCAACACCCCGCGCAGAAGGCGACGCGCGCGAGACGGGGGTCCGCTCGCTGACGGGGCGAGCTCGGACGGCCGCATCCGGCCGGGTCAGCCCAGCACGATGGGATCTCCGAGACGTACGTGTCCTGGTGCCAGAACGCGGGCATACCACCCACGGCGGTGGAGCAGAGTTTTCATGAATTCCGGCCCGCGCTCTTCGCCGACGTACGGGAGCACGTAGAGGTTCGAGCACGGATCGCACGGACGGGTGATCACGGCCCCCACCGCACCGATCGTCACCCGGGAACCGGGTTGCAGAAGGTCGTACGGGACCCCCCGACAGCTCACGTTCTCCCCGAGGTCGCCCGGGCGGACCGGCCAGCCTTCGGTCCATAGTTGCGCGAGGATCTCCTCGGGCAGGAGCAAGAGCGCGCTGTCGGGGTCGTCGTGGAGGTTCTCGTGCCGGTACCGGTTGAAATCCCCGACGACCCCGGCGGCGTCGACCTCGATCTCCTCGCTGGCCGGCTTGGGCAGGCCACGCTCCTCTCCGACCTCACCCTTGCGGAAGAGGCCCGTCACCACTCCGAGAGCCGGCCCGCCTCCCATCATCGGTGGGGGGTACGCGCGACGGGCTTTACCAACTTGGTCGAGTCCGGAGTGGCGGGCTCGACCCGGCGAGACAACCTAAATGAGGTCACGCGCGGTCCGTCGCTCGGCTTGCGAAGCCGGGAAGGAAACCGATGGCGGCTCACGCGGCAAAGAACCTCCGGATCGCCCTGGTCCAGATGTCCTGCTCACCGGACCCGTCCGCGAACGTGGAGAATGCGATCGGCCGGATCCGAAAGGCGGCGAAGAACCGCGCCCAGCTCGTCTCGCTCTCGGAGCTGTTCTTCGCGCAGTACTTCTGTCAGAGGGAGGACCACGCGATGTTCGATCTCGCCGAACCGATCCCCGGCCCCACGCTGGAACGTCTCGCCGCGGTCGCCCGCGAGGAGAACGTCGCGCTGGTGGCGCCTCTCTTCGAACGCCGCACCTCGGGCATCTATCACAACACGGCCGCTGTACTGGATCGGGACGGCTCTCTCGCGGGCATCTATCGCAAGATGCACATCCCGGACGACCCGCTCTACTACGAGAAGTTCTACTTCACCCCCGGCGACCTCGGCTTCCGGACGTTCCGCTTGGATGCTGCACCGATCGGGATCCTCATCTGTTGGGACCAGTGGTACCCGGAGGCGGCCCGGATCACGGCGCTGCTCGGAGCCGAGGTGCTGTTCTATCCCACCGCGATCGGCTGGCACCCGGGCGAGAAAGAAGAGTTCGGGACCGCTCAACACGACGCCTGGCAGACGATCCAGAGGGCCCACGCGATCGCGAACGGGGTCTACGTTGCCGTGGCGAACCGCGTGGGCTCCGAGCATGGAGACGTCCGCGGGGACCGCGTCGACGGCCCCGGGATCGAGTTCTGGGGAGGATCGTTCGTCGCCGACCCGTTCGGGCGCGTGATCGCGCAGGCAACGCACGACCGGGAGGAGATCCTCTACGCGGACCTGGACCTCGCACTGGTGGAGAAGACCCGGCAGCACTGGCCGTTCCTGCGCGATCGCCGGATCGATGCGTACGGGCCGATCTCCCGGCGCTTCCTCGACGGTCCGTGATCCATGTCCGACGACGCGACCGTCCTCGTCGGCACGCCCCGAGCGACAGGGTATCGGATGCCCGCGGAATGGTCTCCGCATCGGGCCACCTGGATCGCATGGCCCCACAACCCGGAGGACTGGCCCGGCAAGTTCTCTCCCATCCCTTGGGTCTATGCCGACATCGTTCGCCACCTGGCCGAGGTCGAGGACGTCGAGATCGTCGTGGACGACGCCGCCATGGAGCGCACCGCACGGCGCGCGCTTCGGCACGCGGGAGCCTCCACGGCCCGGGTATACTTTCACCACTGGCCCACGAACCGCGTGTGGACGCGCGATTCCGGTCCGATCTTCGTGCAGCGCATCGACCCGAGCCTTCCCGGCCCCCGGCTCGGACTGACCAATTGGAAGTTCAACGCGTGGGCCAAGTACGACGATTGGCAGCTCGACGACCAGCTACCGGACCACATCGCTCAGGACCTCAAGATCCCGGAGTGGATGCCGGTGCACCTCGACCGGCGGATCGTGTTGGAAGGAGGCAGCATCGACGTCAACGGGTCGGGCACACTGATGACAACGGAGGAATGCCTCCTGAGTGATGTACAGGCTCGGAACCCCGGCGTTCAGCGAGAGGAACTGGAGGGCGTCCTGGGCGAGTACCTCGGTATCGAGCGGGTGCTCTGGCTCGGACGCGGGATCGTCGGGGACGACACCCACGGGCACGTCGACGATGTCGCTCGATTCGTTGGAGAGTCCACGATTCTGGCCGCCGTGGAGCCTCGCGCGCGGGATCCGAACCACGCGGCCCTGGCCGAGAACCTCGAGCGACTGCACGCGGCGCGTACCTCGAACGGTGGCCCGTACCACATCCTCGAGCTACCGATGCCCGCGCCGGTTTCCTTTCACGGCCAGCGCCTACCGGCCAGTTACGCGAACTTCTACATCGCGAATCAACTCGTTCTGGTGCCCACGTTCAACGATCCCAACGATCGGCGCGCCTTGGAGATCCTCGAGGGGGCTTTCCCCGGCCGAGCGGTCGTAGGGATCCACTGCCGAGATTTCATCTGGGGGTTGGGCACGATCCACTGCATGACCCAGCAGCAGCCGGCCCCTCCCGCCTAGGGTCACCCGTCCGGTCTACCCGCCGGGGACGCTGACCGAGACCGAATGGATCTTGGGGAACTGGAACGGAATAGCCGACCAGCTACGCCCCGCATCGGGAGTGTAGATCACTTGGCCCCCGGTCGAGCCATAATAGATCCCCGCCGGCTCCAGCCGGTCGATCGCCAGGCCCTCGCGGTGGTTCCCGAACTCTCCGATAAAGGCCGAGGATCGGACCATCGGCCGGAAGCTACGCTTCTTCCGGTCGAACCAGTAGAGCTGGAAGCGCTGACCGGGCATGGTCCGAGTGACTTCGGGTGGGCTCAGCGGCGCGAAGACAGCTCCTCCGGGAAGTGAAGGAGACGTCGCGACCACGAACCCGAAGTCGGTGGTGAGCGGCTGGCCGACGCGTGTCCAGTGCTCCATCGAGTCTTCGCTCAGGTAGATCCCGTTGTGGTCCTGCCGATACGCCACCCGGGAGTCGGACGGGTCGAGGGCGACGTGATGGACGCATTGGCCGACCTCGGGACGGGTTTCGGGGAGGAAGTTGACCGCAACCCCGTGATTCACGGGCTTCCAGGTCTCTCCGGAGTCGTCCGTGCGGAACGTCCCCGCCGCGGACAGGCCCACGTACATGCGCGAGGGCCGCTCGGGGTCCAGGAGGATGGTGTGCAGGCAGGGGCCGCCTCCTCCGGGGGCCCACTTCGGGCGGGTCGGATGCAGTGCGATCCCTTGGTTCTCTTCCCACGAGGCGCCGCGGTCGTCGCTTCGGTAGAGCCGGTGCGGGTCGGCACCGAGGAACAACGTCTTGGGCTCGTCCTCGCGCCCCGGCTCTAGGTGCCACAAGGCGCGGATCGCCTCGGGGGGGAACTTGCCGAACTCCTTCGGGGCCTTGCGTTTGCCCGGGGGCGGGAAGCCCGGGGTCGCGACCTCGGACCACTTCCGCCCGTAATCTCGGGACCGAAAGATGCTGGGCCCCCAGAATCCACTGTTCGCCAGGGCGTACACATCGCCGGGGGTCCGCGGATCGGGGGCGACATGGAAAACCGCCGAACCGGGCTGGAACGGTCCGGTGACGAGCCACTTCCGCCTCCGGAGATCGGTCGTCGCTACGTACGTTCCCTTCTCGGTGCCGAGGTAGAGCCGGACGCGGGAGGAAGCCGTGGCCGTCATCATCCGCCTTGAATCGAATGGAGGGTATCCACCTTGTCTCCCGCCCGGAGCCGTGAGGTCAGGCCGGGGACGAGCGATACGTCCTCCCCGTTGACAAAGATCCGGACGAATCGCCGGAGCGTTCCTGCCTCGTCTCGAAGGCGGTAGCGCAAGCGAGGATAGGTCTCTTCGATCCGATCGATGAGGCCGGACACATCATCCGCATCCACCTCGATCGAGCGCGCGGAGACGAACTGCCGTAGCATTCCATCGAGGTGGACCGTGGGCATCTCCTTCGCTCCTGCGGTGGAGGAGGTTCGCCCCTATATGGTCGATGCGAGATCGCAAGGGCCCGGCCCCGGGACCGATCTGGATCACTGGGCCATCCGGGCGTAGAGACGAGACTCAATCAGCAAGAGCCCCGTGGTCACCCCGACGAGCACCCCTAGATCGAGACCGAGGGCGGAACTGCTGAGGGTGGCGGTGGTCATGAGGCCGCGCAGGGCCTCGACCATGTAGGTCAATGGGTTGGCCAGCGCCACCGGCTGGAGCCATGCCGGCATCGACGCGATGGGGTAGATCGCGCTGCTTGCGAAGAAAAGCGGCATCGTGATCAACTGCCCGATTCCGAGGAACCGCTCCTGGGTCTTCACCAGGCTCGCGATGATCATCGACAGGATGCTGAACAGCATCGCGCCCAGGACGGAGACGAGCAGCACACCGGCGATCGCAAGAGGATTGAGGCTCGGATCGACCCCGAGGGCGATCGCAAGCGCGTAGACGATGACGGCCTGGCTGATCCCGCGCACGCTCGCGCTCAGCGCCTTGCCGAGCACGAGGGCCGTCCGGGGCGCCGGACTTACGAGGAACTTGTAGATGATCCCGAGCTCCCGGTCCCGGATGGATGCGATCCCGTAGAAGATGGCGATGAACATCACGCTCTGAGCAAGGATCCCCGGCGCGAGGAACTGTAGGTAGGTCAGGTTGCCGGTCGGTATGATCGCAGCCTTTGCGACCACCTCGCCGAACACGACCAGCCAGAGCGCCGGCTGAATCGCTCGCAGCAGCAGCTCGGACGGATCGTGGCGGAGTTTGAACAGCTCGTAGCTGACTAGGACCTGCGTCTGGGCGAGGTAGGTGGCGATGCGCGACCGGCTCGAACCGGCCCGCGCTGGATCAGCGGAGTCGGACCGATGTGCTGCGGGTCTGTCGAGTGTCCCGGAAGCTCCCTCCACTATCCATTCCCTCCCCGGCGTAATGCACGAAAGCATCCTCGAGTGTCGCGTCGGGTCGGCCCAACCCCTCCTTGAGCTCGCGCGGAGATCCGAGGGCGACGACCGCACCGTGATGGAAGATCGCAAGTCGATCGCAGAGGCGATCCGCCTCCTGCATGTAGTGCGTAGTGAGCAGCACGGTGGCCCCATACTTCTCTCTCAGCTGCTCGATCTGGAGCCACACGGCGTCGCGAGCAATCGGGTCGAGCCCGACGGTCGGCTCGTCCATGAAGAGCACGCGGGGGCGGCTCAGCATGGCCTGAGCGATCTCGAGCCGCCGGATCATGCCCCCCGAATACTGGCGCACCAGGACATCGGCGTACTCCCCGAGACCGATGAAGTTGAGGGCATCTCGAATCCGTGGGTTTCGTTCGGACCGCGGAATCCCGTAGAGTCCCGCAAAGACCCACAGGTTCTCGTACCCGGAGATTCCCGGGTCTGCGGAGATGAGCTGGGGAACGTATCCGATGCGGGCCCGGACCTCGGCAGGAGATCGGGTGATCTCGAAGCCCGCAATGGAGCCCGACCCGGAGCTGGGGGGCAGGAGCGTGGTGAGCATCTTGATCGTGGTGGTCTTTCCGGCGCCGTTGGGACCCAGCAGACCGAAGATCTCGCCCTCGAAAACGCTCAACGAGAGTCGATCCACCGCCGTCAATGGCCCGAACTGCCGGGTGAGCTCCCGCGTGACCACGACCGCAGGCGCCCCGGTCGTCCCCGTGGAAGAGAGCGAGCCAGTTACGTCCGTCGCGTTCTTATCGAGAGGATACTGAGCCATCACCGTCACGGCCGGTCCGGCTCCCACGAAAGTTAGGTTCCTTATTATATCTCACCCGTGCCTCTCACATTCAGAGGCTGGAGATGGTCCCGACCGTCCGAAGGTCGGCCAGGTCGGCGCGTGTCGCGCCGCCACGCGCGGCTCGGCGGGCGGATCCCCGATGCGGGCCCGGCGATGCCCTCTGGGACGAACTCGGCGCGTGCCACCGGATGCTGCGAGCCGAACTTCGAGAGGTAGTGCGGCGGCGGGGAATGTACCTGGCCGAGTACCGCGCCCTGAATCGGCTCACGGATGGGGAGCACCGACTCGCGGACCTCGCAGAGAGCCTGGGGCAGTCCCCGGCTTCGCTGACCGATCGCGCCCGCCAGGTGGAATCGCGCGGGGGGGCCGCCCGGCGACCGGATCCTCGGGATCGCCGGGCCATTCTGTTGGGGTGCACCCCGCGAGGCCTTCGAGCCTTTCGAGCCTCGCGCTCCGAGTACCGGAGACGTCTCGATGAACTCTACCAGCTCCTGAGTCCTCGGGCCCGGTGGAACCTCGCTCGGGACCTGAAGGGGCTGCATGCGCTCCTCGAGGGACGCCGTCGCCCGTCGCCCTAAGCGCCCGGTCGATCTCCGTTCTCAAGGGGCTCTCTCGATCTCGAGGCCGGGAAAGTGCTCTTCGATGATCTGGGCCCACGCTCCCGATCTTCGGATCGCGAGAAGGAGCCCGAGGATGTATCCGGTCAGGACGAGACATGCCACCGCAACGAGCGCCCACTGCTGGAGAACGATGAGCGCGATCCCGTCTGCCATCGTCGCTCCCGCAAGCAAGCCAGTAAGCAGACGGACCGTGTTTGTGGACTCCCTCCGACCTACGGCCTGCGTGACCCAGTCGATCGCGCCGGGCAGGGGCGCGAAGGCGAAGAGGAACTGGACCTGGGGAGTAAAGAATCCGGTGTCTCGTGAGAGTGCGAAGATCACGAAGCCGATGTACGCGAGGACGCCAACGACCTGCCCGGCGCAGCGCGCACAGATGTGGTAGCGGCGAGTACCCCACGGTAGGCCGAACGTCCGGGAGTACCGGGCGGGGAAGTGGTGCGCGATCAGGTACTCCCACCGGGGGGAGTCGCCATGCACACCCCCGCTCTCGGACATGGGCGGGTTGATGTCCTGACGCGGGTAAAACATGCTCGTGTAGAGCCGGCCGCCACAAGCGCCCCCCATGGGTCGGGACAAGCTGCGAGCGAGCCCCGTCGTTCGATTGGCGCTGCTCCTGTCGCTTCCCCGCTGAACTGTGCTGCGAGGAGTCCATCCCGACGTCGTGAACCGAAAGCGCCCGGGAGCGTCACGCAGAACGATTCTCCGACCGAAGTCGGCCACCCTCGCGAGGAACCCGAAGGGCCATCGATGGTGCCTCCACCGGCTTGATGACGCCCCGGCTCTATCTGGAGGTCATGGGGCGCGGCCCGGTACCATCGCACGGCCGATTCACCCCAGAAGTGGCGATGCGCCTCTTGGCACGATCGAAGGATGCCCGGTTTGTAGCCATTCTCGAGCACGGCTCGGCCTCGGTTGAGATCTACCCCCCCACAAGATCGACTCGCGGGCCCCTCACGACCAGGACGAGATCTACGTCATCCTCTCCGGCTCCGGGTTCTTCGTGCACGACGGCATTCGACAGCCCTTCGAACCCGGCGAGCTCCTGTTCGTCGCGGCGGGTGTTCCGCACCACTTCGAGGACTTCACCGACGACTTCGCCACTTGGGCAATCTTCTACGGCCCGGAGGGCGGGGAGAAGTAGCGAGGGTAAGCGCGGCGCGCGGCCGCAGAAAGGATCCTCTCGGCCGTGTTTCTGCTCGGCGAACACCCGACGTACGGGCAGGTTTTTCTCCAATAGGTGCGGGAGCCCCGACGAATCGTTGGCTCCACCCGAGCCGATACCGTCGAGCGCGGGAGCTCCGCAGACGCCCGCAAGTCCATCGCCGCTAGGCTACTCGACCTCGAGGTTCGCCTCGCGCGCCAGGTACAGGCGGTTCTCGCCTTCCGGGTCGGTCGATTCCACGTGCAAGGTACCGAGCTCCCTCGTGTCGAGGAGCGCGATGCGCTTGTCCAGCCATTCGAGCTTGTGGAAGAGTAGCGGATCGTGCGTTGCGTCCCGCAGCTGCTGAATGCGATCGACCGGGAAGCGCATCGCGTGGTAGTAGCTCGAGATCCACCCGCCAAAGGCTTCCCAGACCATCTCCTCATCGAGTATCTTGCGAGCGGTCTGGGCCCCGATGAGTTCGAAGAAAGTGAGGACTTCCAGACTGGTGATGTCGCCGAGGGCGTTGTCGAGTAGGCGTTCACTGGTCTGCCGTCGCGCTCTCCGCATCCGGGGCGAGTCGAAACGCTCCCGAAGATTGAACACGGCGTTGGCCGAATTCAACTTGCCCGCCTGCCGGGTCTGCCAGTACAGGGCCGACAAAGTACCAACCGCGAGGACCCAGGTCGCAATCGTAGTCCAGAGGGCGATGCTTTCGAAATCAACCATCGAGCGTGCTCCGGGTGGTAGATCCCTAGCTCTCCATCGCGCTGAGGCCAATCGAAGGCCTTCCGGTCGATAGAGGTTGCGATGCGTGCAGCCCCGGGCCAAGGCGGGTATATCGCCCCACGCAGAGGGTCGGATCCTTCCACTCTAGCCGCGCAGAGGTACCGCCACCATCCCTCGAACCCCCGGGAGCTCCACTCGGTCGGGTAGCCAATCCGTGCGAAGATTAGCGGAGTTTGACACGAGCCTGCTGGCCATGCGGCGCCGAGAGACCGGGCAAGCAACGCTCGGTGGAGTCCGCGGTCACCCTTGTCGAACCGAACGGGGCGTATTCGTTCATGATCACGGCGTCGGGGTACCAGACGGCCACGGGGACCCTCTCCGTGAGCTGGCCCTCCCAGCAGGTGCCGGTCACGGTCCCGCCGAGCTCCTCGTCGTCCGGGCAGCCAATGTGGGTCTATGCAATAGTCATCGGCGTTGTGATCGTAGGGGTCGTGGTGGGTGTGGTGATCGGTCTGATGCGACACCGTCGACCGCCCTTGGCTACCAATTCAGCTTCACCGCCGACACCCTAGCGATTGTAAGGACTCAGCTCGCTGGCCCGGCTGACGGAGGACCGGGGCCGGGTTGAGGCAGCCCACCCAGCTTGTCGCTGATGGTCTCCCAGAACCGCAACTGCCGCTTCGCGCAGGTCCTCCACACCGTCAGGAGCCGTTCGAGCACCCAGGCCCCTCGTGCCGTCCTACGACCACCGCTAATCTTCCGGTGAACGACCGCGACTCTCACTTCGCGCTCGGCCTCGTTGGAATTCCACGGCACCCCGGGCCGCCGCACGAACGTGAACAACGTCTCCAGCCGCTGCCCCAGCTCCTTCGCGATCCGCAGGGCGTCTTCGTCCCGCCACTCCCGGGACAGGAACCCCCCCACCGACCGCACCGCCCGTCGATACCGCCGCTCCCGCGCGCCGAGCGAGGCGGTCGGATACCGCTCCGTCCACCGTACCTCCTTCCTCAGGCGGACCCGAACTCCCGCCGCGAACACGAGGAACTCCTTTGGCGGCCGACCCGCCCGAAGATACGTCGGCCCCTCCTCCTTCAGGAACCCCCTCGGCCGGATCCCGTGGCTCGCCTCCACCTTCTGCAGCCATCGGTTCGCGTGCACCAGGTCCATCTGGTGCTCCGCCCCGTCCACCGAGTTGTAGGAGTCCAGCCCATCGTGCGTGAGTGTCCCTCGATACCCCGCCCACATCGCCGCCGCCTCCTCGCCACCCCGACCTTCCTGGATGTGGTAGACGGTCGACCTCGGCGAGGTCCCCACCCAGAGCCATCCGGTCTCCCCGTTCACCGGCATCCCGGTCTCGTCCCCTTGGGCGTGCGGCGTCCGCTCGACGTCCCGCAGTTCCTCGCCGAGCGCCTGGTACGTCCCATCGAGCGACTCGGCCACTCCCTCCTCCATCGCGAGGAGGGAGGCGACGCTCACCTCCAGGGCGTAGTTCATCCGAAGCAACTCGGCGATCTTCTCGATGGGCATCCCGAGGACCCGAAGCTCCGCCACGAACGCCTTCAGCCGAGGTCCAAACTCGCCTCGATACGCCTCAGGAATCACGGCGTGGACCCGTTCTCCGCAGCCCGGGCACTTGTAGCGCAGGACTACGAGGTCGAAGACGTCGAGGCCCGGAGCGGGGAGATCCGTGACGGGACGTGTCCACGAGTCGGCGGGAGCGCCGAGGGAATGCGCGCACTTGGGGCACTCCTTCAGGGAGAGCACCCTCGGCGGAGCATTCGGCTTCGGTCGAGGACGAGTCGTTCCCGGATGCCCCGGCTGGCCTCCGGTCGGTCGTCGGTCCTTCGGGGGTGGAGGGGGTTGCCGGAAGAAGACGCGGCTCGAAGGGACGCCCACTGCCGCGGCGGTCCGGGCATCGGTGCCGAGGACGGATAGGGAGGTACGCAGCCGATCGAGCGCGGCCTTCAGCGCCGAGCTCTTCTCGCGAGACCGGGTCTTCTCCTCGCGGAGACGACGGATCTCCTCCCGCGCCTCCCGCAACTCGCGCTCGAGTCGGTTCCGCTCCTCCACCTGGCGCAGGAGCTCCGCCAGCTTTCGAGGAGAGACCGGGATCGGCTCCTCATCGGGATCGGGGGCGAGAAGAACTCGAGGGTCCCGAGGTGACATGCTCCTCGGGCAAGGACCCAAGGGCTGGCCGGATTTAGTACTATGGGTCGACCGGAGAGTT
>VFSW01004229.1_pt1 | contig 21417 bp, 23 predicted proteins | sample 5358111 | NCBI WGS metagenome assembly VFSW01 (sample SAMN11554181, study PRJNA540505) | mine drainage metagenome | isolation source: sediment from site ElyBrook_90M | place: USA: Ely Copper Mine, Vershire, VT | collected 2017
CCTCCGACCGCTCTGCGGGCATCGCACAGAAACGGGTGAAAACTCTTGAGAATATCAGACTGGGAGGCGAGACAGCGGGGGCAGAGGGAAGGGAAATTGTGACAAGGGGGCCCACAAAGCGGACAGGGCGCCCGAAGACGCCCCGCCTGAGCCACCGCAACCATCGGACGGCACCGCTCGGATGCCGCCCTGACGACAGCGGTGGCTACTTGCCCTTCGCGGGCTGGTTCGCGATGATCATGCTCGCGATCTTGCTGTAGGTCGCGGCGGGAATGATGCCCCTGGTCTTCAGCTGCGTCTTGTTCGCATAGGGCCGCCCGGCGACGATCTTCTGGGCATAGGCATCCCCTATCCCGGGCAGCGCCTTGAGCTGATCCGCGCTGGCGGAGTTGATGTCCACCAGATTGGTGGCGGCTTTGCCGGCGGTGGCCGCAGCCGTGGCCGGTTTGGAGCTGTGCTTCGCCTGGGCCGTGGCAACGGCCGGCAGGATGCTGAACAGCGAGCAGGCTGCGAGAGTCAGAAGAGCGGAACCGATCCGTGGGATTTTCATAGGGTTTCCTTTCATAGTGGAAACAGAAGTGGAGTGGTGGCAATCAGGATTTTTCGTCCCTGGCCGGGCGGGCTGAGATTAGTCCGCACACCTTGTTTTGCGGCTCACTCTGTATAAACGGCGCTGTGCAATTGTGCAAGAAGATTGTTCCTGCAACCGGCTGAGCCTTGCTGCCCCTCAGATCACCCGCAGCACGACCACGGTCTCGTCGTCGAAGCGATCGCGCTTGCCCTGGAAGCGGCCCACGTCGGTGAGGATGCTCTCGGCCAGCCGCGAGGCCGACTTGTGGTGATGCTTCTTCACCGTGGCGACGAGGCGCTCGTTGCCGAACATCTCACCGGTCGAGTTCTGCGCATCGACAATACCGTCGCTGAAGAACACCACCGAGTCGCCGGGCTGGGTGGAGATGCTGAACTCCTCCCAGGTGGCGTTGGGAAACATGCCAAGGGGAAAGCCTTCGGCGCGGATCGTCTCAATCTCTTCGCCGCGGCAGAAGAGCGGTTGAACGGATCCGCCATTCGCGATCTGGATGGTGAGGTTCTCGTCGTTCCACACGCCGAAGAGCATGGTGACGTACTGGGAGTCGAGCTTTCTCTCCTGGAGCGCGTCGTTGAGGGTCTTCAGCATCTCGGAAGGCGAGGGGTGCTGGCTCGCCACCGAGCGCATGATGCCGCTCACCAGCGCAGCATACAGAGCGGCGGGCGCCGCTTTGCCGCTGACGTCGCCGAGCGCGATGGCGCTGCGGTTCGCGTCGTAGGTCAGGAAGTCGTAGAGGTCGCCGCCGATGGTGCGCGCGGGCAGGAATCGCGCGGCGAATTCGGCGCGCTTGTGCTGCGGCCTGGCCGGCGGCAGCAGCCGCAGCTGGACCTCGCGGGCCATGGCCAGGTCGCGCTCGAGGCGCTGTTCCTGCTGGGCGACTCGCTGGTAGAGCTGCGCGTTTTCCAGAGCAATGGCGATTTGCGCGGCCAGGGTGGTCATGGCGCGCTCGTGATCCTCGGTGAAGTAGTGCAGGCGGGTGTGCTCGATATCAAGGACGCCGATGGCGGTTCCCTTGTAGATCAGCGGCACCGTCATCTCGGAGCGGGTCTCCGGGTTCACCATGTGGTAGCGGGAATCTTTGCGTACGTCGGCGACGTGAACGACGCGCCTTTCACGGATAGCCGCACCGACCAGGCCGCGGTCGAGCGGGATGGTGGTGCCGATCGCCTCGGAATTCTCCGCCAGGCCGAGTACCGAGCTGGGGGGCGTGAGCTGCTGCAGCACGGGCGGCGACGAATCCCAGATGGTTCGCTTCGGTTCCTCCGGCGGCGCCTCCTTTTCCTTCTCTTTCCCATCGGAGCGCTGCGTAAAGCGCATGGAAAGCCGATTCTCCAGCATCTGATCGCGCTCATTCACCAGCCAGACGGAAAACATCTGGTAGTCGATGATGCGGCGGACGAGTTGGCCGACCTTCTGCAGGAGTTCGTCGGGATCGAGGATGGAGGTGATCTCGCGGCTGATCTCGTTCAGAACCTGGAGGGTCTGCGCCTGGCGCGCGACGCGCGTATAGAGGCGCGCATTTTCAATCGCGCCGGCGATGCGCGAAGCGGTGAGCGTGAGCAGGTGGAGGTGCTCCGGCTTGAAGTAGTTCAGCTGCTCGGCCTGGATGTCGATGACGCCGATCATGCGGTTCCTGGTGATCAGCGGAACGGCCAGCTCGGAGCGCACGTCGGGATTGGCGTTGATGTAATTAGTGGCCTTGCTGATGTCGTTGATCAGCATCGGCTGGCGGGTTTGCGCGACTTCGCCGACGATTCCCTGCCCCATACGGATGCGCATCCGCTCCACATCCGGCTTGTGGCCGATCTGGAAGCGCATGCGGAGATCGTTGGTGCGGTCATTGAAGAGGAGGATGGCGAAGATGCGGTAGTCGATGACGGCGCGGACCAGCGAGGCGGTGCGTTCGAGCAGCGTTTTGAGGTCGAGGGTGGTGTTGAGCGTGTCGGCGAGGCGGACGAGGAACTCCGTCTGGAGAGGATCCACCTGGACTTGCGCGGACCGCTGTGATCCTTCCGCAGAGACGGGCCGGTAATCTCCTTCCCACGCATGCTCGGGCGGGTTCTGCTGGGGATCTTCGCTCACAATTCTCCTGGTGGCCTGCGACGACACATGCGCCGGGCGATGTCGTCGAACCTTGTCATGATACGGGGTTTTGGGCAGGCGTGCGTGTGCTTACGGGAACGGCAAACGGGCTCCGCCGGGCATTCGCGGAGGCCGAGAGAGGATGCCGTCAGGCGGTCTTCAATTCCCCGACAATCGCCACGCTGGCGCTGGCTCCGATGCGGCAGGCGCCCGCCTCCAGCATCCGTTTTGCGTCGGCAAGGGTACGAATGCCACCCGAGGCCTTCACGCCGCATCGGCCGCCCACGACGCCGCGCATGAGTGCGACATCTTCAGGCGTGGCGCCGCCGGTGGAGAATCCTGTGCTGGTCTTGATGAAGTCGACTTCGACGGCCATCGCCAGCTCGGAGGCTCGCAGCTTCTCCTCGACGTTCAGCAGGCAGGTTTCCAGAATCACTTTGACGATGGCCCCGGCATCGTGGACCACTTCGACGACACCCTCGATTTCCTGCTGCAGGGCCTGGTTTTCGCCGGACTTGAGCAGGCCAATATTGATGACCATGTCGATGTCGTGAGCGCCGAGCTTCACCAGCGCCGCGGCTTCGTCGCGTTTGGTGGCACCCAGCGACGCTCCCAGGGGGAACCCGACCACAACGCCCACCGGGATACCGGTTCCTGCCAGCTCGGAGTAAGCCAGGGCAGCCCAGGTGGGATTCACCATGGCGCAGGCAAAACGATGCTCCGCGGCTTCGCGGCAGAGACGAATGACCTGCTCCTGAGTGGCTTCGGGTTTCAGCAGGGTGTGGTCGATGACCGCTGCCAGATTCTTCTTCGAAGAGAGGGCCCGCTTTGCAAAGGCCTCAGCGTCAAAACCAGCTATTTCCTGTTCCTCATCCTCATCGATGAGGTGCATCGGTGTCATGGGGGCAAACTCCTTTCAGCCCGCCGATAATTCGGGTATCGCGGGGCCCCCGGCGAGGCCGTCGTTGGCTTGCTGGGGTGCAAGTGAGTCGGGAGGCATGAGACAGATATCCGGCAGGTTCCGGTAGCGCTCTGCGAAATCCATCCCATACCCAATAACAAACTGATTGGGGATGGTAAATCCCACATAATCGGCATCGATTTTTTCCACGCGCCGCGAAGGCTTGTCAAGCAGGGCGGCGATGCGGAGGGTTTTTGGCTGATGCTGCTCGAACAGGCTGCGCAGGAAGTGCAGCGTCAGACCGGTATCGAGAATGTCTTCTACGATGATGACGTTTTTTCCCTCGATGGAGTCGTCCAGGTCCTTGATCAGTTTGACGGCGCCGCTGGTGCGCGTGCCTTTGCCGTAGCTGGTTACTGCGACAAAATCGAAGGTGTTGTCGACGGAGATGCTGCGGGCGAGGTCGGCCAGGAAGATGGCCGCCCCTTTCAGAACTCCTACCAGGACGATTTTCTGGCCGGCGTAGTCCTGGTCGATCTGCTGTCCTATTTCCGCGACCCGCCGGCTGATCTGCTCGCGGCTGAACAGGACCTCAAGGGCTGTTTGCGTGCTTGTCGTGCTCACAGGCCAGATTACCTCGAAAGCCCCCTGTGGAAGCTATACTGTAAGACGCACCTATGTACCCTTTCATTCATATTGGCCGCTTCTCTATTGGCACGTTTGGCATCATGCTCTGGCTGGCAGCAGTGGCCGGCTGCTGGATTCTGCAGCGGAATTTCCGTCGCTGGAAGATCGATGCCGACGCCATCAGCATCGTTGCCGTGGTGACGGTCGCAGGCGTGATCGGATCGAAACTGTGGCACGTGCTCGAGACGCCGCGCGCGCTCATGGCGCACCCGGCCGATTTGCTCTTCGACCGCGCCGGTTTCGCCTGGTACGGCGGTCTGGTCGTCGGGATTCTGCCCCTGCTGTGGCAGGCGCGCGTCTATAAGATCCGCCCGTTGCGGATGCTGGACCTGGCCTCACCGGCAGCGGCCATTGGCTATGGCGTGGGCCGCCTGGGGTGCCTCGTCTCCGGGGACGGCGACTACGGTATCCCGACGAAGTTGCCGTGGGGCATGAGCTTTCCCAACGGTCTCGTGCCGACGACGCAGCGCGTGCATCCCACCCCGATTTACGAGTTGCTGGCAGCGCTGCTGATTACGTGGATCCTGTGGCGGCGAGGTGGGCCGGAAAAGCCGAAAGCCATCGGAGAGATCACGGGGGAGTACCTGATCCTGACCGGCATTGCCCGATTTTTGGTGGAGTTCATCCGCATCAATCCGCGGATCCTGTGGGGCATGACCAATGCCCAGCTGGCCAGCCTGGGCGCGATTGTCTTCGGGGTGGGGCTGATTCTGGTCTCGCGGGCGAGGGCGGGTGCGAAGGAAAAGGCGCAGGCCGCTGCGGCGCATTCCTGAAGCTGCCCGAGCTGAGGCCGTTTCAGGTTTCCCAGGGATTCACAACGCGAATACCGCAGTCCTCGAAGTCGCGGATATTGCGGGTTGCGAGCGTGGCGTTGTGCAGCCGGACGATGGCTGCGATCTGAGCGTCGAGAGGCTGGATCGGCTTACCGTGTTTCTGTCTTTCCGCCAAAATCGTTGCGAAATATCGCGCTGACATGCTGTCGAAAGAGAGGCTGCCGTTGTCGAAATACTCGAACATCAACTCGGCTCGTGTCTGAAATTCTCTGCGGCGGCGTCCTTCCGGCATACATGCAATTCCCGAGAAGACCTCGGCTTCCGTCACTGCCGTCGTGCACAGCTCAGACACCGGCTGGTTTGCAAGCCATTCCATCACCTTCGCTGACGGAGCTGGACGCATCGCTTCCGACACAACGTTCGTGTCGAGGATGATCATCCCTGCTCATCGTCGGTTCCATATTCGGGACCGCTGAAGTCGGGAATCTCTCGCGTATTGACTCCACGCGGCGGAATGTTGAGTTCGACGCCACCCAACGGTTCAAAAAGGTTACGAATGCGCTCAGCCATATTGCCGCGCGGGCGAACAGAGTTTGCGGGCGTAATGGCCCCCTCGAGAATCACCCGCGCCTCTTCTTCCATGGACCGGCCATTCTCGGCGGCCCGAACCCGGAGCTTCGCCTTCACTGAGTCGTTGAGTTTTCGGATGGTGATGCTGGCCATGAGTCAAGACTAAGGCAGTGCAATCAATGCTGTCAATGCAATCATTGCAATCAATGATTGCATGTCGAAAAACTCGCTTTTAACCAGTCACTTACGGCGCAAACCTGCGAATCCACTCCACCACACTCCGCACCGCGACCCCTGTCGGTCCGGACGCCGCCCACGGCTTGGCGTCGTCGACCCAGGCGACGGCGGCGATGTCCAGGTGCAGCCACGGCGTGTCCTCGGCAAACTCCTTCAGGAACATCGCCGCGTTGATGGCCCCGCCGTAGCGGCCGCCGGTGTTTTTGATGTCCGCAATACTGGATTTGATGACGTCGCGGTAGTCGTCCTCCACGGGCAGCCGCCAGAACCGCTCGCCGGATGTTTTCAGACCGTCGGTGAAGCGCTGATAGCTGTCCTCGTCGTTGGCAAAGATGCCGCCGTTGATCTGGCCGAGCGCCACAGCCACGGCTCCGGTGAGGGTCGCAGCATCGATCAGGTGGGTCGCGCCGAGCTGCTTCGCCCAGGTGATGCCGTCGGCCAGGACGAGCCGGCCTTCGGCGTCGGTGTTGATGATCTCGATCGCCTTGCCGGGTTTGCCGGGAGCCGGCATAGCGATCTGCACGTCGCCGGGTTTCTGCGCCTTGCCGGAAGGCATGTTCTCGGCCGCGCAGACGATGCCGATCACCTTCACCGGCACCCGCAGCTGGGCAATGGCGCGCATCGCGCCGATCATGGCCGCCCCACCGGCCATGTCGTACTTCATCTTCTCCATGTTGTCGGAGGGCTTGATGGAGATGCCGCCGGTGTCGAAGGTGATTCCCTTCCCGACCAGGCCCAGCACCGGCCCGTCGGCGGCGTTGGGTGGCGTCCAGGTCATCACGATCAGGGCGGGCGGCTCATCCGAGCCCTGGGTCACGCTGAGGAAGGCGCCCATCTGCAGCTCGCGCATTTTTTCCGTGCTGTGAACCTCGCACTGGATGCCGAACTCCCGGCACATCTCCGCGGCACGCTGCCCGAGGATCGTCGGCGTGAGGCAATTGCCCGGCTCATTGACCAGGGTACGGGCGAAGTTCTGCGATTCCGCGACGATCACGCCCTCGCGCAAACCGGCTTCGGCCGCGGTTCGATCCATGGATGGAGGGGCGATGACCTGCGCGGTCTGGACGCTCCGGTCCTTACGGTCGGAGCGGTACGTGTCCGAGTCGAAATCGCCGAGAACAGCGCCTTCCGCCAACGCCCGGACCGTCAGTTTCGGATCGAGCCCGTCGCCAACAGGGACCACGAGGGCGACCGCGCGCAGGCCACGGGGCTTCGCGAATCGGACAGCGGTGCCCGCGCCCTTGCGGACGTCATGAGGCGTCACTTTCGCCGCTTTGCCGAGGCCGACGAGGAGCAGGCGCTTCGCCTGCAGGCCGGCGGGGTTGTGCAGCAGCAGCGTTTCGCAGGAATCGGCCTTGAACTCGCCGCCGTCGAGGACAGCCTGAGCGGCGCGGGCCGGGGCGTCATCGCCAGCCAGGAGGCGAATCTCCGGTTTCGCGGCGTCTTTGGGCGCGGCATCGACGGCAAAGACGGTGAGAAGTTCGGTGGCGACGTCGGAGGAAGCGGCAACAACGAGTGAGGTATTCATAGTTTTTTATCAGCGGGAAAAGCGAAGCGGCTACCAAATCACTTTAACGTTGGAGTAGCGGCGGAAGATACGGTCGCCGGTAACAACGGGCAAGCGCTCCGCGACGGCTGTGGCCAAAATCATGCGGTCAAACGGATCACGATGATGGAGCGGGAGTGAAAATAATTGGAATGCGTGGTGAGATTCGAAGGGGAGAAGCGTGATCTGGAGTTCACGTACAGCGCGTCTCGCTTCAACATCAGGCATGTCAAGTTTGCCGAGTGCATGTTTCACCGCCAATTCAGCAAGCGAAACAGTACTCAGCAGCCATTCGTTTTCAGGTCCGACGATCGCTTTGTCAACCCCTGGCGGCAGCGCTCCCGAGTACGCGAGAATCAGGGCCTGAGTATCCAGAAGGACCTTAATACCTGCCCTCCAGCATCGCGTCGACCTCTTCGTCGGTCATCGGGTCGGCCCAGTGAGGATCCAGAATCCGAATGCGTCCCTTCCCCGTGCCCATTCTGCGTACGGGCTTCTCCGGTTTCGCATCCGGCGCCGGAACGATCATCGCGACCGGCTTCTTGTAACGCACAACGATGGTGCTCTTCCCCTTCGAAGCCTCTTTGAGAAGCTTCGGAAGATTCGCTTTTGCATAGGCGGCGCTGACGGTGCTGGCCATCAAAGCATTGTACAATAAATGTTGTACAACTTTTTCTACGCTTTCCGGCTGCGCGCAATGGCCGCCCGCGCCTCGCGATCGTCCTCCCGCCGCCGCTCCGTCTCGCGCTTATCCCAGTCCTGCTTGCCGCGCGCGACGGCCAGTTCGCACTTCACGCGGCCGTTCCGGAAATAAAGCCGTGTGGGGATGAGCGTCAGGCCTTTCTGCTGCGTCTTTCCCGTGAGCTTTCGAATTTCCTCCTGGTGGAGCAGCAGCTTCCGCGTGCGCAGCGCCTCGTGGTTGTTGGAGCTGCCATGGGAATACGCCCCGATATGCGCATTGAGCAGAAAGGCCTCCCCATCCTTAATCAGGCCATAGGCATCTTTGAGATTGGCCTTGCCTTCGCGGATCGACTTGACCTCGGTTCCGCGCAGGGCCACCCCGGCCTCATACCGTTCGAGGAGGAAATAGTTGTGCGCAGCCACCCGATTCTGCGCCGCATCGCGATCGCCGGAAGCGACGGGATCGCGGGGTCTGGCCTTCGGGGGATTGGGCTTTACGAGATGGCTGGAAGTTCGGGCCATAGTGACACCGGCAATTTCTCATCGTATAACGACCGGCGGGGCGCCGAAACCATGCGCTCGCCGAACCGGAGTAATCACCTGTGTTGCATGAAGTTAAGGACGCGCCCTGGGGCTGGAGTGCGATACTATACCCGGCACAAAGCGGCGGCGTTCTCCGGGACAGTCCTCCTTCTGGAGAAAGCAGCGCCGGCCGCGGCGGCTTGTTCGATTTCCTCTCCCTGCGATGGAGCTGCATGAAGCGAAGTCTTCTGATCTGGGCGTTCCTTGCCACAATTCTGGCTGCCCTTCCGGCGGCGCACGCGCAGTCCGCGTCGCATTGGTTTAAAGACGGCCAGAAGGCCGAGACCAAAGGCGACACGCTGGCCGCCTACGAAGCCTACTACCAGGCGTACCAGAAAAAGCCCACCGATGAACGCTACAAGCTCTCCTGGGAGCGCACGCGCTTTTCCGCCGCCGCCATTCACGTGGAGAACGGCGAGAAGCTGCGCAATCAGGGCAACGACACCGGAGCCCTCACGGAGTTCCTGCGTGCCCTCGAGATCGATCCCAGCAATGAGCTGGCGGAACAGGACATCCAGGCTACACGCGAGAAGATGAACGCGCAGACTCCGGCGCCGGAGAACGCGCCGCGCACGTCGGATGAAGCTCTGGAACTGGCCGCGCCCATCGAGCTCAAGCCGATTTCCAACGAGCCGCTGACCCTGCACATGGTGGAGGACAGCCGCATCATCTACCAGGCCATCGGCAAGGCCGCGGGCATCAACGTACTGTTCGATCCGTCCTACAGTTCCAAACGCATCCAGGTGGACCTCAACAACGTCACGCTGGCCGACGCGCTGCGCATCGTGGCCACGGTATCGAACACCTTCTGGCGTCCCATCACGTCGAATACGATCTTCGTCGCGGAAAACTCGCGCGCCAAACACACGGAGCTCGATGAACAGGCCGTCGAGACCTTCTACCTGCATAACGTTGCCCAGCAAAACGACTTCACCGAAATTCAGACCGTGTTGCGGAACGTCTTCTCGCAGGGCGCGCGCATCAACGGCGTCGCCAGCGATAACGCCATCGTCATGCGCGCCACACCCGACGAACTGATGCTGGCGAAGCGGCTGATCGCCAATCTCGACAAGCCAAAGCCGGAAGTGGTGATCGATGTCGCGGTGCTGGAAGTGAGCCGCGACGTCCTGCACAACATCGGCATCCAGCTGCCGCAGACGGCGAGCATCAACTTCCAGCCTTCCAACGCCAACCTGAGCAGCAGCAGCAGTTCGAGCAGCAGCACCTCCACCAACAGCACCTCGACAACCACCAGCAGCATCACGCTGAATAACCTGGCTCACCTGAACTCGACCAACTTCGCTGTGACCATCGGCCAGGCAGCCGTGAACCTTCTCCTGACCGATACGCGCTCGCGCATCATTCAGAATCCTCAGATCCGCGCCTCCGACGGCCAGGAGGCCACCCTCAAGATCGGCGAGCGCATCCCCATCGCCACCGGTTCTTACTCGGCGCCGGGTGTAACGGGCGGAGCGGCCATCGGATACGCCCAGACCCAGTTCCAGTACATCGATGTCGGCGTCAACATGACCCTCAAGCCCACGGTCCACTACGACCACGATGTCAGCATGAAGTTCAAAGTGGAACTTTCTGCCACCAACGGAAGCTCCAACATCGAAGGCGTCAACGAGCCGATCATCACCCAGCGCGTCGTCGACCAGACCATCCGCCTGAAAGACGGAGAGCCCAACCTGCTGGGCGGCATCGTGCAGCACCAGACCACGTGGGCGATCAGCGGGACGCCAGGCCTTGCCGAGCTTCCGCTGCTCAAATACTTTTTCAGCACGCAGCAGAAAGAAACGACCGACGATGAGATCGTCTTCCTCGTCGTGCCCCATGTGGTGCGGGCTCAGCAGCTCGGCCCTGAGAATCTGCAGGAGATCGACACCGGCACCACCAATAGCATCCAGCTGCGCCCCATCGGCATGATGCAGGTGGCGCCCCAGGTGCCGCCCCCGCCCACACCGGCCCCGGCGACACCCGCGCCTGGCGCGCCGACGGTTCAGCAGAACGTGCCGCCGCCGCCGTCGGCTCCTGTCGCGGCACAGCAGGCCATGGCGAACATGCAGCAGCAGGCGAATGCCACGCCGGTGAGCTTGCAGGTCAGTCCGCCTCAGGACACAGAAAAAGTGGGCTCGACCTTCAAAATGTTTGTCGATCTCTCCGGCGGCCAGGATGTCTTCGGGGTCCCCATGGACGTCCAGTACGATCCGGCGAAGCTGACCCTCATCAATGTCGATTCCGACGATCCACAGCACCCGAACGTGCTGGGCAGGGACGGACAGGCCGTGGCCCTGGTGCATCGGGACGATGGAAAAGGCAGTGTCGCGATCGCTGCTTCGCGGCCGCCAGGTACGAAAGGCGTCAGCGGATCTTCGGGCACGCTGTGCGTGCTGACCTTCCAGGCGAAAGCTGCGGGCGATGCAACCGTCGCCGTAACCCGACCCGTGGCGCGCAACAGCCAGCAACAGCCGATACCGGCCACGGGATCCCAGGCGGTCGTGCACATCCAGTGAGCGATCGCGCAGGAATGATGTTATGCAGTTGATGCAGTTTACGCGAAGAAAGGGCAGGCAGGACCGGGAAGCCGGCCTGACGCTGGTGGAGCTGATCGTCACTGTGGCGATCCTCGGCATCCTCGCGTCGGCCGCCGTGCCCATCGCGCGTTTCCAGGTGAAGCGCGAGAAGGAGCGCATCCTGCGCTACGACCTGTGGCAGATGCGCGCCGCCATCGACGCTTACAAGGACGCGGCCGACAAGCACGCCTTCCAGACCAAGGTGGACAGCCAGAATTATCCGCCCGATCTGCAGACAATGGTGGATGGCGTCGATGTGCAGGGCAAAAAGGTGCGCTTCCTGCGTCGTATCCCGGTCGATCCCATGACCGGGAACGACGATTGGGGACTGCGCTCGATGCAGGACGACCCCGACAGCGACTCCTGGGGCGGACAAAACGTCTTCGACGTCTTCTCGAAATCCGACGGCGTCGGTCTGGACGGAACCAAATACTCGGACTGGTAATCTTTGCGGCTGACAACTCCAATTCGTAAATCGGAAGACGGCTTCACGCTGGTGGAGCTGATGGTGGTAATGCTGATCATCGGCATCCTGGCCGCGGTTGCCATTCCCAGCTTTGTTGCCGCCATCAAGAGCGCCAAAGAAGCAGCGCTCAAGGAAGACCTGCACGTGATGCGCGACGCGATCGATTCCTACACCATGGACAAGAACAAGGCGCCGCAGTCACTCGACGATCTGGTGCAGAGCGGCTACCTGAAGGAGATTCCCCAGGACCCGTTCACGCACAGCCGCGATACATGGGTGACGGCCACCGATGACACCTACGCCGACCTCGACCAGACGGAGCCCGGCGTGAACGACGTACACAGCGGCTCGCAGGAGGTTGGCTCGGACGGCCAGCCCTACTCAGGCTGGTGAGGAATCAGCCGATATATAATCTGGAGTGAAGTAGTTCCCGGAAGGGTGCGAGCCTCCCGGGAAGTCGGCTACTTCATCAGCAGCGTGAGCACAAGGACAGCCACCGCCAATACGAAGCGCCAATCCAGCGCAATCGTAATAGCGATGCGAGTCCAGGACGAATTTCTATTCATCCTTTGGACTCACCCCCTTTCATCCAAACGGCCTGCAGGTCGTTTACGCGGCCTGCAGACCGTCGGTCCGATCTTCCGGACCGATCCTGCGCCAACCGCATTCGCACTTTGAAAGAGGCACTCCCAGTTTAGGGAGTGCTGCGCGCACCGAAGGCCCTTGCGCAGGTCTGAAACAAACTCAGGTAACCTCCCGGCGCCTCATGAAAAAATGTCTGTGCGCATCATGCTTGTGCCGGAACTCACTTCCATTCACGAACAATTTCTTGCGCTGAGCCAGATTGCCCATGACCGCTTCGGCGGGGCGCTCGGGGGCAAGCTCCTGCTGGGTTCGCGACTCGACGCTGAAAGGATCGCCGCCGTGATTGGCGCCAGTATCGCTGGTGCTGCTTCCCTCTGCGTGGACGCGGATGCCGGTCGTCTGCGCGAAGGTTTGCGTGCCGGCTTCGTCGACTTCGTTGTTGCCACCCCTGATGAAGCGCTGCGCATTCTCAAAAACGAGATTCGACGTGCGCGGCCCGTTGCGGTTGGGCTCACAGCCGATCCGGAGCCATGCATCGATGCGATGCTGTCACGCGGCCTGCAACCCGATCTGCTCTGCGGAATCCTCCAGCGCCAGGCAGAGGTCCTTCTGGAGCGCGGAGCCTCCCCTCTGCCCCGGCAAACGACACCCGAACCCGGAACCGCACTCCTCGCGTGGTCTCTCACAGAAAATCCGGCAACGGCAATGAGAAGCCTCGCCGACCTCGCCTCGGCCTCGCTCGACCCGCAGCGCAACGACACCGCCGCGCGCCGTCGCTGGCTCGAGCAATCGCCGCGCTATCTCGGGCGATCGTTCGCGACCCGGCAATGTTTGCGCATGGGCAACCCGGAAATCGCCGGCTTCGTGCCGCGCGCGCGGGCTGAATTCCCTGACGCAAAAATCACCCGAGACGGTGAGCCCGCCTGACCGGAATCCGCCATTCTTCACGCATCTTTTCCGTTCCGTTCTGTGTCTGAACCGTTGTACGATCCAGCAACGGAGGTGCGCCGCATGGGGTCATCCGAGTACACAGCTTTCGATTCCCAGCCGGAATCCGTCCCGCAAACGCCTCAGGAAAAGCAGGACGAGCAACGCAAGCTGCGTCGACTGCAAATCATGGTCAACATGGTCATGTCGGTGATCGGCCAGGATATGACGCTGACCATTGACGAAGCTTCCGAGATGGTGGCGGATACCCGCCGCGCCGCCCTCGCCATGTTCCCGGGCAAAGAGCTCGCTTTCGATCTGATCTACCGGCCGCGCCTGCAGCGGCTCATGCGCGAGCGCTTTCGAATCCATTAGCCTCGGATCAGCGTCGCGCTTCTCACTTCTGTTCAAGCGCCGTCAGACGGAACGTGATCGTTCCCCAGAAAAGCCGCGCGCGCATCTGCACCGGGATGTGCTTTTCGTCGTCGGTATACCAGACCCAGATGTTGCCGCGCGCCTTCACAGTACCCGCGGCCGCAGTGGGCTGCACGCGGATCGTTGGATACGTCCCCAGCGGCACACGCACGGTCTCGCGCGCTTCAACGTGGAAGGTCACCGTGACAGTGTGCATTGCGTCGGCCACCGGAACCTGAAAGCTCTGTCCCGGCGTGAGAGTCTGCGAGGCAGGATAGAAAATCGCGGACAACAAATCGGTCACGCAGGGGTCGACCGGGGCCTCGGAATGCTTGCTGCTTCCCTTCACCAGATTCTTCTCGTCGAGCAGCGCCTTGCCCCGTGCGTAGTCGAATTTCAGATCCGTATTCACCCGGCGGTGACCTTCCTGCAACTGCTTGGCGAAGCCTGCCGAGCACCCGGTATGCCGGTTGAAGGAGGACTGAAAGCGATCGCTCACCCGATAGATCAGGTTGATCGCACCCAGCGTGTCGCCCGACGCCGAGACGCGCTCTTCATCGCCATCCTGCTCCAGGTGCATCACCGTCGTGCCGGCAGGAAAAACACGCCAGTCGACCGCGTAGGTCAGCGTTTGTTTCGCCGGATAGCTGTAATCGGTGCGGGGCGCAATCAGCGGCGGCGTGGGCTGGCCTGTCTGTGCAGAACCGAGGATCCCCAGGCTGAGAACCATCCCCGTCGCCATCAGCAGTTTTGAGAGTGGAAGCACGCGGGTCATACCGGCGTTTCCAGGCAAAAAGCGCATCCTTCGCAATCGACTCCTTATCGGCTCAGCAGAATCAGCTTCAGGATGAGGGCAGCATACATGCCGACCGCACCCAGCAGCGCGTTATATTCACGATGTTTGCGGTAAAGTGCTCCGGAAAATACCCCTTTGGCTGCGCTGGAACCCGGATTGCCAACAAGCCTGGGCAGCAGCCGGGGCACAGTCGCCGCATAGGCATCAAACTCCGGAAACACCGAGCGAAGATAGTCTTCCTCCGATCGAATCACCGGGACGTAGATCGCGATAAACAGGACGACGAGCACAGCAGCAATCCACAGGCTGCGTGCCGCGACGGCGAATCCAAAGGCGATCGTCATCGAACCGAGATACAGCGGATTGCGCGTATGCGCGTACGGACCGGTCGTCGTCAGCTCCGCATTCTTTTTGACGTAGCCAGAGGCATGGCCGCGCAACAGCAGCCCCGGCACGACCAGCGCGAGGCTGAGCAAAAGATACAACGGCGTCGGCCGCGCGAGCCACAGGAACAGCACCGCGAATACGAAGCCCAGCGGCACGCGGATACGGCGCGCAATGCGATTCCAGCTCATCGCCACGACCGCACCTCCCGCAGCAGGTCGAGTGCGGCGTCCGTCACCGCTTCCGGCGTGATGGTCAGCAAGCCCACCTCCGGCTCACTGCGGCGCGCATGATCGCGCACGCTCTCCGGATGACGCAGCACCCGGTTGGGGCAATGGAAGGGCCCGTTGCGCGCGGGATCGGTTGGTCCGTAGATGCCCACCACTGGCCGGCCGAGCGCGCTGGCCAGATGCAGCGGACCCGTGTCTCCCGCGATGGCGAGTGCTGCGCGCCGTGTGACGGCGATCAACTCGGCCATGTTGAGCACGAGCATCCGCGCAGCGCCGCCGCTGCTCGCCACGATTTCCTGGCCGAGATGCTCTTCAGCCGGACCGACGTTGATCACCAACGCGTAGCCGGCTTCTGTGAGGCGCCGGGCCACCGCACCGTAGCGATCCGCGGGCCAGCGCTTGGCCCCCCAACCCGCGCCCGGACTCAGCAGGACAAAAGGCTGCGGCAACTCTCCCGCCTTCGCCTCCGCGGCAGGATCGCGCGGCAGCAGCGGCAGGGGCAGGGGCAGATCTTCTCCAAAGATCGCGTTCGCGACTTCGAGTGACTGCTCGATGACATGCACGCCGCGTGTCGGCACCTTGTCGTCGAAAAACCATCGCGCGGGCATCTCGCGCGGCTGCGCCTCCCCGACGATGCGGTGGGTCCGCGCCCAGCGCGCGACCATCGCCGCGCGCACCGCGCCCTGCATTTCGACCACCACGTCGTACTCGACGGCGCGTAGTTCCCTGCGGACGCGCCGCATGTCGCTCCACGTCGATGGGCTCAGCGGAGACTTCGCCCAGCGCTTAGCCGGCACGATGTGGATACGGTCCACCAGCGGCATGGTAGCGGTGCGCGGCTCGCAGCCGTTCGCGCAGAACAGCCCGCGCCACTGCGGCTCGATGGCCCAGCCAATCACCCACTCCGGGTGCGCCTGGCGCAACGCGGTCACCGCGGGCATGGAATGGAGGATGTCCCCCATCGCGCCCAGACGCACGATCAGCAGACGCAGGTGCTTGGGGATGGCAGACAATTTCCTATTTTCTCACGGGGTCTGCTGCAGCTTGCCGGGCCGCTGCTGCCCGTCGAGGCCCAGAAATCCGAACAGCGCATCGACGGCCGCCGTTTCATCGTGCAGACGCACGACGAGCCTGGCCGCATGGAGCGGCGCGGCGCTCTCCAGCATGCGGCGCAGCTCAGCCGGAATCCTCACCAGGTCCTTCTCCGTGGTCAGAAAGGCCTCCGCCTCATGCTGCCGCCGCAACTCGATCAGCTCGGCTGCATCGGCCTCGTTATACGCGTGATGATCGCGCCAGGCGCGCATCGCCGCGACATGCAGGCCGGCCGATCGCGCAGCGGAGAAAAATTCATCGCCCCGCGCAATGGCGCAGAAAGCGACAACGCGGCTCACGGCGGGCACTTCCAGCCGGCGTTCCATCCACCAGATTGGTCCGTTGAAGCCGCGGCGCCGCAATTCCGGCTCGAGCTCGCGGTCCTCTTCGCGCATGACCACAATTTGTGCCCGCGACAGCGACGAAAAGCCCTCGCGCAGGCGTCCCGCGGGCAGCAGCGCATCGCTGAAGTCGTCGCGGTGCAGCGCCACGATGTCCAGATCGCGCGCGAGTTGGCGATGCTGGAATCCATCGTCGAGCAAATGAATCACCGGTTCGATCGCGGGTGTTTCAGCCAACAGACCCGCACGGTACCGGCTGGCACCGACAAACACGGGCACGCCCGCGCTTTGCGCGATCAGCAACGGCTCATCGCCAAACTCCCCGGCCGATCCGCCTGGCGCGACCCGCTCCACGGTTGTGGAACGCCGGCCGTAGCCACGCGAGAGCACATCCACGGCGATGCCCCGTTCGCGCAGCAGTTGCGCCAGACGGATGGTCAGCGGCGTCTTGCCCGAACCGCCCACCGACAGATTCCCTACACTGACGACAGGCCAGCGCAGTCGCTTCTGCGCCCGCCACCCCTTGTCGCAGGCAAGATTCTTCGCAGCCGCCGCGGCGGCATACAGCGGAACCAGCGGCGACAAGGCGCGGCTCACGCGCGAACCTCTTCGGGCGTTCGACGCCGCTGCGCCGGATCCACCTGGATCAGTTGCAGCAGGGCCTGCACGGCTCGCTCCGTCGCACCCGCCTCGCTCTCGAACACTTCCCTGCCCCGCACTCCCATGGCTACGGTTTCCGTCGAACCGGCGAGCAGTTCCACGAGCGCGCCTCGCAGCTCCGCAGGCTGCACGATCCGGACCGCATCGTGCTCGCGGAGCTTCTCCACGATGCCGCGGAAATTCTCGTAGCTCGGCCCCATCAGCACCGGCACGCCGAACTGCGCGGCCTCCAGGGGATTGTGCCCACCTGAGAGTACCAGGCTCCCGCCGACGAAGGCCACGTGCGCCAGCGAATAGACCGAGGCAAGCTCGCCGATCGAGTCGAGCAGGAACACGGTTCCAGGCTGGAGCGTCTTCGGCGACTCCACCCACTCCGATCGCCTTACGAAAGTCGCACCCCGTTTCTTCAAAAGATCAGCAACGTCGCCAAATCGCTCCGGGTGCCGCGGCGCGAGGATCGTGACGACGTTCGCGGGCAGTGCGTCGAGCAGCAATTCCTCTTCGCCGGCCAGCGTTGAGCCGCAGACCAGCACGCGCGCCCCGAGGGGAAGATGGTCCCGCAGCAATGCCGTAGCGGTTGAGGATCCCGGCGCACGCACATCGTATTTCAGATTGCCCCCCACACGAACATTGGCAGCGCCCAGAGCCGTCAGCCGTTCCGCGTCGAGTTCGCTCTGGGCAAGCACCACCGCCAGGCCGCTCAGCATCCTGCGCCATATCCAGGCCAGGCTCCTATAGCGCGGCCACGAGCGATCGGAGATACGCGCATTGATCACCGCGACAGGAATCGCCCTGCGCCGGCACTCCACCAGCATGCGCGGCCAGAATTCCGTCTCCGCCAGCACCAGCAGTCTGGGTTGCAGCGCTCGCAGCCATGCCCGCACCGCCCAACCGAAGTCGAGGGGAAAATAGAACACGCGATCCGCGCCGAACCTTTGCCGCGCCAGCGCCTGCCCGGTTCGCGTGGTTGTTGAAATCATCACGCGCCAGGCATCCTGGGCGCGTTGCCCGCCAGCATGCGCCAGGCGCGATTCCAGCTCATCGATCAAACGGCTGGCGGCGAGCACTTCTCCCACAGAAACGGCGTGAACCCAGACGACCCGACGTCCGTCTAACTTCCGGAGGCGGGTTCGCGGGACGATGCCGAGCCGTTCCGTCAGGCCTTCGCGATATTTTCCGCTGGTGGCCATGCGAAACAGCCACCACGGCGCACCGAGCACCAGCAGCATGAGCAGGGCCAGACTGTACAGAATCAACATCCGCTTACCAATCTCGACTTCCTGCGGTCATAAGGCAAGATGATAATGGTGACCATGCGCTCGCGCCCGCTGCACGTTCCCTTGCGACGATTATGGCCGTTATGTTTTCTGTTGATCGGGATCATTCCATTTTCCCGGGCAGAATCCGATCCACCCCCAGCGAAAGACGCCATGGCTTATCCGGCCGTCGACAACCACACCAAAGAGCAGGTCGCGATTGCCGCCGAGCCTTTCGATACGTCCCAGAAATGCAAAATCTTTCACGTCGACTATCTGAAGTATCGCTTTCTTCCTGTCCGCATCATCGTCACCAATAACGGGGATAATCCAATTTCGTTGCGCGACGCGCGTATTTTCTTTGTGAGCGCAAATGGCGAGCGCATTCCGGCCGCCGAACCGGAAGATGTTGAACGCCGCGTGAAGCCGAAGGACAGCCACGGGATCGCTATCCCGGTCGGACCCATCAAGGTTCACACCAAGCCGAGCGCCTCCGATGACAAGATCGAGGCCGACTTCGATCATTTTGAGTATGCAGCTCTCGCCGTCGAGCCGCACACCACCCGTGCCGGCTTTCTCTTTTACGACATGCAGGGCCTGGGCGACACGCCGCTCCACGGAGGCAAGCTGATCCTGCGCGAGCTGCGCGACTCCAGCGGCAACGAGCTTTTCTATTTCGAGATTCCGTTCGACAAATACCTTCAGGCGCAACGGTGAGATTCATGTTGATCGCTCTCGACGCTACTATAGCAACCATGCAGCTGCGGCCCGCGCGCATGGAGGACATCCCTGCCATCGTCGATCTGGAGCGCACCCCGGAGTATCGCTCCTTCGTCGGCAACTGGTCAGTGGAAGAGCATCACGAGAAGATGGCGGGGTCGGACTGCCGCTACCTGATCGCGGAGCCCGAATCGGGCGAGATTGCCGGTTTCGCCATTCTGCGCGGACTGGCCTCTTCGCGCCGCTCGATTCGCCTGCAGCGCGTTGTTGTGGCGGAGCCGCAGCAGGGGGTGGGCCGTTTCATGCTGGCCGGCATTCTGGACTATGTGTTTCGCGAACTGCAGGCGCACCGTCTGTGGCTCGACGTTTTCGAGACCAACCTGCGCGCGCTGCACGTGTACGAGAGTGTCGGCTTTCGCCGCGAAGGTATCCTGCGCGAAGCCATCTTTCGCGACGGGGAATATCACACGCAAATTCTTATGTCGATGCTCGATCGCGAGTACGAAGCGCTGCAGCGCGCCCAGCCTGGAAATCGAAGGGTAGCGCCGCGGGATCTACGCGGAGCAATCGTGGACTAAGGCAGTTGCGGCGGGCCGATCACCGGCGTCTTCACCGGCGTTGCCACTCCGAGAAGCTGCGTGACCGTGTACACCTGGACCGTCTTGGTTCCCTGCTGGACGTTCGTCGCTCCCTGGTTGGACACCCAGACATTTCCGCTGGCGTCGACGGCGACAGAGAACGGCGCAACCAGCGAAGCATCCAAACCGAATCCGGTGCCTGGGGACAGGGGCGCGCCCGGCTGTGCCGCACTGGCGCCTGCGAGCTCGCGGATCGAAGAGCCGCGGTAGTTAGCGACCCACACGTTTCCAGCCCCGTCGACGGCGATGCCGTTGGGATGCTTGATGCCGCCGGCCGTGTACGGTGTGCCAACCAGCGTGGCGGAACCATCGCTGTGCAGCGCCAGTTCGCTGATGGAATCGGAGTAGTAGTTCGAGGTCCAGAGGTGACCGGTGGCGGTGTTGGCGGCGTCCGCAACCGCATCGGAGGCGATGCCGGAGGGGGCGTCCCCGCCACACGGGAACGTGTTCACCAGGCTGCCATCGGCGGAGATCGAGGTGACCGAGCCGGTCTGGGCCGCCTGATTTACGAACCACGCATTGTGGTTCGCATCCACAGCGACGGCCACCGGGCCTTCGAGTTGGGCAGAGCCGAATCCTGTGCTGCCGGAGATGGGCGTGCCGGCCATCGCATACTTTGTTGCCGTCGAGTCGCCGTAATCGGCAATCCACACGCTGCCATCGGTGTCAGCCGCGGCCGCAATGGGGAAGAAGATGCCGCCGCCGTAGTAGCCGCTGGCGCCGGAAACTGGCTGGCCTGACGAATTCAGCACCGTCACAGCTCCGTTATTGCCGTTCACTCCGGAACTCTGCTCGTCGGTGACCCACACATTGCCGTCCTGATTCACAGCGAGTCCGTAGCTCTCACTCAGGCCGCCTCCGGTAAAACCGGCGTCTGGAGAGACAGGGGTTCCGTTGCTGGAAAGCTCGGTCACAGCGCTGAAGTAGTCCGCCACCCACAGATTCCCTGCAGCATCCAGCCCGATGGAGCCGGGTGTGTTCAGGCCGCCGCTTTGCGTGAACGTGATCGCCAGCGTCCAGTCCGGTGGGGCAGCCGCGACGATCGGTTGAAACGGAGCCGACGCACTCGCCAGAGCGAACAGGCCGGCGGGATCGGCGTTCGGATTGCGAGCCAGATCGAGAGCCGCGTCCAGGGTGTTGCTCGGAGCGGAGCCACCAGCCGGCGTCGCAGCTGCAAACAGCGTGCTGCAGGCGCTGGCGCTGGTCTGGTCCACGCAGGCGGAAAGAATGTCGGCCAGTGTATTGATCTTCGCTGCCGGAATGGTCGCGTTCGAGGGTGCCGATTTTCCCGGCGCGGCTCCCGTGGTGGGATCCACCAGGCTGCTGACATTCGCAAAGGCGTTCGCGAGACCCTTCGCGTTGCCGGAACTGGTTCCAATCACGCCGCCCGGCTTGAGAAAAGGCGTCAGAGCCCACGCCGCGGCGACCGTGGTGACCTCGTTGACGACCGCACTCGATGAATTGAGACTGCCACATTGCCCCAGCACCGCCATCATGCCGATGGCGGCATTGCTCGACGCGGAGCCGATGTGGCCGCCAAGAGCCGTGATGTAGGCCAGGGCGCCGCTCGACGGGCAGGTGACGTCACCCTGAATAATGAACGCCCCGCTCTGATCGGTGAAGGCCGCCGGGCCGAGAGTGGTGGCTCCTGCGCCGTACCCGCTCGATCCCGCGACATAAATCT
>VFSW01004230.1_pt1 | contig 21414 bp, 14 predicted proteins | sample 5358111 | NCBI WGS metagenome assembly VFSW01 (sample SAMN11554181, study PRJNA540505) | mine drainage metagenome | isolation source: sediment from site ElyBrook_90M | place: USA: Ely Copper Mine, Vershire, VT | collected 2017
GGCATGATCCCGCTTCTAAAGCAGTGGCAGAGCCACTACGGTGCTGCGCACCGGAGGAATGTTGACACTCCATCCCTAGTAGGGAGCTGCTGAGTTTCCCAAGAAACTCAGGAGTTACTCACTGAATTCATTCGAGATAGCGCGGATCGGAAACTTATGAGTTTCCGACCGCCAGACAGAAATGGTGGTCGCTATGACCTTGCTTTCAACGGGATTCCCGCAGTCGCACCGAAAGGTCAGAGGGCGAGAAAAACGCAACATGACGCTCAACACCAAGCTTACAGAACTGGAGTTCGCGGAAGTTGAACGGTTCTGCGAATCGCGCAACGTGGCCTTCGGCGAGTGGGTGCGCGACGTGGTCTTACGTGAGGTGCGCGGTACGGAAGACCCGCCTGGGGCTGTGCCGCTACTCGGTGAGGTTACAGGACTCCGGCTGCTCTTGATTAACGCGCTGGAGCCGCTATTACGCGGAGAAAAGATGACGCCGGAGCAGTTCAAAGAAATGCTCCGGTACGTAAAAGCCAACAAGCGCAAAGCGGCGTCGGACATACTCGCCAGCTATGCGGAAGGGACAACGGAACAGCCATGACCGACACGCAATGGGGGCGCAAAGAGACCATCGTTCGCCCGCCTCACTATCCCGTCTACAGCTCCGGAGCCGTCTTCGTCTCGCTCGTTGTTGCCGGCCTCTGCATCTATCTCCACCTCGCTTTTGCTGTGACGCCGCTACAACGCTATTACCTCACCTGCTATGCCGAAACGGGCGTCCTTGGCACGATGCGGCAGAGCAGCGAGTACCAACTCGTCACGGTCGCCGACCGCCAACATCATGCCCGGCCCGTCACCGAGGCCGACGTGCAGCCAGGCTCTACGCCACAGCCGATCGGCAGACCGATTCCATTCGCCGTCCGCAAAGATGTCCAACGGCTGAAAGAAATGAAGTATGGACGCTTGCTGAAAGGCCCGGTCTTGGTCTCACCGAAGGCATTCAATCGGGCCATCCAAGGCGATGGGGTGGGGTTCAAAACCACCGAATCGAAAGACCTCATGCGTATCCCCCATCGTGCCGAAGGCCAGCACATTGAGCTGATGGGCGATACAGGAACAGGCAAAACGAGGCTCATCATGCAGCTCCTGGTGCAGATCAGAGAAAGGGGGCATTCAGCCATCGTCTACGACCCCGCCTGCGAGTTCGTGCAAAGGTTTTATGACCCGAGTAAAGACATCATCCTAAATCCTCTCGATGCCCGTTGCCCCTATTGGGGACCCTCTGAGGAACTGCGTCGCCGCGCCGAGGCTAAGGCCATCGCAGCCTCTCTGTACCAGCCCACAACTGACAAGAAAGGCGAGTTTTTCACGGAGACGCCGCAGAAAATCTTTGCTCATCTGCTGGCGTTCAAGCCGAGTCCGCAAGAGTTGGTTGAGTGGATGGCGAACCCCGACGAAATCGATCGCCGCGTCCAGAATACGGAGATGGCGATGATGATTGCGAAGGGGGCGCAGCAACAACGCAACGGTGTCCGCGCCTCGCTTGGTTTGATTGCGGACAGCTTGCGAATGCTACCCAAAGCGGAGACGGCGCACAGCAGTTGGAGCGCCACCGACTGGGCGGAACATCGTGAGGGATGGATCTTCCTTACGTCCAAACCGAGCGAGCGTGAGGCATTGCGGCCGCTGCACAGCTTGTGGATCGACTTGCTTGTATTACGTCTTCTGAACGAACCGAAGGAGAGCCAGCATCCGGTCTGGTTTGTCCTGGACGAGTTAGCAAGTCTGCAACGTCTGCCGCAGCTCCACACCGCGATTACGGAGAACCGGAAATCGAAGAATCCGCTCGTGCTTGGCTTCCAAGGCAAAGCACAACTCGAAATGATTTACGGGCACCTGGCCGAGGTCATGCTATCGCAACCGACCACGAAGATCTTTCTGCGTACCACGGAGCCGAAGGCTGCCGAATGGGTATCCAATGCCATCGGAAAAATTGAAATCGAGAGACTGCGCGAAACCCACTCCACCGGGCTACGTGCGGGCAACAATTTCAGCGTGGAACGGCAGGTCGAACCGCTAGTGCTGGACTCGGAGATTTCCGGTCTCCCCGATAGACACGCTTTCTTGAAGCTGGGCAATCACGTTGCACGCTTCGCCTTCGACTATTGGAATATCCCCGCTACCCAGCCTGCTTTCGTCCCACGCCCGCTGGAGGATGATGACCTCACATTCGAGCCGAAGAGCCTCCCCAAGAAGGCGCAGAAATCTGTAACTGTGACGGCTGCCGCGGTTTCCGATGCCGGCGAAGATGAGCCAATAGAAACCGGATTCTCGTTGGGTGACTGACTATGCTGACCATTTCCAAACCGCTTTCCGCAACGCAGGCGCAGACGTACCACGCCAAGGAGTTCACGTCTGCCGAACAGAATTATTGGAAGCAGGACGACCGGACTTTGGGCGAGTGGCATGGCAAGCTGGCTGAAAAGTTCGATCTCGCAGGAGCCGTGAGCGAGGAACACTTTGCGCGGCTCGCGGACGGCCAAAACCCTCATACCGCCGAGCAGCTTGTACGTAACCGCATCGTCCAGGAGGACGAAGGCGCTGATGGGAAGACAATTGCGCCAGTAGAACATCGTGCCGGTGGGGACGCCACATTCTCCGCGCCCAAGTCGGTTTCACTCACCGCACTCGTCGGTGGGGATGACCGGGTGAGGGACGCGCACCGGGGAGCGGTGAACGTCGCTTTGAGCGAGCTGGAGCGATACACGCAAGCCCGCATCGGCGGCAACCACGCCGCCGAAACCACCGGCGAGTTCATCGCCGCGAAGTTCGAGCATGACACCGCGCGACCCGTGGACGGCTACGCCGCGCCGCAGCTCCACACCCACGCCGTCATCTTCAATGTCGCCGTGCGCGACAACGGACAGACGCGGGCCTTGCAGGAACGTGGCCTGTTCGAGTCACAACAGTTTGCCACTGCCGTCTATCAATCGGAACTGACCTATCGCCTCCGCAATCTCGGCTACGAGATTGAGCCGGGACGCAGTGGCGCACCGGAGATCAAAGGCTATTCCCAGGAGTACCTTGACGCCTCCAGCCCCCGCAGCCAGCAGATACGCGAGCATCTGGAAAAGACCGGCTATCAGGGGCCGGACGCCGCGCAGATCGCCGCGCACTCCACCCGCGACCGCAAGGAAATTCACTCGCCCGCCGAGGTGCTGGCCGCTCATCGGCAGATCGCCGCTGAGTTCGGCAACCAGGCCGACAAAGTTGTGACGGACGCACGGAGGCGTGGTCAGGAATATGCGCCCGAGCATGACCGGGAGAGTGCGCAGCAGGTGGCACGGCAGGCTGTCAACTATGCCCGCGACCGCAGCTTTGAGCGTGAGGCCGTCACCGACGAACGCGAGCTTTACCGCGATGCTTTGCGACGCGGTATGAGTGAAACAACGTACTCGGAAGTTCGCGCCGGGTTTGAGGCTCGTATTGCCGCATGTGAGTTCCAGCTTGTGCCCGGACAGAAGCACGACTCAGGCCGGAGCTTCACGACCGCCGAAACGATCCGCGCCGAGAAAGAAGTCCTCCGGCGGATGCAACAGGGACAGGGTCGCGCCGAGCAGATCATGTCCATACAAGCCGCCGTCGCCCATACCGAAAAACAGCAGCACCTCAATGCTGGACAGCGGTCTGCCGCCGAGGAGCTTCTGACCTCACGCGATGTCGTGCAAGGGCTGGAGGGACGGGCTGGTGTCGGAAAAACGACCCTTTTGAAATCGGTTCGTGAAGCAGCCGAAAAGCGCGGCTATGTCGTCGAAGGCTTCGCCCCGACATCCCGCGCCGCCAACCAGCTCCGCGACGCCGGTATCTCTGCCGACACCCTACAGGGTTTCCTCGTCCGTCGCGGCCAGCCGAACCCCGACCGTCATCTTTACATGCTTGATGAATCCAGTCTTGCGAGCACGAAACAGGTCCGTGACTTCCTCGCCAAACTCGAATCCAGCGACCGCGTATTGCTCATCGGAGACACCCGCCAGCACCAGGGGGTCGAAGCGGGCAAGCCTTTCGAGCAGTTGGTCAATGCCGGGATGAAGACCACCCAGCTTGACCAGATCGTGCGTCAACGAGCAGCCCCGGAACTGCTTAAAGCGGTCGAGCATCTGTCGCGCGGCGAAGTCGCAGAGGGCGTCGCCCTGTTGGAACAACAGGGGCGCGTTACGGAGATTGCCGACGCACAGCAGCGTATCACGGCGATTGCACGAAGCTACGCCGCCAACCCGGACAACACCATCGTCGTCTCCCCCGACAACGCCTCGCGCCGTCAGATCAACCAGGCCGTCCGTTCCGAATTGCAGGCCCTTGGCGCAGTCGCCGCAGAAGATTATGCGATGCGTGTGCTCGCGCCGCGTTCCGATATGACCGGAGCCGACCGTACCTGGGCCGCTCGCTATGCCGTGAATGACGTACTCCACTATCCGCGCGGCAGTCAGGACATAGGCATTGAGAAGCAAAGCTATACAAAGGTCATTGCTACCCAACCCAAAGACAACGTGTTGACCGTTCAGAAAGAGGACGGAACAACGGCCACCTACAACCCTGCGCGGTTATACGGCGTGACCGTCTACCGCGAGCTGGAACGGGAGTTTGCTGTTGGCGATCGTTTGAGCTTCACCGCGCCGTCCAAAGAGCTGGGCGTTGCCAACCGCGACCTTGGCACCGTTCAACGCATCGACAAAGACGGCCAGCTCTCCGTAAAGATGGACAACGGCAAAGCCTTCAGCTTCGATGCCAACCAGATGCGACACTTCGATCATGGCTACGCTGTCACCAGTCATAGCTCTCAAGGACTCACGGCAGAGCGCGTCATGGTAAATCTCGATAGCCATATCCACGCAGACCTGATTAATAAGCGATTTGCATACGTCGCCGTATCGCGAGGATCGCACGATGCACACATCTACACGGATAACGCCTCCTCCCTCGTGAGCAAACTGTCACACGACGTAGTGAAGTCATCCGCACTCCAAGTAGGACAGCAATTTCCCACCGACCAAAGTGCAGGTTTCCAAATGTAGAGCCTTGTTCGCGATCATGAGGTCAAACTGCGTGGCATGGAAGTCTCAATATGTCGCTTGCACTGCACACCTGCTGAAAGGCGCAGAGACGACAGCATAGGAACTCATCCACCGGCGCAATTTCGCAAAACACGTCATTGTTTCGACCACTTCGGCGGCCACAACGCTGTAAATTTTCGCCTCCGATCAATACGTGCTTTGCCCCAGCAACATCTTCGTGGCAGCAATGATGAGCTGTTCCATTCGTGAAGAATGCGCGAGGTCCCTTCACAGAAGGGTTCACCAGTGGGGCTTCGAGGGCTTGGCACTGCTGTTCTTTGGCATTGCCGAAATCGTGAAACGGGCAGATGGTCTCTTCCGGGGCAGAAAGCAGAAAGTGCGTCGCCTGGCCCGTCACGACCCAGAAGTCACCGCCGGCGCCTGGGAGCTCTTCCAGCCCGTGCATTCCGTCAAACGCCTCATCGGCATAGTGATTTGCTAGTGTTGTGGGTTGCAAAGTGCGGCCTAATATCTGTTGCACTCTTTCGAGGAGTCGTGCTGCATCTCCGCGCACATCTTCCAAGTGCTCAGCGAGGCGCTCGTGCCGATAAGGAAAGAAACGAATCGTATCCGTGTTGATGATTCCGGGCGCCACTTTAATCCAAGACCCACTATCGGAACGCAAGATTATCGCTGCCATCACTGAGATTGTAGGTACTAGATGGCCGACCGTCCGCGACGTTGTGTAGAGCAGCCGAAGTCCGTGCATGAGACTTATCACCCGATCGGCATCGATCATCCCTCGGATCGCGCCCGGAGGAATCTCTCCCCCCTTCCTTGAAACCTGGTGCTGATCGAGGAGTTCGAAGACGCGGTCGTAGCGCTCGATGATCTCATCTGAACTCGAGAAGATATGGATGAATTTGGGGTTTTGCTGTTCGCCGTCGGCGAAGGCGTCGTCAGGGCGTTCGAAAACCACAAGCCAATTTCCATCGGTAATTGCCGCACGCACCGGGAAGCGGCCCGTACGAAGCGCCACTGAACGGACATAGTCTTTGAGCGACGGCAACCATTCGCGCCATGAAGCCAACGCTGTATCCGGCTGCGCGAGCCACTTCGCCATAAGGGCTGACGCTGTTTCCATTGATCCGTTGGCTGACATGGGGAATTCTGTTGGGCGTTTGGCCTCAAGTACGAGCAGCGGCTCATCAACGGCATGTTCATAGCCGAGATAATCCATGAACCGGCGGGCACCCGTCGCAGGGTCCACTTGGGCCTCCGGAATCATATTCTCGATTTCATCTGAAGCAGAGGGAACGATTATCCATCGAAGCGCAGCCAGCATTCCGTCGATCACATAAGTCCGAACGTGATCTTCCAACACGTCCTCCAGCATCGGGTTTTTTTGACGAGCGGGAGCTGCGTATTTCGTCCGTAATTGCGCTATCTGTGGTTCAAAGCGCTCGCGGTACGTCCCCGCTATCTTTCGGTAGGCAGTCCGAAAGTCGTTAGCACCGAGGCCTCTTCCGTTGCTCACCGAAAGATCTCTTCCAGCCGATAGCTGAGACGTCGAGCGGAAGGCCAACCGGCTTCGACAAAGGTTTCCAGGATGTCGATCAGTTCCTCTCTACTTTGAAGATCTTTTTGCAGTTCCATTCGATGTTCTGCAATGTAGTTCTCCGTGACTTTTACCAATAGATCGACTGCCATCGATTCATATTGGTAGCCCCACGACTTCGCTGACCGCACCACAGCTGCAATGGCATGGAAAACTTCGATCGGTTGAAACGGAATGAAGGTCTCCAGCGTTTCGATGAGATGGTGTGCGGCAGATGGAATCGCTACATCGGAAAGTAGCCGGATCGCGGTCTGCGAATCCGCCCAAAACTGACGCCGTGAATCTTCTGCCAGCTTCTTCGAGGTGTCGTCTGAAGAGTTGGTACCGTCATAAGCGCCCGATGAGAAATAGATTTGGTTGCTGATGTGGTCGACCAGCCGAGCGAGCTCTTGAAAACTCTCTTCCCATCCGGCATCGCGATCCTCGACGCGGATATCTTCAATCATGTGATTCATTCGAGCCGTAACCGACCTAATAATCAACTCCACTACGCCGAAAGCCCGCTTGCGAATATCAGCATCACTTGCCTTGGGGACGTCAGAGGAGAAAGAGAGGGTTTCACGTATATCTCTGAGGCAATCATTGGCGTAGCCGGGACGAAAGGAATCCCCCTCCAGGCGCGGCCGTATCAGTGCGAAGGCTTCATCATCTCCCTGCCAGATATATAGACCAGTCGCTATTCGATGCCCCCACTCGAAGGCCTCTCCACCATCGTTGGCTAAGTCGGTACGGCTCAACAGTTGGCGCACCAGCTCTATGACCTCGGCCCTATATCGACCAGCCAACGGGCTGATCACGCTGTAAAGAGCCCCCGACAGGACGCCGGTGCGAGGCTCTTTCTTGATCAGTGTCGTGAGAATTGACCAGAGAGCGTCTATGTCTTTGTCGTAAAGTGGCAAAAGGCGTGTGACGACCTGGAAGCGGACGGCCGGCACAGGATCGACAATGGCCCGGCGTACCTTCTCCAGCAAGGCATCATCGACACAGGATCGGTGTGACAGCAAACTGCCGACTCCCGCGGAGGCTTCGATACGTTGAACCGGCGCTCCCCATCCGCTGGGACCCTTATCCCACTGAGAGTCATACTCCGGCTGGTACTCAGGCTCCGGGCTATCTAAACCACGAAACAGAATCTCTCGAACTTTTTGACCGAGCCCAACTGAACAGTCCAGGGCATTCATTTTGGCTGCGGCGGCGCATGCAGCTAGAAGCTGAGCCTCCGCAGAACTCGCAACGTCCTTGTGGACGCCTTCCAGACCGGACGAAAGAATTCGTTCGACTTCATCGACAGCCGTCTCGATTCCCAATACATCCGGTTCGCTCGGTATCTCATTGGTGAATCTGCTCGCAAATGTCCATAGTCGATCGGCCTTTTCCCTTAATTCCGCATTAGGCTTCTCGTCGATGGGAATACCGCTTTCACGCAATCTGTCTTCAATGGAATATGGAGAAACGCTTCCGCCATGCGAGACATAAGGAGGTCTGTTCGCAGGGGGACCACCGAACTCCGACATCTCGTTTACTCGACGAAGGGATTCCGGTAAGACGAGTTGGTCGACAGGGATGCAGCCAAGCAGCTTGTCGCGAGTCCTCGCCATGATTTCCTGCCGCTCTCCGACTTCTCCTTCGGTCAGACCCAGAATTGCTGACTCTATATCTCTACGGCGGCTATCGTCGAGACCGGCATAATTCGTTCGAAGAGCATCGCCAATCAACGAAGAGAGGTCATAGGACCACAATGCTGTTGAGCTGGAAAGGAGTGGATATACAGTCTCAGCAAGAACAGGCCCCGTGTTTTTTGCGACTTTGAGAATCTTTCGCAGAAAATATGCGTATTTAGCGTCCTGCAGAAACTCTTCAGCTGTTTGCCTAGTCAAGTCGATCCACGAAGGGGATTTTGCCAACTCTTCGAGCTTCCGAAAGTACGCGTCCGCAATATTGAGCGCTTCGCCCCGCACCCCGGAACTATCCCAGATCGCTGAATAATCAGCCAGGACCCTACGCTCCACCCCGTCGATCACGTAAGAAATTGCGTTTTCTGTTGTTCGTGGATTGTGCTCCGACTCAATGAAGTTGTTAGCTGCCGCCAAAATGATGGGCTTACACAATTCGAAATGCTCTTCGAGGAATCGGGAGAAGTGTTGAGCCAACTGCCAGTGAGCCTGATGGTAATCCTGACGACGAGTAGACGTCATCGCCAGGATACGACTACCACCCATGGACGTTTTCTCTTCTGATCGTTCGTTATACCCGAAGAATGCGATGAAAATGTCTGCGGCGAGTTGTGGATCGGCGCCAAACAGTGGGGGCAATTTTCGTGCAAGCCAATGTCCCTGCTGTGCCCCGTGCTGATGGACATTCTCTGGTGTAATCAGCCTTCTCAACGCTTCTCCCGACGCGCTTGGATCGATTGAAAATAGGTCCATTACGTTCGAGATGCAGCGTCCGACCACCCAGCCCTCGCGTCGTTCCCCTGACGCGAATCGGTTTAGAAGATAGACAGCCGCCTGGTTCAGGGCCCGTCTGCCATCTCGGGTATTTGGCGCTCCACTCTGAGCGCGTTCTAAGATGTGGTCGATCAACGATTGGCATACGGCTGCTATCCGAAAAGAAGGATTCGTCTGCGTAACCCGTAAACAAAACTTCGACCACAGTTCAAGTCCAGATGTCGTCACGCCGGCCAGTACGGCCCCCACAACGTGAACGACCCACTGTTCTGATATCGCTTTCTCCTTCGGGTCCGTCGAGATCAGCGACTTTACTAACGGCGCGAGGTCGTCTTCAGACTTCGCCAGCTCTGGAATGACTGCGGGGCCAATAATTTTTGCGATCGCTGGCACGCTCTGGTCCGCGCTAAACAAAAGCAAATCCGTCCAGAAAGTCTCGCGCTGTCGAAGCCACGCCTCTTTGAAAAATAGATCGATGCTGGGTCTCAGAAAAAGAGAAAGATCGCGCTCGCGAGAAATTGTTTGCAGGAATCGTTCGAAGTCGGAACCTAGCACCAGTCGGCTAACGGCGTAGTCGAACAACAAGTGATGAGAGAAACCTATGATGTTTCGCCCATGAAGGTTTGCTACTTGTTCGACGATGACGTTGTCTGAACAGAGAGAAGAAAATTGTGGTTCCTTCGTAGTGCTCAGAATGTGGGCCTTAGCCACGGTTAGTTTGCGCTCACCAACGAGCGCCGTCACGATCTCGGTAAGGACCGCCTCTCTGACGTTTCCTTGCGCACCAGACCGGATCACGCGGCTCAACCAGTATTTTTCGAGCAATCCGACCTGAGTATCGATGCCCCCGAAATCCGTTCTTTCTTCGTTTTCTGACAGCATGTCGGAGACAAGCCTGAGATTGAACGGGATGTCCAGCAATTCAAGAAGTGAGCGAGTTGCGGTGCTGAAAACGGCATCCAGCTCTGGTGACTGAGCACGAATCTCAGCGAGTTCTTCCGGGGAGAAGCGGGAAACCTTGACGTGACGAACCAAAAAACTGTCGTCTTGAAATTGTTTTAATCGGGGCTCTCCGAACTCGTGACGAAAGATCCGCTGCAGGTCTTGGCTGTAGCGAAGATCGAATACTCGAATTGAGGCGACAACACGCCACCTGCTTCCGGGAGTGGTCGCAACTCGGCTGATGAGCTCGCGGAGCACTTGTAACGCGCCCGAACCACGCGCAGCGTCCAGCGCGTCGATAAACAACCAGCCCGTCCCATTCCCACTCCAGTTCTCGAGCACTTCCGCGAGCTCATAACGAAGGCCAAGTTCTGCTCTCAACGAGTCATCGAGTCTATCCGCAGCCAAGAAAACCACATCCTGATTCTCACGCTGAAGGAGAGACGCCAGCTCATGCAGCACTCCTGACTTGCCTGCACCCGGATCTCCGATCACCACCAGCGACTGTTTCTCAGCTTCCTGGCGCAGATATTTGGTAACCGGCCTCTCGATCCTGATTTCCCGTTGATCGATCACAAGTGTCGCGAGGTGATCCAGCGAGTCCAAGGTGAGTCGGGTGTACTTGCGCAGTGCGTTGATGTCATTGCGGTAGCTAGGCGTTGAAGCCAAAGCAAAATTAGCCGAACGTAATTCACGGCGCAGCTCCTCACGGCTTATGAACATCCTCGACTCGCTTGCGCGTCCCATCATCTGTGTCAACGCGGCCCAACATTGCGCCGCGTCGTCCGTCGCGGCCAGCACCGTTTGCTTCAAGAAATGCTCCGCGTTCTGTTCTCCGGTTTCGCCAGCATTTTCATCCAGCACGGCGATCCTAAACAACGACAGCAATTCCGCGACCTGGCCATCCTGAACCTGCTCACCGAGCAGTGCTTTCCACGCGTCATTGAGAACGGCGAGGAAACTTTCAAAGGCTTCTTTCTCCGCCTCGTTTTGTGGAATTCCAGCAAGATTTTCCGGTCGTGATTCTGGATTGATGCGCGATAAGCAAGCTGATAAATGATGCGTAAGCCGAACCGGCGTATCACTGGATGTGACGAGTAGCAGACGGTCTCGTCCTCCGTCCAAGCGCCTCCTCCAAGGAAATTTGCCTCCAGAGGTTCCTTGTAGTGAAGCAAGATATTGCTCGATCAGATGAGAAACCACGGGCTTCATCCTGGCAGGCCCGAATTCCAGCGATCGCTTAACTTCGACAAATGCGAGGCTTTCGTCCTCGAAGGTCAAGAGAATATCTGCCAAAGGCTCGCCAGTCTCGCAGCGAACGGACTTCAAAGGAGATGTCGATACTTCAGGGAGCGGGACGCGTTCAGAGAGGCAGCATGCCGCGAAATAGGCCGCGACTCGGTTCTGGTAGTTGATCCCGCGCTGTGTCGCATAACCTCCAGCGGGCTTCGATTTGTCGTGATTCTCGACCACTTTGGCTCCGTTCTTTCACCAGCCCCGAGACCAGACCGACATCAGGTGCAGAATGATGCCGCAATTCGGCAACCTGCGATTCGTAAAACCCGCCGAGCGACTCCTAATGTGAAAAGTCCATTCTATGGTCTTTTCGCTATCGCCTCTACTGAAGATGGACGGCCACTTCCGAACGGATTGAGACCAAACTCCAAGTCAGTGTCGTTGTACCCCTGTGATCCGGCCGGTTCGTTGCTGATACTCAAAAGAGTCGATCAGAAAATCCGTCAATGTCTTTGCGGAATTCACAGCGAGTTTCGCGTGATGGCGTTCAGGCTTGTACGTCCGTACATGGGCGTCCCCCATCTTGTTCCTCAAAGGTGCCAGTCCGGAAACGACCCCAGTCAAGCCTCGCAGTACGGCCTTTAGGCTGTCGCTCAAGGTTCCCTTCTCGGGGTCGAGGTTCAACAGCTTCTGCACCCGCTTGTAAAGCTTCTGGAGATCACCGTCATAGTCCAGTCGTCCTGCATCAAGCTGCCCCTCTATCTCGAAGAGAACCGCTTCGAGCAAGGAGCGGGCATTCGTGATCGCGCCGTCGTAATCACCGCCCGCAAGCTTACTGTCGCATTTCTCGCTCTGTTCCAGAATGAAAGCCTGTGACAGCGGGTCGACCGTTGGAAGTTTTGACACCGCCTTCACCGCGCTTCCATCGGAGAGCTGCAATTGGGCTCGGTTCGAGACGAGACCAACCTGGTATCCATCGAGAGCCAGATACCGATTCACGTATTCGATTGTCTTGTTCACGTCGAAGTTGGAATCGAAAAAATGCACAGGCGCAAGTGCCGTCTCGACGATGCTTTGCATCTGCACTGTATCGTTGAAGGATTGCAGCTTCTCCAAGGTGTAGGCTGGCCGCGACGGGAAGCCGCTCCCGTATGTGTCATCGCTCCCGAACTCCCGGAAGAACTGCACAAGTTTAGGCCCGCTCTGGTAAGGGGCGACCGCAACATCCTGATGGGGTAGCTTGTCGCCAGTGAGTACCTTTTCGAGGGCCGACAGCGTTCGCTCTTTCAGTTTGATCTTCTTCATATTCCATCACCGTAGGTGCTATGCCATCCATTGAAGCAGCGAAAACCAGCATTGACCAGAGTCACCCTCTGGCCTACAGATAACTTGTTATTTGCCGGTGCCGTGGGGACAGGGACTCGTTTTCACTTGTTACGTTTTCGCCGTTGCTTCGAGGGCACGCTTTGGTTCGTTTGGGATCCAGCAATGTCCCATCCGAGCTCATGCTTATCGACGATCTCCCGGATCTCCGCCTCAAATGTTCTTTCGGTGTCGCGATACAACTCAAGAAATTCCTCTCTGGTTCCCACCCGCTTCGGTCCAAGTGGCTGAAGGACGTGGCAAAACTGAAGGAATTGGAGCACCACGTTGCGGGTGAATTCCATTGCCTCGGCGGACGATTCCTTCGTCGCCGCATTCAGTGAATCAATGTTGCCGTGCACCGTATCGCCTCGCCGCTGATATAGCCGTTTGGCGATCGGAGCCCAATGGCTCATCGGTTGATTTTGGCGTTGCGCCAGAAGCGCACCACGAATGATGAAAGTTGCAGTCGCTTTCCTCGGAGCCGCTAGCAGAAGGCATTCGATTGCCGTCGTGCATTTGACCAATTTCGTCTCGACGTTCATCTCTCGAACCGCGTCCGAATACCACATGACGGCTCGCTGGGCGATCTGGAAGGCAAACGAGAGCGAGCGTCCGGTAAGGGCCTGACCGATGAGATGCTCCAAGACCTTGAGCACATCCTTGGCCTTCGATTCGATATGCTCTCGCCATCCTTCCTGAACCTTCGGCGCCCCAAACCTCCAAGAAGAGGAGGGGCGGAGCTTTCCTGTACGCCCTACACTCGACAGCTTATTTTGCTGATACGGTACCGCTGGATCGTCCTTCAGGCGAAGCCGCGCTCCGTCGGCTTTAGGGAGCAGCAGGGTCATGCCACACAAGGCCAAACGCAGCGCCACCTCAGCACGCGCCTCAGAAATAGCGCTTGCACATCGCGGAACTGTGACGACCGCGATCCATTCCACGCCTTCGGCCAACTGATCGAAGGCTTCTGTGGGTTCCTTGAGCTTCTTTCCATCGGCGCGGTCCCAGCACCACTGCAGACCGGGTGCGGCGTTACTCCGCGCCTGATTGCTGAGTCGGGTCCTTGCAAGCTCGAAGCGCTGCATCGATTCGATCACGCCAGTGCGGACAATACTCTTTCGGGAAAACTCGATTGGTCCGAAGCGATAGGCATCTTCATTCCCAATCTGGAGGGCCACGCAGGGTATGTAGTGTGTATAGCTACGATGACGACGCGACGCGTATGCAATCGTGTCTTTGACCCAATGCTCTACATAGTTTTCGAGCGGTGTCTCCAGATCCTTCAGAACATATGACAAAAACGTCTCGCGAAGGTGCTCCGAGATTTTCTGCGCATCGAAGTCCTCGGGAGCAGATTCATTTGAAAGTGCTATAGCTGCAACCTCTCGAAAGACTCCTAATGCCTTCGTCCCGCAGCTATACTCCCGTCCCGTCTCTTCATGTTTGATCTTCGCCATGAACTCGAACATGGCGCTCGGGCCGTCGCCGAAGACTACCTTGAAGTCTTGTTTTCTATTGAGCAGTTCCTGAATTCTCTGAATTTCCGTTAGAACAAACTCTGCCTTTTCGATACACGATTGCTTGTGACTAGCTGAGAGCATGTCTTCGATTATGGCAGCGCCAGACACGAAATGAGGGAGGATCTATGCTCCTCGCCTGTCTTCAGCCGCTGCGTGTCTCTTCCATTCCCACTTCAGCGGGCCGTTCCCGCCCGCAACGGCCGCCGCTACGTCTCCATCCATCGCTATCCTCACGTACAGTCTGGACGAAGTTATTGGCCAGATATGAGGCGCTGGGTTCGCGATGCCTTCACTTCCGCCGTATACCGCTTCCCGTGAATGTCCTCGACTTCGACAGTGATCGGCAAATGATTCCCCGGAAGAGTGTGGATGCCTCGCACGATGGCATAGATATGGGCTTCGATACCGGTGTAGGCCGGGATGGGCAACGGCGTTACGTTGAACAGTTCCTTATATTCTTTCTCCACAGGGATGCGAGGGTCACTGCGCTCGCCAATCGAAACCATCTCGCTTTCGAGGTCCTCATGTACGCCATTGTTGTCGATCCAAAAACGGTAGCTGCAAATAGCGTTCGACCGTGAGCTATGGTTATAGACTTCGATAATCCCCTGGAAGATCGTCTCTCTGCCATTCGTGGCGCGATCAAGCACACACCAGTCGCCCTTGCGGGGGCGCAGAAGGAGCTTGACCCGCCGGTCGTAGTTTACATACGCGAACGAGGCTATGGAGAACAACAGTGCGAAGACTGAAATCGTGCCACTGAACATGTGCCTTCCTTTCTAATCGCCCAGGCGGACATTGAGGCCCTTCTTCTCCAGATTGGCCATCATGTCCAACAGTTTTTGTGGTCGCTCTGCGTTTTTCAATTCCTCTCGTCCAGTATTCCGCATGGAGATCGACACGTTTTCGTAGAGCACAGGCCCATCGGCGCTCGCATTAATACATGTGTGAAACGTCTCTTGAACGCCCTCGCCTACGCAGAGCTGGAAGAATATACCCGGCACATAGAACACGTATCGCTTGAATCCGAGGACGGGCTCTGCCCGGTATGGCTCGTTCATGGCTTGCCAAATAACCGGCGCAGAATCGACCGTGACACACAGGGCCATCGTCTTCGGCAGATCAGCCTTCCCCAGAAGATATTGCCGGAGCGCGTCGATTTCGTCGGACTCCATCTCGATATAGGGCTTTCCTGGATCACCATGCCATGAGTGAACGGCACCCTTGAAGAAAACACCGCAGCCGAAGTGCGCGACCTTCGGAACATCAATTTCGGGATTCGTACCGGCGGCATAGAGCTTAACGTCGACCATGTCCGGGATCGGCGCTTGCTTGAGGAGTCGCTCACGAAGTGGAAATGTTCCACCGAGAGTAGCGAACAATGTATGAATCCAGCTTTCTCCCCCACAATTGAAGATTTTTTCGCAATCGCCGCAAAACACATAATCCTTTACCTGCTCGGACGTTTGCGCCATCTTCTCGCGGGAAAAACGCACAGGATGAAGATCGCCGGCACGGAAGAGCCGATAGAGCGACCGTGGCATGAAATGGCTATTGTGCAACGATACGCCTCGTGCAAGGCAAAGAGGGCAATCACCGGTTTGCATACAAGTCCTCCAAAGTGTCTTTGCGGACGGCTTTCGTAAGCTCCATACATAATCTCATCTATGCATTTTGTACGAGTGTCTCCATGCCAGGGATGACGCGAGTCGTGATCGTGTCTATGCAAAGCTGCAAAACATTATCTATCGGAACGTCCGTGACGTCTCTCTGCAGAGCTGATTCATCAAACGATAGAAAAGGACGTACGATGCCTCTCTGAACGTAGCTTGCATCGGACAACTCATCAGTTGAGTGGAGCGCTGCCTTAATGTCTGCGCCATCATGTAACGGGGACAAGTCGTAGCTGTCGATTCGGGGCGAGCGAACGTGTTCGTACTGATACGTCTGTTGGATGACGATGTGAAAATGTCTGTGCTTGTCGATGTTTGCGAGTTGTCCTAGCCAGCCTAACTGCAGAGGCCCACTCCCACCGTTATAAGGTTGCAATGTCTCGATAAATGTAAAAGCCCCCACGGTTATTCCGGGCAACGATTTCCTGAAGAAGTTAAACGGGAGCGGAACTGTAACGGGAGTTGGAGGATTTCCTTGCAAAGGAACCTCCATGCACAGCGGAAATTGACAACGGTCTTGCCACTTTGGAGGCAAAGTGATGCCCGCAGGATTCGACCCGACTAGTGCGAACGCTGAGTGATCGAGCGCAGAGCGAAGGTGATAGACAATTTCTCCCGCCAAGAGCGCAATCACAGTGGGAGGGGCATTCGGAAACCGCAATTTCTGAGCACCGCCACTCTCCTCGACAATCAGGTTCGTGTCGTTACTGGCATATTCCTTGGCGAGACCGCGAAGAGTATCGACAAGCTCTGCAGCGCGCCTAACTTTGAGCTTCGCAGATTCGATTCCATTAAGCATCGGTCGAGACCTTACCCCTTTTCGTATGCACGCTATAACTAGACGGCCCAATGATTGAATTTCTGCTGGAAGTGGAAGGGCGAACAAGCGTCCGAAGAAGCCAACGACAAAGACCATTCATGGCGTCAGCCCTTTCCCGGCGCGTCGGCGCCGGGCGTGAGGAACGACGCGACCAGTTGTTTGAGTTCTTCGGTGATCGCCTGCAGCAGAGTTGGAGGTCGATCTGGTCCTTTCGCCGCGAGAACGCCATTCCCTTTCAGAAAGAATGGAACCAAGAGCAACGGATCGAGGCGCAATCGTTCTACTAGAATCGCCGCCAAACGGGTGTCAGAAAGATATGGAGTCAACTTCTCAATCGTATCGACCGCAATTGAGAGCAGCGGGGTGCAGTGTACGGGGGAGATTGCAGCATCGAGTCCGAGACCTTTCCGCGCCTCGGTGAAGCGTCGATCCAAATAGGCGTTGACGAAGAAGCCGTCCCCGACTTCGTCCCTTGTAATCAGCAAAGGAATGACCGTTCTCACCCCGCTAAGGTCCACTCCGTCAATGACCGGGAGCTGCGATTGATTGAACGCCACCGATATGGCCCGCGCGATTTGAAATACTCCCTTCGGTTTGACGTACTTCCTTTCCAACTCCACCTTAAGTTTCTCCGGGTCACCGCCATATTTGGCGTCGCCACGAATAAAGCCGCCTTTGCACTCAATGAAGATTGCGGTCGTGCCGCAGATCAAGATCCCATCGCACACCTCCTCTTTATGGCTTGCGCCATATCGCGGGGAGGGATAGAACCGATTTAGCTTTTGATCAACGGAGTTGTTGAGCAGCCAATGAACGTAGTCTTCAAACAACATCGCCCAGAATGAGGTGAAGTTGACTTTCTCATCCGAAGAGGCAAGGTGCTTATGGATGGTCCAGAAGATTGTAGCCTCAAACTTCTCCATGCAGGCCGTTGTATCCAGCGGAACCAGTCGATCTGGGTTCCGCAAGAATGGCTTGTCCTTCAGGAGGGTAAAGTCGCTTAGGAGTGAAGCGCTCCCCTGAAGAGCATCTCGGAATTCCTCCGGCGTCTTGGACAACAGACCAAAGAAAATATCGCGGTGTTTTGCTTCGAGCGAAGTCTCCGCGAGATAGTCCACGCGAACTCCGTAATGGGGAGAGTGGCTCATCAAATCTACAGCACTCTGTAAAACTCTCGGCAAGATGGCGAGCGTCAACTGCTCAAACAGACGTAGAGGCAGACCACTAGCTTCCTCAAAGAGCGATGCAATGTCGAAGTATCCTTTCTCGCGGGCACGAGCGGGTGCCAGATCATTCACAATCTTGTGCATCCGTGAGATCGAGGCAAGGTCGAACTTGAGTTCGTTTGCTTCCGTGACTGGGATGAAATCACACATGCGGGCCAGCCAAACGTCGTCCTGTGCCGGACCGATGGCGGCTGTCGAAGAGGCATGTTCGTTGGCCATCAGCGCGACCAGACCGATCCGGTGTCGAACCTCCGCCGTCACTTCCATGTTGGGAATCGCCGGACAAACCCGCATCGCTTCTCGCAATACAAACAGGCATTGCCGACGATGGAATATGGCTTGGCCGGATCTTTCAATCAAGTGTGCAGTCGGGGGGGCGAACAACTCCCGAGACAATCCGATTTGAGTTGCTTGGTTTTCGGGAAGTCCACGGCGTGAACAAACAGTATTGATTGCGCCAAAGAGACGGAGTACGAGGCCCAGATCGAGAGAGCGAAGCATTGCTTCGAATTCGGCCACGGTCGAAGCCGCTCCGACAACATCCTGATACCGCAGATACGCTTCGATCTTCACGCTGGCACCTATCTATTAACAGTATCCCTCCACTCCTTCGGGAAGAAGTCTCTTCCCACGCGCAAGCTGCCTTGCGTCTTCCGCTCCCATCTCTCCGGGCCCTTCCCTCCTGCAACGCCCTCCCTGCGTGCAAAAAGCAAAAGCGGTAAGGAATGGGACTGAATTTCATCTTTTATCAATTGCCCCCTTCATACGGCTTTATGGTAGATCTGGTCGGAACCCGTCAAGGGTGTTCGCGGACGCTCCATAAACGCGCAACGTGCGCAGTACGATCTTCCTGAAAAGTCTTTGGTATGCAGCTGTCGCGACGCCGAGTTGATCGTAATTCCAGCTCAGACTAAAGAATTGCAACTACGCCGTCGTGATCTGGCGAGACTGCACCATGAAAGGCCTGTTGCAGGGCGTCCCACAAGCCAATCGAAGCCTTCGCTTGGGAGATCTCGCCGATCTTCATTCCCATCCTGTCATACGCTTCGATTAAGAAGCTGCGGTCATTCAGATTCAGCAGCAGCGAGGTCGCGCCGGTAGGCAGTTCTGCCCTGAAGTGCATTCCAATCGCTTGAAGTAGGCCGGATAGTCGTGCGTATTCTTTCTGACGTTCTGGAGGCGGCACAATTGTCAGCCCAGCTTTGACGAACTCTGCCTCCCATGCCGCTACGGCCCGAAGACTGATTGAGTCAAGGTCGCCTAGCGTATTGCCCGCATCGTCAATCACAGTCGCGGTGATCTTCGCATTGGTTCCTTCAACGGGTTGCAGTTGACCACCGTTCGAGAGTGAGACGGCGAAAATCAACGTCTCTTCAGTGGTGGTGATTTTTCGTTCCAGGGTCGTGTGCGCTGGCTGCTGTAGGCGAGGCGAGAGTCCGGATCTGGAAGGCCTATTCAGCTCTGCGTGCTTGTCCAAATTCCAGAGATCGTGAATGATCGCGACGTCCCGATTTCCGTCTATCAGCTGGTCTCCGGTTTTTGGCTTACCGTTCTTGCTGCACCATGTATTCAAGTGGTCTTTCAAGCACGCGATATTGTGGAGCAGCAAGGATACCCTATTTGCTGCTGTGGCCGGGCTCTCAATTTTCGTGAAGTCCCACGAGGTGATGGTCCGACCGCCGGAGATCGCCGTCGTTGGCTTCATTGACGCCAGCTTCTCGGTGATCTTCATCTCTGAAAGAGCGGCATATAGCTGTGCCAACTTCTGTTCTATCGCAGGATTCGACAAGTGAGTTCGACCTCCGATTTATGAGCTCAACTCTGAAGATACTCCACACTGCTGCTCCTAGAGCGAGGCCCGATATGCGTCCTTACGTCTCCGCAGTTCCGCAACGTACGAAGCACCATCGTGAGTTTGAAGGAATGCGACCTGCGATTTCCAATTTTGAGTTTTGAGCTCGTCAAACTCCCCGACTAAACCGGCAACAATTGACAATAAGGAATTAAACCTTTCAGGCTTCATGGAGTCTTCAAGGCCGGAGCGGTTCTGCCTGCACCATCCTATCGCGGTCTCCATTAGCGAATTGAGCCTCACGGGATGTGGTGGATGCCGAAGTTCGTAGACATTCTTGGCATCGAGTTGAGGTACTCGGCGCAGAACAAAGTATGCGCCAATCGCAACAACGATGCAGCCAAATAGCAATGCATCCTGATCATTTGTAGAGGCAGCGTCCATGGCCAGGGATGATATGGCTGGCAACCTCTCCACTCCTCCGATCCAATTCCACATAATGTGATAGATCGCATACGAGTCTGCATCAGCTTCTAGGGGTTGTTCATCGAGGCTCGCAGCTCGACCATCCGTCAACACTTCGTTAATTGGCTCCGAATCCGTGGCCTCAGAGAGAGGGTGGCCGTGAACGATGTGGGTATATTCATGAGATACCACGAACTGGACAGTGCTGAGTTCGATTGATCATTCACGCAGCCTTTTGTTGTGAATCCATAGGGATATCTGGGCGAGAGTATTGGTCGATGATTTTCTTGAGATTTGGGTCTATCTGCGAAGAGGAGAAAAATGCGGGGAGGGCCGCCCGCAGGGCGTTTGCGGTCACCAGTTCGGACGGCGGAAGAGCCGGGTTCATGGTGCGGAGCCAACTGCGGAAGCAGCGCCACACTTCAGCGGTGTGGTTGATGGCGAGGTGTTGGAGTAGGCCCTGGGCGATGCATCCGAGTTGGACGTGGAGGTGAAAGGCGCCCAGCTTGCGGCGGACGGCGGCACGGTAGGCATCGCTGGTGCGGTGCAGATGTTGGTTGCCATCGCCGCGGCGCAGGGGCTTCATTCCACTCATCCAGAAGTGATAGGCGTAGGCCCCTAAAACATGAACGGCCTGGCGAAATCCAAGTTCAATTCTGAAGCGGTAGCCGTAGAGCAGAAGGATTTCGAGAGGATCGAGGGTGAGGTCCGTGGAGAGCAGGAAGATCGTTCCGCGGTGTGGATGGCGCACGATCACGAAGCGCACGATGCGCGCTGCTGGACGCCAGATCAGATCCAGGCAACGGTAGCTCAGTGTTACATTCTGTTCCCCGTAGACCGGGCTGGGGGCTGAAGTAAATGCGGCCTGGTCCTGGGCAAGGTCCTTGAGGCGGACCTTCTCGCCGTAGATTCTTGGCCTGCCGCGCCGGCGCTGTGTCGGCGCGGGCACAGGAAGGTACGCGACCGCGTTGCTTTTGGCGCGGGTTACGAGCTGATGTCCGTTGGCGAGGAGCTGCGCGATGAACTTGCCGCTGGCGTAGTAGGCATCGGCCACCAGCAGTACCTTGCGCTCCAGGACGTTGGTGATGGAGAACAGCAACGCCACCAGCTTATCGAGCAGGGTCCTGGAATCGCGGTTGGAGAAGACCAGACCTTCATGAATGCGCGATGTCAGCGGCACCGCTGCCACATGTCCGGAAGACGCCTGGACCAGCAGGGAAATGGCCTGAAACGAATGGCCCATGATGTATTCCGGCTTCGAGTTGCTGGCC
>VFSW01004231.1_pt1 | contig 21414 bp, 18 predicted proteins | sample 5358111 | NCBI WGS metagenome assembly VFSW01 (sample SAMN11554181, study PRJNA540505) | mine drainage metagenome | isolation source: sediment from site ElyBrook_90M | place: USA: Ely Copper Mine, Vershire, VT | collected 2017
CGGGACGCGCGGCCGGTGCCCTGCCGGCGTCCACGGATGCAGCGGCGGCAGCGGCAGGACGCACCGCAGCAGCGGCGGCAAGCCCGAACGCCAGCACGCGGGAGATGGTTCCGACCACGGACGCGATGCGCCGATCGAGCGTCGCCAGCATGGCGATCGTGACGGGCGCGCGGGCCTGCACGCCTTGCAGGAACGCGATCTCCGCCGGGTTGGTGAACTGCCGAGAGGCCGGCCCGCTGGTGAGCGAACCAGCGCCCCACACGGCGGCAGGACGGCCGGGCCCGGAATTGCCGACGTGCAGCGTGCCGCGCCCCAGACCGGTGGTCATCTGGTAGATGCCGAACCTGTCCGCTCCCGCCGCCTGTGCACCGGCCGCAACTGCGACACGCTGCGCATTCGTCCACAGTGAGCCGTCCGCGTTGAACCCGCGAATGTCGAACTCGGTGCCTTGGCCGTGGCTAAGGTGCCCGCCACCACGCGCGGCGGTGATGTCTATTCGAGACAATCCGGCCGCCGCGCCTGCCGCCGCCGCTGCCTCAAGATTGCGGATTGCCGGGGGCTGCATGCCGCGCATTGACGTGCTGTCGATGATTGCTGTGCGCACGTCGATCGGCGTTGCGCGCGACTGGATGAACCCGGCGATGGTGCCCCTAGCGGGATCGGCAGCGGTTGTTGCCTGCGGTACCGCCCGAGACAACGGAACGGACCCACCCGACGCATATGGCATGCCTGGCACGTTCGGGATATTGCGTGGCGGTACCGGACCAAGCCCGCCAGCCCCTCCAGCCCGCGCGAGTTGCTGTCCAGTCGCAAGGCCGGGATGATCCGCTACGTATTCCCGATTGGCTTGCTGCAACGCAGCCCTGACAGGCGTCCCGAGAATGGCCGGCGGGATGGCGTTCCAGAGTTCCGGCTGGCGCGCCATCGACATACTCATTTGCGCTTTTTCTGTCGGATGTTTTTCGCCGTAGTCTGTGAGTGCGGCCCCAACCGCCTTGCCATTCCACATGCCGACTTGCGCCCATGCGGCGGCGAGCGCGGCGGCGTCCTCATCGAGCGTTGCATCGACGATCTGTTTCGCGATTTGCGGGGCGGTTGCCATCTTATTTTACCAGAATGATCGCGTCGGTATGACCTTCTCGGTGAGCGTGCGTTCAGCCACCTGTGCCCGTCCGTTTCTGGATACCAAACGCGTTGTTGGCACCATTCTCCGCTGCGTCGAATAGCCAGCGCAGATAGAACACGTTCTGCAGCGGCAGGAGACGGCGGAAAGCGTTCACGTCAGACTGCGTGAACCCGGCTCCCGTCGCGCCGCCAAGCAGCGATATCATATCACGCGCCGTCCCCGTTGTGGGGCCGAGCATACCGAACAGGTCTGTAGCCGCGAACCGCGACAACTCCCGACCGGTAAGGCGCTTCAATCCGATCTGTCCCTGCGTCGCCTTTTCCAATACGGCGTTGGCGTCCATCAACCATCCACTGAGGCCGGAATTGTTGAACGCCTCTGCCGACCAGACGCGGTAATCGTCGGATGGCTCACGGCCTGCAAGCTTGGACTTGATGTAGTATTGCATCGCGCCAAGGCTGAGCATCAGGAACGCGCCGGACAGCGCCTTCATGTCGCGCTCCTGCAGTCCCGTCAGCATGGTACGCTGAACGCTCGACACGGCGAACGACTTGAACTGTCCGAGCATGCGCATGGTCGGCTTGGACATCCACAGGGGGATATCCTGACCCGGCGTGACGATGGTCCGGTTGACTTCGCGGTGCAGGGCGGCGCGCATCGCTTCGCCCGCCGTCGTATCTTTCCACGCCGATGTATTGGCCGACCATACGTTCCCGTCCTTGACGCCGTGCGCCTCGAATTCCTTCGCGATCCTCTGCGCCATCGTATGATCGATGTAGTTTGACGCCGCGTACTCGATCTCCTTCACACTCGCCTTGCCCGCCGCAATTCTTTCAACAGACCGCAGCAGCCCCTTCATAGCCGAAACTCCGGCAAGGGTTTTCAGCGCATAGTTCCAAGGGTCCATCAGCGACACGAGGCCGAACTTGTCGGTGCCCGCCTGCACTGCGCGTTCGATCATAGTGCCGCGCCCATACACGTCGGTAACGTCGTTGATCGCCATCTGCCGAGCGTGTGTCAGCAGTTCCAGGTTAGAGGCCGCGTCCTGCAGGTCGCGCGCTGGCATTTCTAGAGACTTCAATCCGCGCACGAACGGATGCCATGCCGTCTTGATCGCATCGAGGCCGTAGTTGGAAATCAGCTTTCCAACATCGGAGATGGATGATACCACGACGTTGCCCATCTTCGTGACGACGTTCCAGTTTCGCGCGACGCGCAGAACGCCCCACGCGATATGTCCGGGATTTTCCGGAATGGCGTACATGCCGCGCAGCCGCTCGATGATCGCCAGCAGGTCGCGCTTGCCAGCTTCCTGCTCCCGCGTCAGTGCCGCCGATCGTGTCGGATTGGCCTCAATCAGCCGCGTGTATTCGTCGTTGATCTTCGCCAGCCGCGCCTCGATATCTGACGGCTTCAGCAAGTCGCGACGTGCAAGGGCTATATCCGTCGCCATCGTGCGGACCGTCGCCCGCATCGTGTCGCGGGCAGACTGAACGACGAAATCCTTCACCTTGTCCGTGGTGATCCGCAGCATGCGCTCCTTGAGCGGCCCGCGCGCCCCGGTCATTACATCGCGCGGCAGCATCGCGCGGGACGGATTGAACCCGAGAATGGTGTTGATCGCTTCTTCGGCGATGGACTTGATTTCAGCCGGCGGCGTAGGGACCATTTCGCGTTCGGCCTTCGCCAATTTCTCGGCGGCCTTCGCCAGCTTTTCCGGCGCGGCTTCGGCGGCAAGCAACCGCGTCATCGTCGCCTTCCATTTCGTGACGCGGGGCGCGGCGCGCAGTCCAAGGCGTTCGGCAAAATCCTCTGCCAGTATTCCCGCCAGCCGAACCCGGTCGCGAGCGACGGCGCGCGTATCCCACATGCGAAAAACGTGGCTCACGTCGTCGCCGGGCTTCACGTCGTCGGCAAATAGCTTCTCCCGAACGGCTGCCTTCTTGAGTTTTTCGTCCAACTGCCGGAACGCCTGTGCGGCGCGCTGGACCTGCGGTATCGGGGAGATATCGCCTGCATAGGCAGCATTGAACACGGCGCGGTCAAACTCGGTTATCGTCATGCGCCCGCGCGATTGTCCGAACGTGCTGGCCATGCCTGACCGAAACGTACCGAACGACGTGTCCCGTCCGAACCAATACTCGTTGTGCAATCGCTTCAAATCAGCGACGGCGCGGTAATAGTCAGCCTCATATGCCTTTGATAGAAACTCGACAGGCAGTGGCTTGGTGATGCCCTTCGCCGCGTCTTGCAACGTGCCGGGTATCTCGGCGAGTTCCTGCACCAGCAGACGTTCCTCGCGCGACGGCGACGTAAGCAACCTGAACAGCGGGTCTTGCTGTGCGATGGGCGACTTTTCCAGACCGAGAGCGCCCTTGAGGCGGCCTGTGCCGGGTTGCGTCACAGCCTCCGCACCGACGCCGGCTGGCATGGGCAAATCAGTCACCGTTTCTCCGGCTGCGCGGTTCATGACTGCAGCGGCGGCGGCCTCGTCACCCGGAAGCTCCTGCCCAAGCCTCGATACAAGTTCATTGAACGCAGGTCGTGATATGGTTCCGGCGACCGCACCGAGAGCCGCGCCGAGCACGGCCGCACCGCCAACCGTCCATACGATTTCCTCGGCAGTCGGCGGAATTTCCTTGGTCCCGGCGAGTATCGCCTGTTGTATCCCAGCTGTCGCGGCGACGATACCGCCAGTCTCGGCCGCTGCCAGTCCGATGCGACCGGCGCGGCTGAGATTGATGCCTCGACTGAGCCATCCCGCGACCGGGACGAATGTAAGCGGCGATGCGGCCCCAGCCGCAAGATCGGTCATGAACCCCGCGAACCCGGCGCGGCTGCGTACCTGCCGCGCGCGAAGGTCGCCGTCTATGCGCCCGATGATCGCCAGCGTTTCGGCCTGCGACTGCGATCCGGCGAAATGATCGAGGTAGTCGCGCTCATAAACCGACCCTTTTAGCGCGACATCATCCAGCGGATGATAATCCGGCTCCGGCGTGAACGTAGGGCGCGCGGCATAGTCGAGAACATTCTTCACGTCGTTGTAGAGCGTGAACGATGCGTCCGCCGTGTCCAGCCATGACGGCGCGGGAGCGTCGGGCAGGTTAGGCATGGCTGGACCGACAGTCGGCGTGAGGCCGGTAGCCTGTTGGTTTTCTGGGAGGAATAGGACCACGACCTAGCGTCCGTTTGGTGCTGGCGGTGGGTTGAACGGAACAGGGCCGAGTTGCCGACCCATCGGGTTAGACGGATTGCCACGGAAAGAACGGAACATCGGATCGTTGGGATCGCCGGGAGCCAGTAGTTTCTTGCCCAACTCACGCGCTGGCCCTTCATTTGGCGGAGCCACGATACCGCTCAACGCTTCGCTGATGGCACGCTGCGCAAATGTCCGCGTCTCGTACTCCTGCTTCGCCTGCCGATAATCGAACGCAATCCATGCCGGCGCGGCGGAATACTCGACCTTCGCTGCCGCGTCCGACCCGATGCCCGCCCGCATGATAGGCGCTGACAGCCACCCGAGTGTCCCGTCAGCCGCAACCACATGCACGCGGTAGTGCGGCGGCTGTTTCGCCGACACGTCCGCTTCGGTTTGCTGGCCGGAAACCAACGTCCAAGACTGCGCGCCGGGGAATTGCGCGCCCACGGCAGCGGTGAGCTGATCGTCTATCCACGCATGAGAGCCGCCGACAGAATTGTATTTCTGCTCCGGCGGGTAGGCCATGAGGATTTGACCGCCGGGGCCAGCGTCCGTTTTCCCCCAACGGTTCTTGATCCAGCCGAGCGCGGTTTCCTCGACCTTATCGGCCGGAACGCGCTCGGCGGCCTCGCGAATGGCAACGTGATAGTCGCGGAGCAAAGCATCCTGCGCGATCGTGTCATGCGGGGCGGAAGGGTCGCCACCGCCGATGCCAAATGGCATGCCGCTAGGATCGAAGCTGTCGAGTATCTTCGACATGCCGCCATCGGCCTTGTCCTTGAGGTAGGCCGTCAACCCCTTCGCCCCGCGCTCATCGCGCAGTTTGATGGTCTGGCTATCGACCATCGGATTGAGTTCGTCCTCAAGCACATCCTCCGGCACGATCCCTGCCAGAGCCTGATAAATGTCGAGGCGCTTCTGGTCGCCCTCCTTGAACGCGCGGTTATAGGCCGATGGATATCCGCGCTTGAGGCCGTCCATGATTTGGAATGCGCGCTGGCGCTGGGTCTTGTCATCGGAATAGATGCCATCGCTAAGACGGGCCACGCCAGCATCGGGTATGTACCCTGAATTGCCGCCGACCGCCGATCTTTCGACAAATCCGCGCAACACCACGGACGACTGCCCATCGTCCGTCAGCAGGTTAGCCCCGCCGCCGTATGATTTCTCATAAACGTTGTTGAAGCTGTCCTTGCCGGCCTTGAGGAACGTATCGATAGGCCGCGACGTGTCCACGAACAGCGCAGTGTCGGCGGCCAGCTTCAGGTTGTCGCCCTGATACTTGTTGATCGTATCGAGAATTTTCTTGCGGTCGGTCGCATCCGTGAGCCAGGTTTTGGTCGCCTCGCCGAGGTCGGTCATTCCGAACGATCCGGATACCGCGCCGTTCTCGGCGGCGTTGAGCCGCTGGTCATAAACCGCCTTGGCCTGCAGCGCGGCATCCTTCTGCTGCGTCACCATCTTTCCGGCCGCATCCATCGAAATCTCGGCGCGCTGCTGATCGGTCACTGCCGGAGTGAGCGAACGCCAGTCGGTGTATTTAGTGCCGGCCATGAGCGATCCGGCCCATCGCTGCAGATCCGCGACGGAACGTGGCTGGTTAAGGTCCGGACGGCCGTCATCGCCGGGCGCATAGAACACGGACGGATTGGCTTTCGCTGCCGATGGGTTGATTTCCGCCGCACTCTGCGACGGGTCCGCCGTCAGCATGGTCGCCGCGCCCTTGGGACCGAGAAAATGGGCGAGATAGATGTTGCCGGCATCGACCGAAATGCCGCGCGTCTTGAGATAGGCAGAGTTTTCCGCCGCATAGGCGCGCACCATTTCCTGACCGAGCAAAGGCAGGCGCGGATCGGTGCGCAGCGCCAGGATTTCATCGCGCGATTTTCCCTCGGCCAGCGCCGGGCGATACCGCTTGACCAGATCGACCCATGTATCCGCGATGAACTGACCCTTGCCCTCGGCCGACGATGCCGGATTTCTGCCAGCGCCCTCGACCGCAACGATACGCCGCGCGACGGTATCAACCGGCCGGTTCGGATCGAGGTTCGCCTGATCGCCGAGCGGCAGCGACTTGGCGAATTTCAACTGGATCAGCGAGCGGACGAGTTCCTTCTGCTTGAATTTGTCCGCCTCGGACAGCGCCGGATTTTCGTCGATCGCCTTGTCGGCGTCGGCTTCCAGTTTCGCCAATTCCAGCGGCTTGTTTTCATCGTCGGGCAGCGCCGCGACCGTCTCCGCACGCGGCAGGAACACGCCCTGCACCGTCTTGTCGAGTTGGTTTTTCGAGTAGTTGAACTGCTGCTCGCGTTCGAATTTCAGCGCGTTCCCGTATATGCCGGTCTGCAGTTCGATCATGCGCGCCTGATACGACGCCTGCTGTTTCGGCGTCATGCCGGCGGTATTCTTGGTCAACCAGTCGCCGGAACGCTTGGTGAATTCGCCTTCGTAGTTAGTTGCGAACCCTTCGGATGCCTCCGGCTTGGTCGCGAAAACAGTGTCGTTATAGAGCTTGTTTTCGGCGAGCTGGAACGCCTGGAAATTGGCCTCCGCCTCGACTGGCTTCATGGATGCCCATCCGGCCTGCAGGCCCGCCGCGAGGTCGGACAGCGCGCCGCCGAACCCGGACAGAACGCCGGCCGAAACACCCTCGACGCCGCCGGTCTGAACCCCGCCGCCAATCTCGAGCGGCTGGCGCGGCGTGTAGGTGGGAATGACGGTCGCCATCAGGCGTACGCGCCCCGGAGGAACGTGCCCGTGGCCGACAAGATCGGCGAGATAAACGCCAGCGGTGCGCTCGCCGAGATGCTGTCCGCATTCGACCGATGCACCCGCGCAGCCGTCTCGGAATTCTCCACCGCCTGCCGCGTGCCGTACCGGCTGGCCTCAATGTCGAGCGCAACGTCTGTGCCGGTACTCTGGATCACCTCGCGCGCCGTGCCGGTAGCTGGCGAGATGCCCGCGCCGGAGTAGGTCGCAACCTGCCGTCCGACAAGCTGGCGACCGCGCTCATACGCCCGCGCTGCGTCGTAGGCACCGGCCTCGCGCCGTGCGTTGGCGTCACGCTGTGCGAGGTCGCCCTGTATGCGCTGGTTGGTGGCCTGCTGCTGGATGCCCTGCACCGCGCCGATGCCCTGCACTACCGCGCCAGCCATGCCGATGAGTAGGACCGGATTGCACATCGCTACGGCTCCCCCTCCAGCGCCAGTTCCAGCGCGCGGATGGTCGCGGGATACATGCTGTCATTCTGTATCACGAAAACCCCATTGTTTTCATGCCGGTCGGTCTGCAGGTTCCCGAACATGCCGGTGTTGAGTGCCCCCGCCGCCGCCACGCGCGCATCGTTCGCGGCCGGATACACCTCCAGCACGTCCGTCCCGTCGATGATGACGCCGGCCTCCATGCCGCCCGCGTTCAGCATGTCGATCTTGGCCTCGTTGACGATCATCCGCCGGCCGAGCGCCGTGCCATCCTGGTTCCCGGACGACGGTGCCCGCAGCGTGACGGCCCGCGACGTGATGCGCTTGCCCCAGACGATCTTGGTCGCTGTGACCGAATTCGGCAGCGTCAGCGTGCCAGCCGCACTCACGGTCGCATCGCCTATGTCGATCCCGTCCGCGAGGATGCCGACGCTCTCGCCGATCAGCCAGTTGATCCCATAGACGACGTTCGTCGCCGAGCCGGCGTAATACCCGGCGCTGTCCGCGTAAATCGCCTCTGCGAGCGTGTCGCCAGTTTCGAACGGCGGCGCAAGGTATTCGACCGAGCGCACCGTCGCCGCGTTGATCGTGCGCTTGACCACGGCGTAGGTCACATCGCCGCCGGCAGATGGTATCGAGGCGGTGCTTTCAACCACGGCATCCGCCGAGCCGCCACCGGCCACACGCACGTCAACAAACCCGGCGATGCGCTGCGCCTGCTCATACGTCAGCACGGCGACGCGACCATTCCCGAGCGGATACCAGCACAGATTGTCAGGGTCTTGCTGGAACGAGCATTCGAGGATGCCCGACGCCAGCAGGTGGTCGCTCTCGATCGATAGTTCGCGCGGCACGAACGCATTGGAATTCAGGTCGAACGCGAATTCGTAGATACGCTTGGTGTAGCGGTCGATGTAGAGCATCGTGTTGCCGATCACGAGCGGCTGGATAGCCGCCGCGCCGTAAGTGCCGTTCGCCTTCTGCTTGATGTTCGTGTTCGAGAACGGAGCGCCGCCGTCGAGTGGTCCGACGATGCGCATGGTCCCCGGCGTGCCGACGACGAGAGGGTCCATTTCCTCCATGAACCCGATGCGGTTCAACCTCCCGCCAGTCATCTCGACGTAAATGGCGTCGGTATCATCCGCCGGATCGGACGTGCCGTGGTCCTCATAGCTGCCGGGCTTGGAAAGAGCGATCTTGAGAGGCGAGCCGGACGCGCCGCCCCAGCCGAGACGATCATCGTAGAAACCTACTGAGGCAGGATAGCCGTCATAGGCCGACCATGCCGACAATTTCCAGTGCAGGATAGCCGTCAGCGACGACAGAGAATGACCGTAAATCCGCACCGTGACGACGGTCGTATTCGTCACCGCGACGATCCGCGCCCATCGCCATGAGTTGTCCACGTCGAGAAGCCGGATGGTGCGGCCCACGTCAGACGCCGCCCATCCCGCCCCACCGTTGATGCCCGTCACTGCCGACGCGGTGAGGTTGAACGCGGTCTGGCCGTCGCCCGCCTCGTGGATGCCCATGCCTGCGATCTGCAGGCCAGAGCCACCGTCAACGTTGTCCACAAGCAGGCGGAACGCGCGATAGGCTTGCGTGTTCTCGAATTCGTAGAACCGCGCCTCGTTGCGGCCCCACACGGTTTCGTTGGTGCGCGTGTCGATGGTGATCCACGTCGATGCATCGGTCGACACCTGGAACCGCCAGCCGGAGGGAGCATTGCCGAGCGTCGAGCCTGACCTGATCCAATAGGCGTCGGGCACCTTGGAAACGCCGATGCCGAGATCAAACGAGAAGTGGCCGGTGGCGGCCGCGATATCGACGGTGGTCACCGGGTCGGCGTCGAAAATCTCCCATGCGTCGGCGTCGGCGTCGGAGTTGGCAGCGGTGCCAGATGGCGCGGTCAGGCCCGACATGATCGGATGCACCGCGCCAGTTCTGGCCGGCGTCAACGTCACGCCCTGCGTCGCCTCGTCCAGATAGGGGCCGTCGTCGAAATTGATCTGGCTTATCGCCCAGCTTGTTTCGGACGATCGGATCAGCTTGCGCGGTGCATAGGACGGATGCGCGAGATAAACCGTGTCGCCCCGCTGCGCGTTCTGAATGTCAAAAAGCTCCGTATCGCCGTAAGGACTGCCGATTTCGTAGAACGCAGCAACTGACCCACCACTGACATAAGCGCCGTATCCCGTCGAGTTGACGTTGGCCGACGTAACGGGAGAGAACAATTCAAACGTGTTTGCGCCTGCGTTGACATTCTGGACCGTGAATTCCCGGTTATTGACTTCCGGCATGCCGACAACGCCGTCAATCCAGACGCGCGTGTTGTTGGTGTAGTCGGCTCCGGTGTAGGTCACGACCGCCGGATTGGCCTGCGTGATGCCGGTGATGTTCTGCGCAGTCAGCGTGACGACGCCGCCGAGCGTGTAGAACCGGATTGCTGCCGTGCCCCCGCCACTGCCGTTGAACAGCAGCGCGTAGGCTTGTTCCTCGTTGAACTCGAATTCAATCAGACGGGATAGGCGAGTATTGTCACGAACGTTGTTGATCCACACAAACCCCGGCCGTCGCGTCAAGCCGCCCTGCCGCATGACCAGCCAGTTTTTGCAGGTCTGAAGCGCCTGCGCGTAGTCCTGGATATCCGGACGGCCGTGCAGGCGCGGGGAGAACTCGCCCCGCGAGAAGGTGGCCGCGAGAGTGTAAACGGTCATCTGTCTACGCCAACCCTGACTGGCGGCACTTTCTTGATTTCCTCAATCTCAGCCTTGACCTTTTCAACGTCCTTTTTCAGGTCGCCGACAATGGCCGCATTGTCGAGTGCGATGTTCCGGACGACTGTAACCTCGCGCTTGGTTTCGCCGCCGTTCGCCTCGATCCGCTGCACGCGCGCGGTCAATTCCGAAATCGCCCGCTCCAGCCGGTCGATATCCGTGCGCGCGACCACTAGCGCACTCCCGTCGCGTCGTACCTTGCGTCGATCACGTCATCGTCCAAAGGACGCTCCGGAGCGCCTTCAAGCGCGTTCGCCGTGCGGGCGCTATCGAGCGCCCGCTTGTAGGCATCCGCCGCAACGCCAACCATCGCTATCTTGCCGGTCGCCCAGTGCGCCATCTTGGTTGCCAGTCGCCCGGCCAGCGCCTCGACAAACAGAGGATCGAACCGCGTCGTGTCGGTGAATTGCTGGATGTAGCGGATTTTCATCGACGTGGATTGCTCGGTCATAACGTAGTCCTGCTCGATCACATGCCGAACCTGACGACCTTCGAACTCGCCATCTTCGGAGACGGGCAGAACACGCAGGCTGTCAGACGGCACTGGATAACGATACGACCAGCCGAAGTCCTCATATCCCGGCACGGCAATCCAGCGGCGCAGGCGGTCAACCATCCGGTTACGCTCGGCATCAGTCGGCACGGTCGAGAACGTCATGGCCGCGAACAGGTTGAAATCAAGCGCCTGCGAACCGGCGGTCAGGCCGCCGATGTTCAGGATGCCAGCAAGCGACGAAGTGCTGCCGGACGTGGCCTGGAACCAATCGCCGCCGTTCACTCGGCCGTAGATGATGCCAGTGTCGTGCCTAAGCTCCACCACGAAGGGAACGTAGAGCGGGGCAGCATCCCTTGCCGGGTCGAGCGAACCATCATCGTTGATCGCGTACAGCGTTCCGCCTAGGCGAACGTACAGGCCGAGCTTCTGGGAGGCGTCGCCGATAAGAAGGTGGTTGGCTGTGCTGGTTGCGCTATCGAGCGTAGCGGCGTCCACAAGCCCGGCAAGGATGATGTACCCTGCCGAGACGGACATGAGCGAGGAAACCGCCACGGCGGACGACAGAACATCGTTCGATCCGTCGAAGGCCGCCACCGGCCGAGCATTCCCGCCGAGCGACGCGACGTATAGCGGCTGCTTGGTCGTGGTCGCCTGAACGATATGGTTCCCCGCGCCCGACTGGTCGAATATCTGGCTGAAATATCCCGAACCAGTTCCGACGAACGTTTCCACGGCCTCGGTGTCGAGCAACACCGGATCGTCGAGCGACACGACGCCATCGGCATCGGTCGATGTTGCCAGACCGAAATCCGAAGTCGTGCTATCCGATGAGCGGCGCAGAGTAATCATCGATCCGGACCACTTCTCGCGCAGCCGGAACGGTGCCCATGCTCCGGTCAACGTCGCCGTGATGCCGTCGAGAACGAAGTCGGTTGGATAGATCGTGCGCCGCTTGATCGCAAACCGCCACGGATGCTCACGCAGCTCGGCGTCGCGCGTCTCGGCGTAGTTACGGCGCATCCATCGCGCGACCGCCGTCGTGTCGGTATCGAACGCGGCGATTGGCGCTTCCTTGAGGATGTCGAGCGCCAGGTTGCAAATGTCGGTGACGGTGCGGGTTGAGGCCATCTACGCCACCGCATCGCAGCTTGACGGACGGTTGTGGCGTAGGTATGGTGCGCGGATGACCAATCGAAACAAGCTACTGATATGGGCGATTATGATCGCCGCATGCATGGCCTTCTGGGCACTGGCGTTCTCGGCGCTCGCGGATGGTTTACGCATACCACCAGCTCGCTTCGACCATATGCCAAGACAAAAGATCGTCATCAGCATGGTCCATGGGGTCGACGCCGAGGCGCGGTGCCGCGTTGGAACCGCCGCAGATACCGTTGGGACCATCGTCGGATGCTTCATGCCGATCGTCAAAGGCGGATGCTACGTCATTGTGGCGATGCAAGCGCGGGTATCCGTCGCGGAAATCCTGCGGCATGAGTTTGCCCACTGCAACGGATGGCCCGCCAATCATTCCGACTAGTCCGGTCATGCGACCGCTCCAAGCGCCTGCAGGTAGGCACGGAGCGCATTGTACATCGCCAGCGACTGCGCCGCACTTAGCGACGCACCTACACCTGCCGCGACCAAACCGCCGCTATAGAAATCGTTCGGTTTGACGAGAAGCTTGTATGTATTCGAGGCAATAGCCGCCGAGGCGGCAGTAAAAGTTAACAATTGCGCACCGTTGACATCGACGCGCCCTGCGGATGCCCCAGTGCGGATCATGGCGACTAGGCCGGAACCATCGGCAACGGTGGCACTCTCGGACGCGCTAGCGTTAATCCGATAGTAATATTTTCCGTCAGTATAACGCGGATAGATGTAGGTATTTCCACCTGCCTCGCCGAGCGATGCGCCGGCATCAGTGCCGGTTTTTGTTGACCAACAGAAAGCCAAGGCATCGTCTCGGACATAGAGTGGTGTACCGATTATCGGGTCAAATGCAGTGCTCAACTGCATGTTTGAGCCGTTCCCAGTGTAGCCAGCGTCAGCCGCCCAGGTCGGCTGTTCGAGTTCCGTCAAATTGTAGGTGCCTGGATTTTTCCAGTTGACGAGAGAGGCTTGTCTGGTCGCGGCAGCGAGCAGCCAAAGCGCGTCCAACCGCTGCCATGCGCCGGCCGCCTTCATCGTGCGCACAAGCTGGAAAATAAGCGCCTTGCGCGCGTCAACTGGCGGCGTAGTCATGGCGGCAATGACTGCCGCCGTCTCCGCGTCGTAGGATGCCGTAATCGCACCACGCTGTCCAAACCGCAGCCGGCTCATTTACGTCACCGTGACGCCGCGAACCATCGGCTTATAGCGCATGTAGTGCCGCCACGTGCCGGTGGTCGCACCGACGGCCGCGTTAATGCCGATGATGCCGGCGGGAACGCGCAGCGGGGCCAGCATGGGCACGCCGACGCCGTTGGCAAGGATCGCCGCAGCGGTCGCCAGCGTGCCGCTGATGCCTACCATTGTTCCGGCTGCGGCAAGCGCGACGGTAAGCGAGGCGGCGCACAGGTCAACCGCAGAACCGGCCGTGCCATCGGCGAAGAACTTGAGCAGCGTTGCCGTCGCGTCGTTGACCGTGATGCACAGGCTGAACAGTTCGGTGACGAGGATTGGCCCACCCGCAACCGTCCACAGCGTCGAATTTCCCGAAGCAATGACGGCGGCGGCAGCGACCGGAGCCGACCTCTCGAGATGTTCGAAGATGTCAGGGCTGAAACCGCTCATGCCATCACCTAAGCGTAGTCGAGGTTGAGGGCGAGAATATCGCCGGCAGTTAGCGCGCCGGTATCAGCGTCTGCCCCTGCCGTAGTGAGAGCAAACGAGATGCCTGTCGAGAAATAATATCCAACCGGCCAGTCGACTGCAAAAGCCGCAGTGGCCGGCAGGTAGATGGTCTGCACCGGAGTATCGCTGCCCACGGTCGGCGAGGACGCCTTGTTGTAGAGCTTGAGATAGACCGCCGAGCCGCGCGCATTGTAGCCGCGAATGCCGTACATGTAGCCTGCGGCATTCTTGGCATTTGTCGCGTTCGTCGAGGCCGCCGCAGACAGGAGCCGGGCAGTAAGCGACGGCGGCGACAATTCGTTGCCGGAGGCATCGCGTACGTTCACATGCACGGCGCGATAGAGCGTCATGCGGGCCGCTCCGCCGTCACCTTCATTGACAACATCCGGCGCGGTTTCGTCGGCAAAGAAACCTGCCATCATGATGCCGCTAGTCGCGGGCGTAAACGCAGCATCGTCAACTTGGGACGCACTCGCTCCGGCCCCGCCAAGCAGCGTACGAATACGCTTCAGGATAGCGATTGCCGATCCGTCGCCGGTAGCTTCGGCGTCTTCCTTGTGGCCGAAATTGAAATCGGATACGCCGCTCATGCTCCGAACCTTTCCATTGCCGCCGTCTCTGGCGCAAACGTGCGGGACGTGCCCCGGCTGACGGCCGGCTCCCCACGAAACAACTCGCCATCGGGAACATCACGCGAGATCACCGCACCTGCGGCAATCATCGCACGACGCCCGATAGTGACGCCGGGGAGGATTACAGCGCCAGCACCAATCGACGCGCCAGCCCTGATGACGGGAGGATCGGCGCGATACTTTGCATTGCCCGCGACCGGATAACGGTCATCGGTGAGTGTGACGTTGGGACCGAAGAAAACCCCGTCCTCGATCACCGTGCCGTGCGGGATGAAACAGCCGTGGTTGAGGTGGACACCAGCGCCGATGCGACACCCGCGACCGACCCAGCATCCCGAGCCGATAACCGACCCGTCGCCTATCTTTGTGCCGGTGAGGATGGTCGTGAACTGCCACACGACAGCGCCGGCACCAAGCGCCACGTCATAGGTGATGACAACCGGCGGATGGATGGTCGGCCCGTTCATTCCGCCGCCTCCAACCGTTCCTCACCCTGCGGCAAACGAAACGCATCATCGGAGCGCGGAGCCGGGCGCATGTTGGCGAGATGGCGCTGCCCGCCGCCGGTCATCCGCACCTCCCAATGGTCGCCTCTGCGGATCGGATCGAACACGACCTGACCAACATGGCCAATCGTCACGTCCATATCGATGTTCACATCGAACCCGGCGTTCTTGACGCGCAACACGAACGCCTGATCTTCGGCCGCCATCGCACCGGAAATCCGATGGTCGTACCAAGGCGCGGGAATGGCCTCCAGCACGCGACGGCGGATAAGCAACCCGGCATCGCCGCACGTCTCGTCCTTGGTGAGCGTGTAGAGCCCGGACAACGGCAAGTCCTCCAGATATTTCATCCGCACCTTGACGTGATCCACGATCGTCGGGTCCATCGGCGGGACGCGGTTGAGGCAGAGCGGCGCGACCACATCGACCTCGCGGTCGAGCAATCGCAGCAACACCTCCGGCTCATAGGTGTGATCGTCGCCCATGATCCACGCCCACTGCAGCGTGGGATTTTTCATCATGGTTTCAAAGGCGGAATTGATCGAGCGGCCGATCAGCACGCCCATGTTCCAGGCGTTGACGGAACCGGGCGGGACGCGCAGCGACATGAACGATTGCATGGCGCAGGCGTAGCGCGTGAGATCGCCGGAGATCATGCAGATTGCGCCGGGCGGATGCTTGGAAGGGACGCCTTGCAAGGGCAACTCCTTGGGCTGAGAGGGCGGCAGGATCGCCGCCGCCCATCCCTATATCACATCACGCGGACGACGTAATCGACGCGCCAGCCTCAAGCGGGATGTACCACAAATCCCACTGGATCAGTCCGGTGCCGGCGGCGTCCACCTTCTGCTGCAGAACGTTGTCGTTCATCAGGAAGTCGGTGCGGTTGCCAGCTTTCATGATCGCCGAGCCAACAAGGTTCTGCGTCACGCCAGTCAGCACATCGTCAATGTCGCCGGTCAGCATGTAGAGCGTATTGACCAACTCCGTCACGATGTCGGTCGATACGCAGAAGATGCGCGAGCCGACCGAAGCGATGAGCTGCAGCGACGTTGTGGTTGCCACAACCGACGTTACCTCGCCGACCATCAGCGTGATGAGGCACTTGTTGACGACCGCAAACAGGTCATCGATTGCGCCGACGGTAGCAAGGTCGCCGACCTTGGTGACGTGATAGCCCAGACGTCCATCGTAGGACGCCGGCAGGCCGGTCGGGGCGACGGTGCCGTTGGCAAGCCCTTGCAGGTACTCGGCACGCTCAAGCAGCGAGCCGTCCGCGTTCGCCGTGACGGCGGACGTATCGATCACATCGTTGGCGAGGTTGTCGCCGATGAGGTTGCCAAGCCGGCGCTGGCTGTGGCGGAGAGGGCGGGTCGGAAAATCAGGCATTGTTGTTTCCCTTTCTTAGCCTAGGCGACCGGCCGCTACGCAGCGGCGGGTTTCGCAGCAGTGGCAGCCGCGACGTACAGACGCCGTGACCGCAGGTTTCCTTCCTTGCCAGCGGAGAGAACTGGATCGATGGCGCGCATCATCCGGTTCACGATATCCTCGGCCATCGGTTCGCCCTTGTAGTGCGCGGCCAACACGTCGCGCACCTTCTTTGACAGGACGCCCTGCGCCGCCCGCATGTCCCTCTCGGCGCGGAGATCGTTCGCCTTGCGGCGCTTCTCCGTCGCCTCGAAATCGGAACGCGTGGCGGCATCCGATGCCAGCGTCTTGCGGGCGAACGGCGTCAGGTCGGACTTGGCCAGCGCGTCGGCGTCGGCCGGGAACGACGCAGTGGCCGAAGCCTCCGCGTCGTCATCGTCATCGTTCTGGCGGGGACGGGCCATATTTCCTACCTTTCCCACACTGTATGTGGCATAGTCGATTTATGGACATGATCGGACGACAATTCAACGACTGGACTGTCTTGGAACGACGCGGGTCGGTCGGTAGTCATGCCGCCTTCCTTTGCCGATGCAAGTGCGGAATAACCCGAATTGTACGCGGCTACAAAATGAGGCTCGGGCACAGTACGGGTTGCGGCTGCGAGGGGAAAGTCCGCCAGATCAGTTCCGTCACAACGCATGGCCTGACTGACCACCGCCTCTTCGCGGTTTGGTCCGGCATGATGTACCGCTGCTACAATCCCAAATCGCCGGCCTATCCAGATTACGGCGGACGCGGCATTTACGTTTGCGACCGATGGCATGATGTAGCAGCGTTTGTTGCTGACAACGATGCGCTGTTCTCTCCCGGCCTCACCATAGACCGTATCAAAAACGATGGCCCCTACGAGCCGTCCAATATCCGATGGACGACGCGTCATATTCAGACCCGCAACTACCGCAGGAATGTGATGATAACCCATCACGGCAGGACCATGTGTTTGTTCGACTGGGCGCATGAAATCGGCGTCAAACCTCGCACGTTGTGGGCGCGCATCCGAGTAGCCAAGATGGACTTGGAGCGCGCCCTTCAACCTATCGTTCGGCGACCACCCTGATCCAATCCACGCTCAGCGTCTTTGCAGCCGCCGCGCCGTTCTGAATTCCCCACGAGATGGCCAGTTCCTCGTCGTCCACCACGTTGGTCAGCGGGATGGAGGCGAAGTTGATGCCGTCCTGATAGCCGCTGATCTTGGCCGCGCTCGGATCGTAGAGGAATTCGAGCGTGGTGTAAGTGTCGGATACGAGGTAGCCAGACGTGCCATCCACGCCGTTGGACACGCTCTCGGTCGAGTTCTTGCACCCGACCAGTGAGATGATCCTGGCATCGTCATCCTTGCGGAAGAAGATGCCGTCGGTCACCGCCAGAGGCGTCGTGTCGGTGATCTGCAGGCCGAACAAAATATCGGTCTGCGTGGCGTCGGATGTTTTGAACCGGCATCCGAAATAGAGGGACTTCAGAAGCACGAATTTGTAGTGCTCCGCGACCTGACCGGAGGCAACGTCCACATTCTGGAAAAAGTTGCGGTCGTTATCGGCCCCGGCGTTGGTAACGAGCAGGATGCCGCCCTTGGCCTGCGCGATGGCGCGCGTGCCGGAGCCGGTTTCCGAGTTGACGTAGCTGGTCGCGAGATAGAAGTGAAAATCATCCATCCATACGTCGAAGTCCGTAGGGGCGCGAGCCGGGTCCGGACGGTAGTTGATGTCAGGCATGGTGTTGTCCTTTCCGGCCCGTTAGCCGTTGGTGATCAGGAAGGCGATCGGGATCTGCTTGCGCTCGGCATAGACCCGCAGCCAGTTACCAGTCAGCGCCAGATTGGCGTTCGACGGGAACTCGCCGGAGACGGTCGTGTCGGTCCACTTGATGCCGTTCGGGTGCATGGCGTACTGGCGGCGCGTCCACATCTGCGAGACGCCCATGCCGTTGCCCTGGCTCTCGAACTCCTGCATCGCCACCGGGTCGATACCGACCGAGCTTTCGGCCCATGAGAACGCGCCCGGCCCGACGAGGTAGGTGTAGTACTTCGTCTTGTAGGTGCCGACGACGGTCGTCACGTTGTCGTCCTCGATCAGCGTCTTGCCCTGATAGGTGGGCAGCGGACCGCCGCCCCGGCTGTCGGGGATGAAGTCGATCAGGTCGAGCTTCTTGAGGCGCTTGACGACGGTGGAGTGCGCCACCATCACCTTGAGCACGTCGCTATTGTCGCCCATCGTGTAGACGGCATCGATCACCGCTTCGGCGGAGATCAGTTCGGCCGAGGTCGCGGCCGCCGCAGTGTCGGCGACCGAGATATCCGAAATCATGTCGGACGAGTTGTTGGTGGCGTTCGAGGCCGCGACGCCCTTGAGTGTGGCAACCAGCGTGCGCTGGAACTGACGGTCCCAGTACGCGGTGACGCGCGAGGCGATGCGCGCTGCCGGATCGGCCCCGGCGAGGATGGCGGTCAACCGTGCGTAAGACCAGCCCCGCGTGCGGACCTGGCGCACGACGATATCGCGCGACGCCGTGATGTTGCCGGGAGTGGCGTTCTGGCTCGGATCATCCGACGCGGTGCCCGCCTCGGTGTTGTCGAGGTCATTCCAGAACGGGTTGTTGAAGGTGCGACCGCCACCGCCGAGCTTGCTGGCAAGTTCGCCATCCGGGCGAATGATGCCGGACGTGAAGATCGCGGTTTTTTCGGTCGTATCCTTCGCCATGTAGGCGGCAAACACTTCCGGGACGATGATGTCCGAGATACGGACGACTGCCATTTTCGGCTCCTGCCGTATGGCCGCCCGTGGGCAGCCGGGTTACGGGTCGGAGCGGTCGGTCCTAGGTCAGGCCGAAATCCTCGGGCTTGAAGCCGGCCGCCCGTATCTGGGCAATCGCGCCGACCCTGTCCCGCTTGATCGCAGCCATCTGTTCAGTCAGGTTGCCCTTCGCCGGATTGCCCGGACCTCCCATCGTCGCCGGTCCGTCCTTGAACGGGTTTTCGATGCCAGCTGCCGGTCCGCCCGTGGGCAACTCGCCCTCGCGGAACATGGTCCGGCCAACCTTCTCAAGCGCGAGCGCGATGGTCGGATCGAGCACAAGGTTTCCGGGAGCAAGCAAGCCGCTGTCCTGTGCGGCCTTTTCGATCCCCAGCCCCTTGAGGGCGCGGAGCGCCATCGCGGAACTGTCCTTGAACTTGTCGCCGTCCTTCGGCCCCCACTGCTTTTCCAGCGTCTCGGTGGCGGTGTTCATCTTCGCGGCGACAGCCTCGTGCTGTGCCTTGAACGCCGTCGCCTGCTTTGCAACGTAGAAATCATGGGCGGCCGTCGCCTGCTTCGGCGTCAACCCGGCAGCGTGAGCGGCCGTCTTGAACTCCTTCGCAAACTCGCCATCGTAGGGCATTCCCTCCGGCACGCCTTCGGGCAACTTGAACTCGTACCCGTCGGCCTTTTCCGGACGCCCAAGCCGGTCGAAGAACTTGTTCAGCTCCTCTGGCTTGGCCGTCGCGAAGTCCGGCACCTGCACAGACTTACCGATAAGACTTTCCGCATGAATGGCGTTCTTGACGAGCGTAGCTACATCCTTCGCGCCACTCTTTCCGACCCATTCCCGACTACCTGTGTCCAGACCGGAGAACGGATCAACGGTTGCGCCATTCCCAGACCCACCGGGAGGAGCTGCACCGTTTGAGGCAGGAGGACTACCCGCATTGGCCGCGGCGGCGGCAGCAACTGCTGCTGCATCCGTCGAGGCGGGAGCGGACCCTGGAACTGCTTCGGGCATTCAAAAATCCTTTACACGTCGTTAAATAACTCGGAACGGGCTTCGGTTTCAAGTCGCATCTTTTCCGCCTCGGTCAAGTGCGTCATCGCGTAGATCAATCCGAACAGCGCGCGACCGCCCTCGACGCGGTGCAATGTCTCCGATGATATGCCCACGGGAGACGTGGATGCGAACCCGCTTTCCTTGAGCAGATGCTTGTAAATCAGCGCAAAATCTTCCTTGGACGAGCGGCCTTGCGACCATGCCTCGTATGCGGCGGCGAGGCGGAGACGGCGCTGGGCGGCGGACTGTGCGGCCACCTACGCGCGCACGCTGTCGCGATGCCGCTGTGAGCGGCGGTCGTGTCTGTTCATGGGCGGCGGTGGCGGCTTGGGCGCTTCAAATTCACTCCAGACAGCATCTCGGCAACAAATCATGCCGCAGCCAGTCGCGCCGCACGGACGATAGGTAGCCCAATATCCGCGCGTCTCGTCACCGCGACTGTACTCAGTCGGTATCACGCCGGCACTCCCGCGACACCCGCCAGCCGTTTCAACACCTCGCCAGCCGCCGGGCTTGCGGCAATCGTCTCGATGCCCGTGCCTGCCGCTTTGGCCGCAGCACCCGCACCGCCAACCGTGTCGATCGCCGTCTTGGTGTTCGCCGCCATCATCCGCGCCTGTCTCGTCGCGGCAACCTTCGCGTCCAAAACCATGATCTTCTGCGGTGCGCCGAGTATCTCCTGAGCCTCGTCAATCGTCGCATCGGCGTCGAGTTTGTCGAACGCGGTTGGTGCCTGACCGGCCGCCACCTGCGACTGAGCGATACGGCCGGCCAGCTCCCACAACTGCGTCATGCCCTGCATCTGCGGCAGGCGGCGCAACCGATCCAACGGCGAGGTAAACCGCACGCCGATCGCATGACCCTGCAGGCTGTCAGGCGCAGCCAGCGGTGAGCCCGGCTCAAACGCACCCTTGCGCCCGAGGATACCCGTCTCGCGATCGACCATCCACGACAGCCCGACCTGCATGCTCGAACCCACCGGGCCGATCAAATCGCCCTTCTCCTGGTTGAGCAGCATCGTCTCGTAAGCCGTGCGCTCACGCGGACTGTCGAGGATCGTCGACCACAGCGGGACGTAAAGGGTTTTCGAGATGGCATCGCGCCGAGCCGCCAATATCGTCTGCGCAAAATCAGGCCGCTCCTGCAGGCGTATGGGCTGGACCTTGAGCCGCCCCTGTTCGTCGAGAAACCCCGGATTGGGCGCGCGGCTGTTCAGGTTCAGCCGCTCGGTCCCGGCCATTGTCGCATACGGCGGATCGACCCACTGCTGTACCGCGCGCAGCTCCTGCTTGGACAGCATGTTCAGCGACTTCACCTCGGCCAGCGCCAAGGCCATCGGCCCCTCGGAATACGGGCCACTGTTGTTCCGCTGCCAGTGATCGACGCGATACGGGAATTCCCAGAACCCGCTCTCGCCAAC